>Ga0207797_1000243_pt1 | contig 41060 bp, 37 predicted proteins | sample PRCRCaboRojoPR_6_FD_187275 | JGI IMG/M metagenome (GOLD analysis project Ga0207797, IMG submission 187275) | Marine sediment microbial community from Cabo Rojo, Puerto Rico - PR CR 10% Liquid 1 (SPAdes) | ecosystem: Environmental > Aquatic > Marine > Coastal > Sediment | place: Cabo Rojo, Puerto... | reverse complement strand
CCTCTACGTCTCGCGGGCGTGTCCCTGGGCGCACCGGACGACCCTGGTCCGGCGGCTGAAGGGCCTCGAGGACGTCATCTCGCTGGACGTCGTCGACCCGGTCCGGATCGATCAGGGGTGGGAGTTCGCCCCCGAAAAGGACGACTGCACGCCCGACACCGTGAACGGTGCCGACTACCTCCGCGAGGTGTACACCGCGGCCGATCCAGAGTACACCGGTCGCGTCACCGTGCCCGTGCTCTGGGACAAGAAGCGGGAAACGATCGTCAACAACGAGTCCGAGGAGATCATCAAGACCCTCGACAGCGCGTTCGACGAGCACGCGACGCGCGAGGTCACGCTCTATCCCGAGGGGCGTCGCGACGAGATCGACCGGCTGATCGACGAGATCTACGAGCCGATCAACAACGGGGTCTACCGCGCCGGGTTCGCCGGCACCCAGGCGGCCTACGAGACCGCCGTCGGGGAACTGTTCGACGCCCTCGATCGGTGGGAGTCCGTGCTGGACGAGCAGCGCTACCTCGCCGGCGACCGCCTCACCCTGGCCGACGTCTGCCTGTTCCCGACGCTGTACCGGTTCGACTCGGTCTACCACACGCACTTCAAGTGCAACGTCCGCCGGATCGCGGACTACCCGAACCTCCGGAACTACCTGCGGGAGCTGTTCCAGCTCCCCGGCGTCGCCGCGACGTGCAACATGGACCACGTCAAGGAACACTACTACCGGAGCCACGCCGACATCAACCCGAGCGGGCTGGTCGCCGTCGGACCGGAAGAGGACTTCGACGCGCCGCACGACCGTGACCGCCTGCCCGGCGGGCCGCCCGGCGCGCTGGCGGAGCCCGCGGACTGACGCGCCGGGGAAACCCGACGTCGGTCCGCAGCGCCCGCGGAACCCTTTTGAGCCGCGCCCCCGGTATCGGGCCCGTGAGCGAGATTCCCGGGGCCGACGAGTACGGCGTCGACGTCGCCATCGACGAGACCGCCGTCGAGGACGCGCTGGCGGTCTCGCCGGCCGACGTCGACCCCGCCGCCGAACTCACCGTCGCCCGGAACGTGTTCGTCCCGCTCACGACCGCGTGCCGGTACACCTGCACCTACTGCACCTTCTACGATCCCCCCGGCGAGGCGTCGCTCCTGTCCCCCGACGAGGTCCGCGAGGTCGTCGAGCACGGCGCCGCGGCCGGCTGTACGGAGGCCCTGTTCACCTTCGGCGACGACCCGGACGAGCGGTACGAAGCGATCCACGGGCGACTCGCCGAGTGGGGGCACGACTCCATCCACTCGTACCTCCGGGAGGCCTGCGAGATCGCGCTCGACGCCGGGCTGCTCCCCCACGCGAACCCGGGCGATCAGACCCGCGAGGAGATGGCGCCGGTCGCCGATCTCAACGCCTCGATGGGCGTGATGCTCGAGACGACGGCCGACGTGACCGCCCACGCCGGGCCGCGGGGGAAATCGCCCGGCCAGCGCCTGCACACGATCGAGACTGCCGGCCGACTGAAGGTGCCGTTCACGACCGGGATCCTCGTCGGGATCGGGGAAGGGTGGCGGGACCGCGCCGAATCGCTCCTGGCGATCCGCGAACTCCACGAGCGACACGGCCACGTCCAGGAGGTCATCGTCCAGCCCGTGACGAACAACGACCGGTGGCGCGGCGGGTCGCCCTCGCTCGCGTCGATGCGTCGCGCGACGGCGATGGCCCGGGCGGTGCTCCCCGACGAGGTGAGCGTCCAGGTGCCGCCGAACCTCGCGCCGGTTCGCGACCTGCTCGATTGCGGGATCGACGACCTCGGCGGCGTCTCGCCCGTCACGGACGACCACGTCAACCCCGAGGACGCATGGCCGTCGCTCCGTGAACTGGAGGACGTCGCCGCGAGCGCCGGGGTACCATTGCAGGAGCGCCTGCCGGTGTACGACCGCTACCTCGACGACGAGTGGGTGAGCGACCGGATCCTGGCGGCGATCGACGGGGGCGGGCCGCCCAGGACCGACTACCGCTTCGATCCGGCGCCCTGAATCGGAACCCGGGACTCGCCGGGAGCGAGGACGCGAATCGATCGCCCGACTGCCTCAGTACGCGTAACTCTCGTCGGCCACGACGACCCGGCCATCGTCGTCGTGCATCAGCGGCGCGTACCTGTCGTCTTCGAGGGTCGCGACGTACTGCCGGAAGTCCTGACGGAACCCGTCCGGTGGCGTCTCCCAGAGGTCGACGGCGTAGGCGACGAGGTCGACCTCGGAAACCGCGTCCACGTCGGCGTCCTTCGTCAGGCCGTAGAACGCGGACGCGGCCATCTCCCGCATCAACACCTGCTCGTCCTCGCAGTACATGCACTCCCTGGACGCGGGGTGGAACTGGACGCCGCGTTCGCCGTGCCGATCGCAGGTCGTCCGTTCGAGGTCGCCGATCGACCGCACCTCGACCTCGAACGACCCGTCGTCGATTTCGACGACGAAGTACCCGCCGTAGGTCGTCGTGTCCGTCTCGGGGTCCGTCACCTGGAGGAACGCGGCGTTGAGGCGACGTCCCTTCTGCCGACCCCGGTGCGTGTTGCCACAGAAGTGGGCCTTCCCGTCGATGTGATCGACCAGCGACCACGTCTCCATGTGGGTGACCAGGACGACGTCCTCCTCGACGAGGGCCGGCGCGTTCGTGAACCGTTGTCCGCCGACCGTCACGCAGTCGTCGTCGGGGATCTCCGTGCCCACGTCGAGGTCGTAGTCGAGGTCGCCGAAGTAGTCCTGGTTCCCCCAGACCCACGCCAGTCCGTGCCTGGTCTCGTCGTCGATCCGTTCCAGTAGCGGTTCGACGGCCCGGAGGTGTTCGACGCCGAGTTCGCGGTTTCGACGCCAGGCTCTCGTGAAGTCGCCCACGTGAACGGCGAAATCCAGTCGATGGTCTTCGACGTCGTTGAGCACCCGACGGAGGGACTCCGTGTCGCCGTGGTTGTCCCCCATGACGAGGAACCGCTGGGACATCGTTGGCAGCGCGTTGGGTCGACCGCCCTGTAAACCTGAGTGCGAACCCGCCGTCGATCGGTGAAGGTGCGACAGGGACGGCGTCAATTCGGAGGAAAAACGGGTTCCCCGGTGCTGGAGAGGTGGCGTCCATGGCCCGACCGGTTCCGTCCAGGGCCGGGGTGTTCGTCCCGATCCACCTCGCCTGGTGTTCGTTCGCGTCGCAATCCATCAGAGGGCGACCCCGATCCTGCTCGGTTTCGTCCGACTCGCCGAAGTCCTGTGGACGTTCCAGGACGTCGAGGCCCACGGCCGTACGAACCGGTGGCTCTGAGCCCGGTGGTGCTCCAAAGCGGTCGGCTAGGCGGCTCGCTCTACGCCCTCCTCGGCCGCGACGAGGTCGTCGACAACCCCCTCGTCGACCCCGAAATCGGTTCGACCGGGAGGTCGGTGTCGGCAGTGCGTAGAGGGCACCAGGGACATCGGGCCCTGGGAGGGGAAAACGACGGTCATCGGGCCCGACGCGTCGTGGTCACCTGTCCGGGGACGAAGCGCCAATCCGGTACCGTTCGCATTACGAGCGCGGTCACTCCCTGCCTGAACGACGGTTCGCCGATGGTGGATTCGGAGACGGGCGTCCGTGCCTCGTCACACCCTCGCGGGAGACCCGGCACACGATCAGTCGCCGGGACCGACGTCGGTCATCGGTTCGCGTTCGTCCGCCGCCAACAGCGGCGTCCCGTCCGCCTTCGGTCCGAGTTTCGGGCCGTGCGGCCCGTCGCCTTCGATCACCCGCCGCTGCTCGTAGTCGGTCGATCGCTCGACCGGCACGCGCCCGATTGCCCGGATCATCTCGACGTAGTCGTCGAACGACCGGAACTCGCCGTAGCCGCCCCCGGCACGCTTCGTGATCTCCTCCGAGAGGATGGTCCCCATGAAGTCGTCCGCGCCGCAGGACAGCATCTTCAGCCCGCGTTCGTCGCCGTACTTCACCCACGACGACTGGATATGCTCGACGTTGTCGAGGAAGAGCCGCGAGACCGCGATCAGCAGTTCGTCCTCCGCCGGGGCGGGGCCGCCGTCGACCAGGCCGCGCTCGTACAGGGGCGTGTGCTCGTGGACGAACGCCAGCGGGACGAACTCGGTGACGTTTCCGGTGCGGTCCTGCAGGTCGCGGATCCGCTGGAGGTGCATGACGCGGTGCATCTCGTTCTCCACGTGGCCGTACATGATCGTCGCGGTCGTGGGGAGGCCGACCTCGGCGGCCGCCTCCATCGCCCGCAGCCACTCGTCGGTCCCGACCTTGCCCGGGCAGATGACCTCGCGCACCTCGTCGACGAGGATCTCCGCGGCGGTGCCGGGGACGCTGTCGAGGCCGGCCTCCCGGAGTCGCCGGTAGACCTCCTCGTAGGTCCAGTCGGTGCCGCGCTTGGCGTGTTCGGCCTCCTCCGGGGTCATCGAGTGGACGTGCACGCCATCGACGCTCATCGCCCGGAGTTGTTCGGCGTAGGTGCCGGGATCGGTCTCGTATCGGTCGGGCGGTTTGTAGTTCACCTCGCTCGCGGGGTTCTCGGCGGCCGCCAGGACCTCGCGGTGTTCGGCGTCGAGCGCGAGCGCGGGGTGGAGCCCGGACACCGACGTGACCTCGTAGATGCCCCGCTCCACGGCGTCCCGGACGAGCCGGCGCGATTCGGCGGGGGTCTTGGTGAAGCCGCCGTGATCCGCGTCGCTGTCGGCCTCGAACCGCCCGGCGGCGTCCTTGAAGTTGCAGAACAGGCACCCGGTGTTGCAGGCGGTGGTGACGTTGTTGTTGAGGTTCGCGACGAACGTCACTTCCGCGCCGACCTCGTCGGCGCGGCGGCGATCGGCCGCCTGGAGAACCGCCTCCTTGCGCTCCGGGTCGATCCCCTCGCGGTCGGTCCCGGTGGTCAGGAGTTCGACGCCGTCGTCGACCGTGAGGCGGTCGCCCGCCCGCGCCTTCGCCAGCGCGTTCTCGAACGACTGATCGGTCTCGGGACCGTGGTCGAAGTCGAGCCGCTCCCGGGGCACGTTCGTCCGGAGTGCCGAGTGCCGCGACACACCCTCAGGTAGCGGTGATGGGGAAAGTATCTTTCGTCGGGGCCGTCGGTGACGTCCGCCGGCGGATCGGCCGATAGACCCGTACAGCAAACTTTGTTTAGATAACTAAATCAAAGTTGTTTTAGTCCGCCCGCACGGAGTCCCGAACGAGTCGGACCCCTGCAATTCGTGGTGGGTAGTCTGCCACCGGTCCCGTGTCTCGTCTGATATCTCCTGGCGGCGCTCGTCGTCGCCCGTCGGACCTCGACGTCGGTCGCCACGTCGTTGACGGCGAGGTTGTTCCGGGCGGTTTCGGCCCGATCCCGGTCGCGTTCGATCGCCGTCACGCGACCCGCGCGGCGGGCCGCCTCGATCGTCACCGCCCCGGTGCACGCGCCGACGTCGACGAGGTGGTCCGACGGTTCCAGCCGCAACTTCGACAGGGCCACGGCCCTGACTTCGGGCTTGGTCGGGCCGGCGGCCGCGTCGTGGGGGAGCGCTACCCGTCGCATCGGATCGAGGGTGTGTGCCTCGGGTAAAAACAATTTTGATTTCAATAGCACAAATTCATTTGCTATCGGGGCGTCGGGACGGATCCCTGGGGCCCGGGACGCTCGATGCGCCACGGGTCGTCGAGGCCGGGTCCCTAAAACGAGTTTTTGAGCCAACACAAGGCCCTTTCCGCCCCGGTCCCCAGTTCGAAGTACCTCGCCCCGAACGGGGCGAGGTTTGCCCCAACGCCGCTCGTCGCTCCGACGAGCCACCCACGCCCGTCACGAATTTCGATCCACCCCGCTGTTTGCCGGGTATCCGCCCGCCCTCCCTTTTACTCTCGAACTTTCGGACGGGGCCCCCAACTGCCGAAGATTCATGTAATCGGGGCCCAAATCTCGGTGGGAGCGGACAAATCACCCATCATATCGAGGTAAATTAAATATGAGCACCGAGGACGACGACACCGTCGAGACCATCTGCCCGTACTGCGGGGTCGGCTGCGGCCTCAAACTGAAACCGGGCGAAGAGCCGGGATCGGTGGACTTCCAGCCGTGGTTCGACGCGCCGGTCAACGAGGGCGCCCTCTGCGTGAAGGGGAGCTCCTCCGTACAGCACGTGGACCACGAGGACCGACTCGAACAGCCGCTGATCCGGGAGGACGGCGAGTTCCGCGAGGCGACGTGGGACGAGGCGCTCGACCGCGTCGAGTCCGAACTGTTGCGCCTCCGCGAGGAGTACGAGCCCGACGCCGTGGGCTTTTTCGCCTCCTCGCAGGTGATGAACGAGGAGAACTACCTCCTCCAGAAACTCGCCCGGCGGTACGGGACGAACAACGTGGACAACTGCACGCGCCTGTGTCACGCCTCGACCGTCGCCGCGCTCAAGGAGAGCCTCGGCGCCGGCGCGATGACCAACAGCATGGCCGACCTGCGGGACGACGCCGACGTCTACTGGATCCAGGGCGCCAACCCGGCCGAACAGCACGTCATCGCGTGGAGCCACTACTTCAAGCAGGCCGCCCAGGACGGGACGACCGTCATCGCGGTCGATCCCCACCGGAACAAGACGACGGACGCCGCGGACGTCCACCTGCAGGCCAAGCCGGGCACCGACATCGAACTCCTCAACGTCGTCCTGAAGACGATCCTGGAGAACGGCTGGGTCGACGAGGAGTTCGTCGAGGAACGCACGAAGGGGTTCAGGTCCCTGGAGGTGGCCCTGACGAACTACGACGTCGAGAAAGCGGCCGCCCGCACCGGGCTGGACGTCGAGGAGATCGAGGCCGCCGCGGAGACGTTCGCGACCGCGGAGCACGGCGCCATCTTCACCGGGATGGGGATGAGCCAGCACACCTGCGGGACGGACAACGTCCAGAACCTCATCAACCTCGCGCTGGTGACCGGGAACCTCGGCAAGCCCGGCACCGGCGTCAACCCGCTCCGCGGCCAGAACAACGTCCAGGGCACCTGCGACGTCGGGGCGCTCCCGAACGTCCTCCCCGGGTACATCGACGTGGACGACGACGAGGCCCGGGCCGAGGTCGAGGAGGTCTGGGGCTTCGAGATCCCGGACGAACCCGGCCTCACGAACGTCGAGGTCACCTCCCGGGCCGGCGACGAGGTCAAGGGCGCGTACATCGTCGGCGAGAACCCCGTGATGAGCGAGCCCAACTCCGGCGAGGCCGAGCGCAACCTGAAGGACCTCGAGTTCCTCGTCGTGGAGGACATCTTCATGACCGACACCGCGAAACTCGCGGACGTCGTGCTCCCCGCGACCTCCTGGGTCGAACGCGGCGGCACCGTCACCAACACCGACCGCCGCGTCCAGCGGATGCGCCCGGTGACGGACGTGCCGGGCAACACCCGCCACGACTTCGACATCATCAGCGAGGTCGGCACCCGCCTGTTCGGCGAGGGCTTCGACTTCGACGACCCCGAGGAGGTCTTCGAGGAACTCCGCGAGGTCGCGCCGATCTACCGCGGCATCACCTACGACCGGATCGGCAGCGAGGGCGTCCAGTGGCCCTGCGAGAGCCTGGACGACGAGGGCACGACGTACCTCCACGAGGACGAGTTCCCGACCGAGGACGGCCTCGGGAAGATCCGGGGCGTGCGCCACCAGCCGCCCAGCGAGGAGGAGGACGACGAGTACCTCCTGCGCCTCACCACCGGCCGCATCGAGGAGCACTACAACACCGGCGAGATGAGCCGCCGCTCCGCGAACCTGATGCGCCGGACGGACGAGAACTTCATCGACATTCACCCCGCGGACGCCGAGATCAAGGGCATCGAGGACGGCGACATGGTCCGGCTCAGGACTCGCCGCGGGGAGATCACGGTCCGGGCCCAGGTGACCGAGGCCGCGAAGGAAGGTACGGTGTGGACCACGCCGCACTTCACCGACTCGCCGGCCAACCGCGTGACGAACGACGCGACCGACCCCGTCGCGAAGATCCCCGAGTTCAAGGCGGCCGCGGCGACCATCGAGGTCGACGTGGAGCCGATCGATGCCGACGGCGAAGGCGCCGAAGGCGACTGATCCGACCGGACATCACGCTCGGCGGGCGTCGTCCGGATCATCCTCGGCGATGGAAAGGCACGAAACGTCGATAGGGATTCCCCGTTCCCCCGAGCGGAGCAGGTGGCAACGACTGACGTCGGGCAGGTCGGGCACCCCTACCGACGTTTGCCCCTAAACAGGCCATGCGCTTGATATTTATGTTTTGGAAACGAGACGAGCGATCCGGATTTTACCCACGGCCGCGGCCGGGCCGACCTCAGCCGGACACCGGCCCGGGCTCCTCCTCGTCCCCCCGCTCGTACTGCACGACGGGATGGGACTCGGCCATGCCCGTCGTCATCAGCAGCTGGAGGGCCTGGCGGACGCCCAGCCCCGTCTCGTGGAGGTTGGACTCCGGGACGACCACGAGCCGGCCGTTGGTGGGGTTCGGGCTCGCGGGGAGGAACACGTTGTAGACCGTCTCGTCCGTGATTCGACCGGCGGCCCGGGGCCCGTCCCCGGTGACCAGCCCGATCGAGTAGACCCCCTTCCGGGGATACTCCACGAAGACGACCCGCTCGTATCGTGACTCCCGGTGGACGATCGAGTTCGCCATCTGTCGGACGCTGCCGTAGACGATCCGGACGAGCGGAATGAAGTTCACCATCCGCCCGGCGTGTCCGAACGCCCGTCTGCCGACGCTGTACTGGGCGGCGTAGCCGACCAGGACGATCAGGACCAGGACGACGGCACCCATGGCGAGCTGGGCGGCCAGCAGGTTGTCGAAGGTGTACTGCGCGAAGCGCGTCCCCCTCACCAGTGGCGTGAGGAGCCCGAGCGTCCAGTCGATCAACACGCGGAAGACGAACAGCGTCACCGCCAGCGGAGCGATCAGGATCAACCCGGTCAAGAGACTACTCTTGAGGGTGCTACGTGTACGCATATCCATCGTCTCGGACGGGGGTCCCGAAAAGGCTCCCGGTCGGAGAGGGCCGGCCAGGGCGGGCGCTGACGGTCACGACGCCGGGGGACGGGACCCCGAACACCGCCGGGCGACGATCACGAGCCCCCGCCCGCGAAGACGAGGGCGGCGGCGACGGCGAACGCGAGGACGAACGAGACGGCCGCGACGGCGCCGCCGAGGAGCCTCCCCAGGCTCCCGCCGACGGCCGAGAGCGCTGCGTACGTGCCGAGAACGGCCCCGCGGGACCGGCCCGGGGCGTCACGGGTGACGATCGCCGTCCCGGCCACGGCGATGAAGGCCCACGTGAGACCGACGACCGCGAGCAGTCCCGCCACCGCAACGAGCGCCGACGTTTGCCCGCCCGTGACGACGCCGACCCCGAAGACCCCCAGCACGCTCACGCCCACGAACGCGGTGGCGCGCAGACCCAGGGCGCCGCCCTGGACGAGCCGAACGTCGTACCGGGCGGTGACGCGGCCGGCCCCCTCGAAGAGGACGGCCGAGGCGACGTTGTTGACGAGATAGAGGGCGACCACCGGTCCCGAGGCGAACCCGACGTCCGTGAGGTACAGCGGCAGCGGCGCCCAGAAGGTGGCGAACCCGGTGAAGAAGACGAACGCGGCAGCGAAGTACACCCACAGGGTCGTCGGCAACGAGCGCCGGAGGTCGCCGAGGCGCGGGCGGGCGATCGACCGGAGCCCCAAGTAGAGCCGGTTGCTTCCGAACGAGAACGTGGCGTCGCGAACTCGCCGGTTCGAGCGAGCCACGATCGAGGCGACCCGTCCCGACCGGCGCGGTCCGACGTCGAACCCCTCCGGCCGCGGCATCGATCGACGAGCGAGGACGACGCTCGCGAGGCCGACGACCGCCGCGAAGAGGAACAGCGAGCGTTGCGCGACGCCCGGCGACGCCACCGAGGCAACGGTCCCCGTCCAGACGGTGCCGACGACGAGGCCGGCCGTCGATCCGTACCCCTGGAACGTGTTCAGGCGGGCGATGCGGCCGTTCCAGCGATCCTCGGGGGTGTCGGCGACGACGAGCATCGTCAGGACCGGGGCGACGGCCGCCAGCGCGAACCCCAGGCAAGCGTTGACCGCGATGACGGCCGAGACCGACCGGAGGAACGGTAAGGTCGCGACCGTGACGGCGAGGACGCCGAGGGCCACGAGCACGACGCCGCGACGCTTGCCCGTCCGGTCGGCGTACCGGCCGGCGAGCACGCCGCCCGGGGCGCTCACGAGCGAGGCGAGCGAGGTCGACACGCCGAGCGCGGGTGCCCCCGCACCGACACGAACGAGATAGAGGGGGGACGAGCAACCCGGCCACGCCCGGGGCGACGGAGGCCAGCCCCTGCGCGTACAGCCAGCCGTCGTCGGTCATCGGGACGACCGTTCACGTAGAGTGACAAAGAAACTCCCCCGAGGGGGGACCCGTCGCGGGACGCGCCGTGGTCCCCGTTGGAACTATAGCGCTGCCGACGTGACCCCCCACCATGCGAAGCTACACGGTCACGAAGATCTGGGGAATCCCGATACGGATCAACATCTCGCTCGTCGTCTTCTTGCCGATCCTCGCGTGGCTCATCGGGAGCGGCGGGCAGATCGAGTTCTACGCGGGGGTGCTGGAGGGCCTGACGGACGTCGCCTTCGATCTCGACGTGCTCACCGCCGGGAACACGCCCTGGGCGATCGGGATCGCGGCCGCGGTCGGGCTGTTCGTCAGCGTGACCCTTCACGAACTCGGCCACTCGTGGGTCGCGATCCGGTACGGGCTGTCGATCGAGTCGATCACGCTCTGGATCCTCGGCGGCATGGCCGCGCTGAGCGAGATGCCCCGGGAGTGGAACCGCGAGTTCTGGATCGCCATCGCGGGGCCGGTCACCAGCGTCGCCGTCGGCGCCGTCTGTTACGTGGGCGTGCTCGCGCTGGGGCCGTCGCTGCCGGTCGTCCGGTTCGTCCTCGGCTGGCTCGCGCTGACGAACGGGATCCTCGCCGCGTTCAACCTCCTGCCGGCGTTCCCGATGGACGGCGGCCGCATCCTCCGGGCCCTCCTGGCGCGCAACAGGCCGTACGCGTCGGCGACGCGCGTCGCGGGCCGGATCGGCGTGATCTTCGCGATCCTGTTCGCCGTGGTCGGGGTGCTCGGGTTCAACGTGATCCTCCTGCTCCTCGCGCTGTTCATTTACGGCGCCGCCACGACCGAGTCCCGGACCGTCCTGCTGGACGAACTCCTCGAGGGGCTCGTGGTCGGCGACGTCATGACCCGGGACCCGCCGACCGTGTCCTCGGGGACCACGGTCGCGGAGCTCGTCGACCGGATGATGCGGGATCGGAAGACCGCGTATCCGGTGGTCGACGACGCCACCGGCGACGTCGTCGGGGTCGTGACCCTCGAAGACCTGCGGGGCGTGCGCGAGGTCGAACGGGACGCCATCCTGGTCGGGGAGATCGCCCGCGAGGTGCCCCGGGTCGATCCGGGGGCCGACGCCTTCGAGACCCTCGCGGCGCTCACCGGTACGGCGGGGAACCTCATGCTGGTGGGCGACGAGCGCGACGTCGTCGGCCTGCTGACCCAGGGCGATTACGCCCACGCGCTGTCGATGCAGCGGGAGTTCCGGGCCGGGGTCATCTGAGGCCGTCCCTGGACTGCCGCATCCGGAGGGCTTAGAGGCGCCCGGGGGCCATGCACCGCCATGGACGAGTCCGACGTTCGCCGCGGGGTCCGGGACGCCCTCCCGCTGTTGCTCGGGATCGCCCCGTTCGGTCTCGTGGCCGGGATCGCGGCCGTGGAGGCGGGGCTCGACCTCCCGCAGGCCGTCGGGATGTCCGTGGTCGTGTTCGCCGGCGCGTCCCAGCTCGCCGCCCTCGACCTGCTGGGCCGGGACGCCCCGCTGGCGGTGATTGTGGCCACCGCCGTGGTGATCAACCTCCGGATGCTGATGTACTCGGCCTCCATCGCGCCGTACTTCCGGGCGTTCGCCGCGCGGTGGAAGGCCCTCCTCGCGTACGTCCTGACCGACCAGGCCTACGCCCTCTCGATAGCGCGGTTCCGGTCGGACCGGCCGATCGACGCGAAGGCCTACTACGTCGGCGCGGCCGTCACGATCTGGGCCGTCTGGCAGGTCGCGACCGTCGCCGGCGTCCTGCTGGGCGCGGGCGTCCCCGAGGCGTGGGGGCTTGAGTTCACGGTCCCGCTGATCTTCCTCGCGCTGCTGGTCCCCGCGATGGAGGATCGGGCGACCACCGTCGCCGGCGTCGTCGGCGGCGCCGTGGCCGTCGCCGGGGTCGGACTCCCGCTCAACCTCGGATTGCTCGTCGGGGCGACGCTCGGCGTCGCCGCCGGCCTCGCGACCGAAACCGTCGCGGCGAAGGACGGGGAGGGGGAGCATGCCCACTAGCTACTCCGACCCGGTCGTCGCGGGGCTGATCGTCGTCATCGGCGCCGCGACGTTCGTCCTTCGGGTCTCGTTCATCGCGCTCTTCGGGCGCCTGGACGAGATCCCGCCGGGGCTGGAACGCGCCCTCCGGTTCGTCCCCGCGGCGGTGCTGGCGGCCCTGGTCCTCCCGGCGTTCGTCACCCTCGGCCCGGAGTCCGGCGGAATCGCCGTCGATCGCCTCGTCGCGGGCGGGACCGCCGCCGCCGTCGCCTGGCGCACCGAGAACGTGCTCGCGACGATGACGTCCGGGATGGTCGCGCTCTGGGTCGTCCGATTGCTCCTGTAGGCACCGACCACCATGCGCGGCGACCGCGCTCAGTGGAGCCCGATCTTCGACAGGAGCCACGCGCGCTGTTCCCGCGAAACCTGGACGAGCGTGACGCCCGCGAGGACGAGGACCCCGCCGACGACGGTGCTCGGGGCGAGGGTTTCGTTCAGGATCGTGACCCCGAGCGCGACCGTCGCCACCGGTTCGGTCGTGCTGATGACGCTGACCCGGGTCGCCTCGAGACGCCCCAGCCCCTCGTAGAGGAACACCAGCGGGATCCCGGTCCCGACCAGGCCGATCCCCAGGACGATCCACCAGTGGGTGGGCGTCCGCGGGAGGGACGCGCCGGCCGCGATCCACCGGACGGCCAGGGCCGCGACGGCCGCGAGCAGGACGTGGGCGGTGAGCACGCTCGGGTTGGTGTCCGCGGTCAGCACCCGGCCCGCGACGTTGTAGGCCGCGTATCCGACCGCCGCGGTCGTGACCAGGGCCACCCCGCGGAAATCGACCGTCGCCGACTCCACGCCGATCACCAGGACGACCCCCGCGAGCGCGAGGCCCAGCGCCCCGACGACCGGCAGGGTCAGGCGCTCGTCGAGGAACGCCGCCGAGAGGGCGAACACGTAGATCGGGTAGGTGTAGAAGACGATCCCCGTCAGGCTCGCGGTGAGAAAGGACAGCCCCCAGAAGTACGCCAGCGTGAGGCCGGCGTAGATGACGCCCAGCAGGAGCGTCGCCCGGAGGGGTTTCCCCCGGAGGCGGTTCGCCTCCCCCCGGGCGAGGAGGACGCCCCAGACGATGCCCGCCCCGACGAGGAACCGGAAGAACAGCAGCGTCGGCCGCGTCAGGTCCGCGGCCTCCGCGAGTTTCCCGAAGATCGCCAGGGTGCCGAAGCCCAGGGCCGCCCCGAGCACCAGCACCCCGCCGACGGTCGTTTCGCGCATTCGGTTCGGGGTTCGAGCGATGCGCGGTTATGTGTGGCTATGCCGGCAGGACGATCGGCCGGGACCGTCGAAACCGCCGGCTATTTGACCCCCCGACCGGGAGACGTGGCCATGTCCCCGCGCGACGTCAACCTGGCGGCGATCGAGCGCCGTCGCGACCGCCTGTTCGATCGCTATGGGGAGGCCCCCGTCCGGGAGCGCCACGATGCACCCGACCCCGGGACGTTCGAGGAGTGGCGGTCGATGTCCGAGGACGGGTACATCGGCAGCGCCTACGCCCTCGTCCGGCGAACCCCCGACCAGTTGCCGCCCCTCTCCGAAACGATGGCGGTCGAGGGAAAAGAGCGCGAACGCGTCCTCCTGATCCTGGGCCGGGGCGGGTCGAAGTGGGGCGTTCCCGGCGGCGGCCAGGAGGGCGACGAGTCGTTCGAGGCGACCGCCAGGCGGGAAGTTGCCGAGGAGGTGAACCTCGACGTCACCCTGACCGGCATCGACCACCTGCGCCACGAGATCGCCACCTGCGAGGGGCACGACGATCGACTGCACGTGCTTCGCGTGTTCTTCACCGCGGACTACGCGGGCGGGTCGATCGCGATCCAACCCGGCGAACTGCAGGGGGCCGCCTGGTTCGCCGACCCGCCCGCCGAGGACCGGTTGCTCCCGTCGACGAGGCGGCTGCTGGATCGGTTGGACGGGGACTGAGGGGGTCCGTCGGCCGAACGGGGGAGTCGCGGGGCGGTCGGTCCCGGACCGGCGTCAGTCCGAATCGTGGTATCGTAGCCCCGTCCCGTCGACCTGTGCCACGATCGGGGAGAGGGTGCCCTCGAACGCCCGTTCGAGCGCCTCGGCGTCCGCGTCCCCGGCCGGGACGCCGAGCAGGGTGGCCCGGTGGCCGAAGTCGCTCTGTTTCACGCCGGCGTCGGCGTCCCTGGCCACGCCCGTCGCCCGCGCCCCCGGGATCGGCCAGCTCGCCAGCCCCAGCGTTTCGAGGACGTCCCCGTAGAAGGTCAGGAGGGTCCGCGTCCGCGCTACGTCGCCGGTCCGGACGCTCTCCCAGAGTTCCGCCGTGACCGAATCGGCGAGGTCCCGAACGGTCTCGAACAGCGGGCCGAGTTCCGTCCGGAGGCCGTCGACGTGGGCCTCGGTCTCGTCGCGGCTCGTCTTGGCCTGGCCGACCCCGAGCACCACCGGCGTCGAGAGATCGGCGTGGGACAGGGACCCGTCCTCGTCGCGATAAACGAGTCCCCCGCGAACGATCGCGTGCGGGTCCACGACCGAGGCGTCCGGATACAGGTCGGCCTCGATCCCCGCCACGGTTTCGGCCAGGTCCGCGTCGGCGGGCCGGTCGCCGAAGTGATCGTGGAGGGCGGCCGCGAGGCCCGCGATGACGGCCGTCGACGACGCGAGGCCGACGCCGAGCTCCAGGTCCGGATCGACCGCGATCTCGACGTCGAAGCCCCCGAGGGACGACGGGTCGTGAACCCCGATCTCGGCCAGGACGGTTCGCAGGAGCGGGTAGACGGCGAGGTCCCGGTCGGCCTTGCTCACGATCAGCGACTCGTCGACGTCGTCCCCTTCGTAGACGTCCGTCAGCGCGGCGCTCGTGTTCGCCAGGGGCCCCTCGATCGTGAGGCGGTCGTCGGCCCGGTCGGCGACCGTCACGCGGACCCGGAGGTCGATCGCGGCCGCGACGATCGGGCCCCCGAGGAGTTTCGAGTGGTCGCCGCCGAACACCACGCGGCCCGGAACGGAGACAGTCGTCGCCATGTGGGGCCCTTCGCGGGCGAGCGACTAAAAGCTGCGATCGGCCCGCGGCGGGGCGAAACGAGGGGAGCCGACCTCGAAGTGGAACCCCGCGAAAGGACCCTTCACATCTTTGAGGGAGAGGGTAGTATGCCTGGAGGTATGACGGACGTTGTCATCGTCGAGGGAGCACGGACCCCCCACGGGACGCTGCTGGGATCGCTTTCGGACGTCGAGGCGGTCGAACTCGCGCGAACGGCGCTGGACGGCCTCGTCGACCGGACCGAGGTCGATCCCGGCGACATCGACTGGGTGGGCCTGGGCAACGCCATCCAGGCCGGCATCGGCCAGGTCCCGGGTCGACAGGCGGTCGTCGCGTCCTCGATCCCGGACGCGGTCCGCGCGACGACGATCAACGAGGCCAGCGGCTCCGGCCTCAGCGCGATCACACTCGCGGCCGACCGCATCGAGGCCGGGCGCGCGGACCTGGCGGTCGCCGGCGGGTTCGAGTCGATGACGAACGCACCATGGATACTGCCCGACTACCGGGAGGGCAAGCGGCACGGCGACGTCACGCTGAAGGACTCGATGATCCTCGACTCGCTGTGGGACGTCAACCTCGACATCCACATGGGCGAGATTACCGAGCGCCTCGTCGACCGGACCGGCGGGACCCCCCGTCCAGACGGGGGCACGTACGACCTCTCGCGGGGGGCCCAGGACGAGTACGCCCTCCGGAGCAACGAGCGGGCCGCCGAGGCCATCGACGGCGGCGTCTTCGACCCGGAGATCGTCCCCGTCGAGACCGACGACGGCGCCGTCGAGCGCGACGAGGGACCTCGCCCGGATTCGACGCTCGAGGACCTGGGGGCGCTTCCGACCTCGTTCCGGGAGGACGGCACCATCACCCCCGGCAACGCCTCGAAGCTCTCGGACGGCGCGGGCGTGAACCTGCTAGCGAGTCGCGAGGCCGCCGCCGAGCGCGGGCTCGATCCGAAGGCCGAACTTGTCGATTACGACCTCGTCTACCGACCCCCGGACGAGTTCAACGAGGCGGTCGGCGACGTGGTCGAGGCGCTGCTCGACCGCAACGACCTGGCGGCCGAGGACGTCGGCGCCTACTGGATCAACGAGGCGTTCGCCGCCCAGTCGGTGTACCTCATGCAGCGGTTGGGGATTCCGCGCGACCTGATGAACCCCCACGGCGGCGCGGTCGCGTTCGGGCACCCCATCGGCGGCTCCGGCGGGATGATCGCGGCGTCGCTCGTCCACCAGATCGACCGCGGCGAGGTGGACCGCGGCTTCGTCGGCATGAGCGTGGGTGGCGGTGGCGCCGTCATGGCGCTGCTTTCCGCCCCGTAATTTATCCGCGGGGTCCTCAATCCGTGCGATACGTACTTGGCTGAGATGGTCTCCTGTTGCACTGTATCGACCGATTCGACTCGGCGAAAATTTGGGTTCCACCGATACTGCATTCGCGGCCTGAACTCAGCAGGGCCCACATCGTCCTCTCCAAATTCTGGGAGAAATCGCGTGCTGAAAAGGGAAACTGAAAGGAGTGGTCCTCCCTGCCGAATAGAAGCAAATATTGCCCCAACTGATATTGTCATGCTATAACATAGCACAGTAGTGATGGAGCTATGACCGACGCATACGTCAACGTCGTTGTAGACGCGGGAGCCGTCTCGCCGGCGGCCGACGAGATCGCCGACATAGAGGAAGTCGACACCGTCCACATGGTTACCGGTGAGTACGACATTATCGCCCAGGTCACCCTCGACGACCGGAACGACCTCCCCAACGTGGTGGCCGACGGGATCCACCCCGTTTCGGGAGTGGCAGAGACCGTGACGAACGTCGCGTTCGAACCCTGACCTCCTGCCACCCCTGAAAGGGTGACTTTTCGCCTCGCACTATCTAGAACGGAAGACTCGCCGAGGTGAGCGCTCGGATATCCAAGTCACCCGTCCCGGGTTGTCCGCACCCCTTGTCGCCCAGAGCACTCGGTGGCTCACCTCGACCGGCTCGCACCCACCGCAGCCTACCGTGATGACTCGCTTGCCGGACGCGCCCTTTCCGTAACAATCCACTTCGCCTCCGGCCAGCGAGTCCCCAGCGTCGCATCCGTCCCCGGTATTCCGCAGGTCTGTATGAACCTCTCCGCCCCACCGAGTTCACCAGAGCCACCCGATTCGAGTCGCAACGAAGCACTCGTTCCGAAGAGCAACACCAATGGCGCCGGATCGCCAAGCCTTCCGATACGATCGAAGGAACCGCCGCATGACAACGACGCCAGATCCACCACACGTCACGGACGCTCCGGACGACGACCGGCGCCTCTGGGTCAGCGGCTGGTACCGGATCCGCCCACGGACGTTCGAACACTTCGAACTGTTCTTCGAGGAGACCGTCCTCTCGCTGGTGTACGCCGAGCAGTCGTACAAGTCGTTCCTGTTGCGGCGGGACGGGCGACGCGAGCGAGCGGAGGACGTCGGCCGGGACCACCTCGACGTCCCGACGGACGAGCTGTGCCATCACGAGCGGAGTTTCCAGGTGCCCGTGGCGGACGTGTCGGGGTTCCGCGTCAAGGCGGGGTCCCTGGTCCGGAAACCCAAGTTCGTGGTGGAGGCCGACGAGCGCGAGTACGAGTTCTACCACCCCTCGCGGAACTACGACGTCGAGGCGCTCGTCGACGCGCTGGGCGTGCTGTATCCGGCCCTCCCGACGGTCGAGAAGTGAACCGGAACGATCCGCTGACGGGCGGCCGTCTAGGCGCGCACGACCTTGCGGATGTCCTCGGTGATGGCGTCCCTGGCGTGGGAGTTCGTCAGCAGGCTCACGCCGACGAGGACGATCGCCGTGACGACGAGGGAGAACGCGCCGGCGACCACGCCGTGGGGGAGCGTGACCTCGAAGAAGTAGTCCGAGATCGCCAGCCCGAGGTTGAGGACGAGCGAGACGGCGCTCGCCACGATGGCGCCCTCACGGGTGGCGCCGTCCCAGTTGAGCCCGATGCCCAGGAGCGGGACGAGCGGGGCCGCGAACAGGGCCCACCCGACGACGCCCAGGAGGCCCACCAGGATCTGGCCGAAGTAGGCCAGCAGCAGGGCCAGGACGATGATCGTCGCGCTCCCGAGCCGGTTGGCCCACAGCTCCTGGCGGTCCGAGGAGTACTCGAAGCCCAGGCTCGTCGGGATGTCGCGGGCCATGTTCGCCGCGCCGATGTTGATGAACGCGTCGCTGGTGCTCATGATCGCCCCGATCGCGGCGGCGAAGACCACCCCCGCGACCACGGGGTTGACGAAGTTCGTGAGGAAGTACGGCGCGGCCATGTCTGGATTGGACAGCGCGGCGATGTCCCCGGCGGCGACGCCGGCCTTGACGGCGATCCCGATGCCGAGCATCATCAGCGAGGAGGCGAAGTAGGACAGCCCCGCGATCGGGGCGCCCCACTTCAGGAGCTTGACGTCGCGGATCATGTACAGCTTGTGCGCCATGTGGGGCTGCCCGGAGTTGCCGACGGTGAACAGGAAGTACCAGCTCAGCGCCAGCATCACCGGGAACGACCCGAACGCGCCCGCGGCCGTCGGGTCGTCGAGGGCGATGTTCTGACTCATCTGCAGCCAGCCGCCCCCGTAGTCCCAGGCGATGAAGAACACGACCACGCTGCCGAGCACCATGACGGCGCCCTGCAACAGGTCGGTCATGACGCCGGCGAGCATCCCGCCCCCGACGGTGTAGACCGCAATGACGGCGGTCGCGATCAGCACGGCGACCAGTTCCGACGTGCCGAGGATCTCGGCCAGCACGAAGCCCATCGCCTTGAGCTGGACCGCCAGGTAGGAGATGACCCCCAGCAGGACCGACACCGAGACGAAAAACCGGACGACGTCGCTGTCGTACCGCGCGTCGACCGCGTCCGGGATGGTCAGGATCTCCCGGACTTCGGCCAGTAGCCGCATCTTCTTGCCGAGGACGAACCAGGAGATGGGGAACGCCAGCGGCGCCACGATGGCGATCCAGAGGAACGCGTACCCGCCGTCGTAGAACAGCCCCGGGCCGCCGATGAACCCGAAGCCGCTCATGATCGAGGCGAACGCGGAGAACGCGACCGCCCAGATGCCGAACCGCTTGCCGCTGATCAGGAAGTCCTCCGTCGAGTCGGTCTCCCTGAAGCCCCACACCCCGATGGCGAGGACGATCGCGAGGTACAGCACCGCGATGCCGACGATGATCGGATCCAGCGCCGCCATCACTCCTCACCCCCGACGGCGGCCGGACCGACCTCGGAACGCTCCATCTCCTCGAACTCCGCCGCCTCGTCCGAACTCCAGATGTACTCGTCGAAGAGGTACGGGTACGCGAACATCAGGAAGAGCGCGGGCGGCATCCACAGCGCGTACACCACGATCGCCGTCGCCCGGGGGAACCCGAGCCAGTACACCGGGTTCTCGTAGGTCGGGTTGAGGAAGTGGAAGTGCCACAGCGCCGCGAAGACCACGGCGAGGATCACGACCAGCACGGCGACCGTGTACAGGAACGGTCGCGCCGAATGGCGCTGCGCCGATCCACTGACGCCGATCAGGATGTACAACCCGAAGAAAGCGACAATCGCGTAGGAAAACAGTATCTGTCCGGACGGTCCACCCACGAGCATCGCGACCAGCATCGCCAGCGCCACGGCCAGCAACCCCTTCGCGAGCCGATCCGAGGATAGTGCCGTTGCCATAGCCCGTTTTTAAGCGTCCCGGAGAAACGACATATAACTTAATGTTCTTCGTCGATCGTGGTGGCCGACCCCGGGGAAACAAAATCGAGGGCGTTCGAGGGGGCGTGGCGGACCCCGTTCCGGGAGACGGTCACCCGGACAGGTCGAGGACCAAGTGGTCGCCATCGCGTTCGAACGCGGTGCCGAACGGGGCCGACAGGTCGCGCAGGTGCTCGCGGCTCCACGCGGCCGCCTCGGGGCCGGCCTCGTGAACCGCGAACTCGTCGATCTCGGTCGGCAGCAACCGGAGTTCGATGAGGTCGCCCTCGGGAGTCACGGCGAGTTCGAACAGGAAACTCCGGTCGGTCCGGAGCTCCCCGTCGACGGCGTAGTCGTCGACGAAGTCCCCCGCGTCGTAGATGATCGGCCGGCCGTCGTACGCCTCGATCCCCTGGAAGACGTGGGCGCTGTGGCCGTGGATCACGTCGACCCCCGCGTCGACGAGCCACCGCCCGAACTCGCGAAACGCTTCGGGAGGCTCCTCCACCATGTTCGGGCCCCAGTGGAGCGAAGCGACCAGGACGTCGGGACTCCGGTCGCGTGCGCGGTCGATGGCCTCGCGGACCGCCGACAGCGTCCGCTCGTCGTCCACGTCGATCTCGACGTGGGCCGTCCCGGGGGAGTCGGCGGTCGCGCCGTACTCCGGCGTGTTGTCGGTCAGCGAGACGACGGCCACGTCGAGCCCGTCGACGGCGACGACGGCCGGATCGAACGCTTCCTCGCGGTTCCGACCGGCGCCGGCGCGGGCGATCCCCCCGCCGTCGAGGGCCTCCAGCGTGTCCCGGAGGGCGACCGCCCCGTAGTCGAGGACGTGATTGTTGGCGAGCGCACAGCAGTCGACGCCGGCCGCCCGGAGGGCCGGGACAGCCCATTCCGGGTCGGCACGGAAGTGGAACGGCCTGTGCGTCCGGCGCCAGGGCTCACCCCGCGTCGAGAGGCAACACTCGAGGTTGATGACGAGCCCGTCGAGCGCTCGAAGCCGCTCCAGCAGGGTCCCCCACACCGCCGTCGCCGGTCGACCTTCGTGGCGTTCGTCGACCAGGCGCCCGAGCATGACGTCGCCGGGAACCCGATCCGGATCGCCATCGCGGATCGTACGGACCGGAAATTCAAAACCCCTCTCTGCGACCGGTCACCGCGACGCCACGCGCCGTCGGTTCAGCGACGACGATGCAGGAGCCGCCCGAACAACCCCCGATGGTCGGCGACGATCCGGTAGCCGCGTTCCCGGACCGTCTCGTGGCCCGGGAGCCGCCGTGCGGCGCGGACGAGGTCTCGCGGGACGGTACCCGTTAGCGCGAACGCCCGCTCCATCGCCTCGCCGCAGGAATAGACCGCGTCGTCGGTCAGGAGGTGGGCGCACCGGCGCCAGTCCTCGGGCAGGCGAGCGCGCTGGTCGGGCGTCAGGTCCGAGAACCCGACGAGTTCGACGTCCGCGCGACCGGCGACCCACTCGGCGCTCCGGGTGCAGAACCCGCAATCGTCGTCGTAGACCAGTCGGGGGGGAGCAGGGGTCATCGTCGTTCGATAGGGGCTGGCGACGGGTTAACCGTGCGGTCGACCAGGGGCGGTTTACCCGCGCCACTCGCGAACGCGCTCCGACTCGCTCACCCGGACGTCCGTCTTGTTCGTCCGCCGGATCCACTCGACGAAGTCGGCCATTCGATCGGCCTCGCGGATCGCTTCCGGCGTGTCGTACTCCTGGCGGAGTTCGTGGTTCGTGAAGACAGCGTGGAGTTGCCTGTGGCACGGCTTGCACACCTCTGCCGTCGGGGACTCCTTCCGGTTCTGCGGATGCAGATGGTGGGTCTCGGTCGGGATCCCTCGACCGCAGATCTCGCACCCGTCCGGATCCGAAGTTCCACCCTCGAAGACGTGATCCGGGATGTCGTCGGTCATCGCTCCGTTCACCGCGGTTACGCACCGATCGCGTTTGACTCCATCGACGGCGGCCGTACGGACCGGCGCTCCCCTACCGGACCGGGGGTCGTCGTCCCCTCCCGGGGAGCCGACGGATCCGTTTTCAGCGTCGGAAATCCCTCATCAATCGGGTATTTCTTTTATCATTCGGAAACCGATAGTGAACCCGTTCATGATCGAACCATCAATCACGCCGGCGACCGTCCTGGCGGAGGGACTCGTAACGCTGCAGACCGAACAGGGGGACGTCCTCACCGAGATCCGGAACGACGCGCTGTTGAGCTCGTCGCTCTGGGTCAACATCGCGCTGGCGGGGCTGTCGATCCTGCTGTTCCTGTACATGGGCCGGGGGGTCCGGGAGAATCGCTCGCGGCTGATCTGGGCGGCGACACTGATGATCCCGCTGGTATCGATATCGAGCTACCTCGGGCTCGTGTCGGGGCTCACGGTCGGCTTTCTGGAGATGCCGTCCGGACACGCACTCGCGGGCGAGGAGGTCCTCAGCCAGTGGGGCCGGTATCTCACGTGGACGTTCTCGACGCCGCTGATACTCCTGGCACTCGGGCTGCTCGCCGACGTGGACACCGCCGACCTGTTCGTGGTCATCGTGGCCGACGTCGGCATGACCCTCACCGGACTCGCGGCGGCGCTGACGACCTCGTCGTACGCCTATCGCTGGGCGTTCTACGTCGTCAGTACCGCGTTCTTCCTGGTCGTCCTCTACGCGCTGGTGGTGGAGTGGCCGGCCGACGCGGCCGCCGCCGGGACGAGCGAGATCTTCTCCACGCTGCGGACGCTGACCGTCGTGCTGTGGCTCGGGTACCCCATCGTGTGGGCGCTCGGGATCGAAGGACTCGCGGTCGTCGACTCGGCCGGCCTCACGTCGTGGGGGTACTCGGCGCTCGACGTCCTCGCGAAGTACGTCTTCGCGTACCTGCTGTTGCGGTGGGTCGCCGACAACGAACGCGTCGTCGCGACCGACGAGGCCTCGATGGGCGCGCCCGCCGACGACTGATCGCCGCAACGGCAGGAGGGCCGGACTGTCGAGGACACCGTCTGGGAAACCCGACGGTTCCGGTCGACGTCCAGTCCGTGTCGAACCTTACAGACCACGTGAACCGGTCGAAGCGTGACTCGACGCAGTCGATGTCTGCCCGTTTGCCCACGATGGCCGGCGTGCACACCGCAGTCGCAAGCGTCGCCTGGTGGGTCTTCGAGCGGTGGCGTTCGACGTCGTCGGGTGGCGGGGACGATCGACCGCCGAACGATCCGCCGACGTCTCAGGCGTTCGCCGGTTCGCCGGGGAGGGCGAACCAGTCCCGAAGGTCGGCACGGCGTTCGGCCACGGTGTCGATGTGGGACTCGATCGTGTACTCGTTCACCGAATCGACGATGTGCCGCCTGACGGCCCGGAAGTCGATCGGGGCGTCGAACAGGGCCTCGATCGCCGCGGCGTCGTTCGCCGCGGCCTCCGCCAGGCTCAGCAGTCGCTCGTGGAAGGCGGGATCGTGGTCGAGTTCGTCCGGGGCCTCCTCCACGTGGGCGAACTCGTGGAGGAGCACCTCCAGCTTCCGCTCGGGGGGCCACTCCTCGGTCCACTGGCGGCGGTTGATGCCGATGTGTGGGAACTCGATCCCGGCCTCGACGTGGGGGGACTCGATGGCGCACAACGCGACGTCGGGGCGCAGGTCCTCCTCGAAGACCACCTCGTAGACGCCAGTCACGACGTCGTGAAGGCCAGTTCGGCCCTCGATCGGTCGTCGTTGCATCGCGTGCTCTAGTCGATCGGTGGAGATACGTGTTTCTATCGGGAGTGAAGCGACAGAACGCCGCAGTCGTGCGGTTATCGGTATTTATACCCCCTCTCGATCTCGAGGTGTCGGGACGTTTGACACCGGTCAGTCGACCGACGTATCGCTGAGCAATCCACGAACCAGAACCGTGGCGAAGGTGTCCTGGAACTCGGAGAACTCCGACCACCCGTATTCCTCGAACAGGTCCTTCTGGGCGACGGTCAACTCGGTTGCGGAGAGGAGTTCCAGCACGAACCGGGGGTCGAGTTCCGCGATGTACCCGTCGGACTCGTCCTGAACCTCCCGGACGATGGGCAGCAACCGATCCGCGAACTGCCGTCGCCCGTCTTCGAGGGCCGTCTCGAGGGCCTCGGAGTCGACGCTCCTGAGCAGTCGCTGTGGTTCCTGGTGGCTCCGGAGCAGGAGCGGCCGTTTCTCGAACTCCCGAGACCACGTTCCGATCAGGCGTTCGAGTTTCTCTTCGGGCGCTTCGGCGTTCGCCACTTCCGCCTCGACGGCCGACACCAGTTCCGCCTGTTCGCGGAGGAGTACCCGGGCGAACAGTTCCGACTTGCTGTCGAAAAAGCGGTAGAACGTCCCCTCGGCGATGCCGACCGGTTCGGTGACGTCCCTGACGCTCGTCTTCTTGTACCCGTACCTGGTGAACAGGTCGCGGGCGACTTCGAGGAGTTCCGCCTCGATCTCGTCCCGTTCCTCGTCGGTGAAGCCGCGCATACCGACCGTTCCAGTCCGAAAGCTATGAGGATTTCGCTCATCGTTCATGAAGCTATGAATAGAAAAGTTATTAGCTCATGTACTCATTAGTTACCAGTATGAGCCGAATCGGTCGCCTCACGAACGCGGTGACGAGCCACAGTCTGATCGTGATCGCCGTCTTGCTCGTGCTCACCGTCCTCGTCGGATCGGGAGCGGGGATGGTCGAAGAGAGCGCCTCGATCGACCAGTACGTCGGCGACTCGGACGCCTCGCGGGCGTTCGATTACGTCAATCGGAACTTCTCGACCGGGGCCGAGAACGCGACCTACGTCCAGGTGGTGGTGCGCGGGGAGAACGTCCTCTCGAAGGACGCGCTCCTCGAAACACTGCGCCTCCAGCAGGCGTTCCGGGAGAACCGGACGGTCGGTCCGACCCTGGCCGACGGGAACGACGAGACGGCGGGGCGGGCGACGGTCGGCGTCGCAAACGTCGTCGCCACTCGGGCGATCCTGCAAACTCGCCCGCCGGCCGCGGACCCCTCTCCCCCGACGCTCGAGGACCAGATCGATCAGCTGGAGTCGATGAACGCCTCCCAGGTCGATCAAATCGTCACCACGGTGCTCGATCCCGAGACCCCCGGATCGGCGGACGTGCTTGCCTTCATGCCGGGGGGTTACCACCCCGGGTCGAAGACCGCGAACGCGACGATGGTCGTCGTGGTCCAGCAGAGCGACCACGGTGTCATCCTCGACGCCGACCGCGCACCCCGCGAGATCGTCGACTCGCAACTCGCCATGCAGTCGATCGCGAACCGGCAGGCCGAAAGCGCCGACGTCGACCTACTCGTTTACGGGATCGGGCTGATGGGGGAGGAGATCAACTGGTCGATGGAGGACAGCATGGCGGTCGTCGGCCCATTGGCACTGCTGTTCGTCCTGCTCGCGCTGATCGTCGCCTATCGGGACGTGGTCGACGTCCTCCTCGGCCTGGTCGGCATCGGGGTCGTGCTCGCCTGGACCTTCGGGATCATGGGCTGGCTCGGCATCGACTTCAACCAGGTCATGATCGCGGTGCCGGTGTTGCTGATCGGCCTGTCGATCGACTACGCCCTCCACACCGTCATGCGATATCGCGAGCGACGGGCCGCCGAAGGGGCGTCGGGCGAGAGCGTCCACGAGTCGATGGGCGCGTCGCTAGCTCACGTCGGCGTTGCCCTCGGGATGGTGACCGTGACGACGGCCATCGGGTTCCTCGCGAACCTGGCGAGTCGGGTGGGCGGGATCCAGGACTTCGGGGTCGCGAGCGCCATCGGCATCGCCTCGACGCTGGTGGTGTTCGGCCTGCTGACGCCCGCGCTGAAGGTCGAAATCGACGCCGTCCTCGAACGCCGCGACGGGGATCGAACCCGCCCCGCGTTCGGCACCGGCGGTACCCGACTGAGTCGGGCGCTATCCGTGGGCGCGACGGCCGCGCGGAAGGCCCCGTTCCTGGTCGTCCTCCTGGCGGTTCTGGTGAGTGGTGCCGGGGCGTACGGCGCGACCCAGGTCGAGACGTCTTTCGACACGGCCGATTTCCTGGCCGAGGACCCGCCGGACTGGATGGACGGGGCCCCCGAACCGTTCGCCCCACGCGACTATTCGGTCAAGCGGAACCTGGCGTATCTCAACGACCACTTCCCGCGCCAGGACCTGCAGGTCCACCTGCTCGTCCGGGGCGACCTGACCGACCCGGCGACCCTGGACCGTCTCGACCGGGCGGAGGACCGGGCCGCCCGGAGCGAGATCACTCGGACCCTGCCGAACGGCGAGCCACGGATCCGGAGCCCGCTCTCGGTCATGCGGCAGGTGGCGGCCCGGAACGAGTCCTTCGGGACGACGTTCGCCGAGGCGGACGCGGACGGCGACGGCGTGCCGGACCGGGACCTGGCGGCGGTCTACGACGCGCTGTTCGCCGTCGCCCCGGAGCGGGCCGCCGAGGTCCTCCACCGCACCGAGAACGGCGAGGTCCGGGCGCTCCGCACGACGATCATGACCAACGGGGCCGTCCCGGACGGGAAGGTGACGGACGAAACCAGGGCGATCGCCGATTCGATCGCCGGCGACGACGTCACAGCGACCGCGACGGGCCGCCCGATCCTCTACGAGATCATCTCCGAACGGCTCCTGGCGACGGTCGGGACGACCCTGCTCGTCACGCTCGTGGCCGTGTTCGCGTTCCTCGCGGTCGCCTACCGCCTGACCAGCGGGAGCGCGACGCTGGGGGTCCTGACGCTGGTGCCCGTCCTCTTGAACGTGACCTGGATCCTGGGCACCATGCACCTGCTGGGCTACGACTTCAACGGCCTCACCGGAATGATCACGAGTCTCACCATCGGCCTCGGGATCGACTACAGCATCCACGTCAGCGAGCGCTACACCCTCGAACTGGAGCGGACCGGCGACGTCCGGGAGGCCCTCCAGGCCGCCGTCACCGGAACCGGCGGCGCGCTACTCGGTAGCGCGGCGACGACCGCCAGCGGGTTCGGCGTCCTCGGGTTCGCCCTCCTGCCCGGCCTCCAGCAGTTCGGCGTCATCACGGCGCTCACCATCGTCTACGCGTTCCTCGCGAGCGTCCTGGTCCTCCCGAGTTTCCTGGTGGTGTGGACGAAGTACGTCGGGCCTGGCATCGGGACGGCGGACGGCGAAGAACCGACCGCAACGACGGGGTCGTCGATAACCGCCGGAACCGCGGGGAACTCGAAGCCTTAAGTTCCCATCTCGGCTACTCACCGTCGACGGACGCCACAGCCACTCCGCCTCGACGGAGCGAGGACCGACCGATGGACCGACGACCCGACGACCCGACGGCCACCGCAACCGCCGCCAGGACCGCCGGGGCCGCCCTCGTGGTCCTCGCACTGGTGATCGGATTCGTCGCGGTGGGGCCTCTTCCGGACGGATCCGACGGCAGCGACGGGCCTGCCGAACGGAGCGAACCCCGGGCCGCCGTCGAGAACGTGAGCGGCGACCGGACCGTCACCGTCACGTATTCGACGGCGAACGGGACCCGGCAGTTCGTCGTCGAGGACGTCGATCCGGGGCTGGTCAACGCCAGCGGGAACTGGGCGTACCTGCCGCGATCGTCGTTGCCACCCGCCCTCGAACGGGTGGCCGGTAACCACACCGCCGGCGTCGTCCCGGCCGGGGACTGGGCCCTCGTCGGCGACCTGAACGGCGCGTTCGCCCGCGACGGGAACGCGAGCGTCCACGTCGTGGCCCCGGCCGGAGAGGACGTCGATCCCGGACGGAAAGCCGGCTTCCTGGCGGCGTTCGCGGGGCCGTACGCGCTCGCCCCGGACGAGAACGCCACCGACGCCCAGCCCGTCACCATCATCGTCGCCCCTGACGCCCTGCCGGCGGCCGGAATGATGTACGGCGACGCCGGGTACGTCACCCAGCACGCCTTCTGGGACGGCGAGGTGTCGAGCGTCTGGATCCACGAGTACGTCCACGCCAAACGGGCCTTCGCGCTCGCACCGGAGATGCGGTGGTTCAGCGAGGCCAGCGCGACGTATTTCTCCGTCCGGATGCTCGAGGAGCAGTTCGAGGGCGTCACCGAGGCCGACGTCCGGAACCGTCTCGCGGTCATTGACGACTACGAGGACACACCCCTGTCGAGTCGGGCCGCGTGGGAGGACACCCACGCCGACTACGACCGCGGCGCCAAACTCCTGTACGTCGTGGACGCGGCGGTCAGGACCGGCAGCGACGGCGAACACACCGTCTTCGACGTCTTCCGGGCGATGAACCGGCACGGGGGACCCATCACTGTCGAGGAGTTCGTCCGGATCGTCGAGCGCCTTTCGGGCGAAGACGGGGCCTGGCTCCACCGGGCGATTACGGAGGGCGGCGACCTGGACTCGCTCGTGGCGGCGTCCGGGTCCGCCTTCGACTGACGGTCCGCCCGTCAGTCGAGGTCGAACTCGTCCGCGGCGGTCCGCATGTCCTTGTCGCCCCGCCCCGAGAGGTTGATCAGGATCGTGTCGTGCCGGTCGGCGAGGTCCTTCGCGAGCGCGACGGCGTGGCTCGTCTCCAGGGCGGGGATGATCCCCTCGGCCTCGCTGAGGTCGCGGAAGGCCGCGAGCGCTTGGTCGTCGGTGACGGCGCGGTACTCGGCGCGACCCAGCGCCTGCAGCGCCGCGTGTTCGGGGCCGACGCCGGGGTAGTCCAGACCGGCGCTCACCGAGTGGACGTCCGTGTCCTCGCCGATGACCTTGGTCCGCATGCCGTGGAGGACGCCCTCCCGCTCGTCCGCGGCGAGGGGTGCCGCGTGGCGGCCCGAGTCGGCACCCTTCCCGCCGCCCTCGGCGCCGTAGAACGCGACGTCGTCGTCCCGGAAGGCGTGGAACAGGCCGATCGCGTTGCTGCCGCCGCCGACGCAGGCGACGCAGGCGTCGGGGAGTTCGCCGACGCGCTCGCGGAACTGCTCGCGCGCCTCGCGCCCGATGACCGACTGGAACTCGCGGACCATCCGCGGGAACGGGTCCGGCCCCACGACGCTGCCGACGAGGTAGTGCGTGTTCTCGACGTTCCGGGCGAAGTCCTCGAGGGCGACGTCGACGGCGTCCGCGAGGCCGGCGCCCCCCTGTGTGACCTCGTTCACCGTCGCCCCCATGAGTCGCATCCGGAACACGTTCATCCGCTGGCGCTCGACGTCCTTGCGGCCCATGTAGATCTCGGTGTCGAGACCGAGCAACGCGCCGGCCATCGCGGTGGCCGTGCCGTGCTGGCCGGCGCCGGTCTCGGCGATGAGGCGGTCCTTGCCGGCCTCTTTCGCGAGCAGCGCCTGCCCGATCGTGTTGTTGAGTTTGTGGGCGCCGCCGTGCAGCAGGTCCTCGCGTTTCAGGTAGACGTCCGCGCCGTAGCGCTTAGACAGCGTTTCAGCGTACGTGATCGGCGTCGGCCGACCGGCGTAGTTCCGGAGGACGTCGTCGAAGCGCTCCCTGAAGGCCTCGCGGTCGACGGCGTCGTCGAAGGCGTCGGCGAGACCTCGAAGCGGTTCCTGGAGCGGTTCGGGCACCTCGCGCCCGCCGAACTCGTGAAAGGTGTGTGCGTCGGACATGTTTCCCAGTTGTCTCCCCGAATGTACAAAAATGCTGTGCAGTGTTCAGAACCGTTCATTCAACTGTGCCGCCGACGACCATCGTCCCACGCCGTCACTCGAGTTCGGAGCGGAGCAGCGTTCGGTGACACCGTTTTTCGTCGGTGTTCTCGTAACACACGAGCACCACGTCCTCCCCGCTTTCAAGGCGGGTTCGGAGGGTCGCGATCGCCGCCCGGGCTTCGTCAGACCGGTGTAGGTACGATTTGTAGCGATCGTCGTAATCGACTCGCTCCAGGGCCGTATTGTGGGCCTCGGCGTCCCCCAACCCCCGCTCCTGGAGGGCTTCGTACCGATCTTTGAACTCCTCCAGGAGGTCCGCCGGCGGCCCCAGTTCCGGCACGTTTTCGTCGACCTGCGCCCAGAACCACGGCGTCGGCCGGCGGACGACGCCGACCCGGACGGCGTCCTCGGGCACGTCCGCGATGTCGTGCTGGAGCGCGGCGACGTACGTGTCGTACACCTGACCGGACATCCGTGACCGTGAATTCCGGGGGAACGAAAAAATACCGAGGGGACGTCGGGACCGCTCCGGAACCGACTGGAGCCAACGATGCCGGGGATTCGAACTCCGGGGCACCGATTCCGGACGGCGGGACCGTGGCGAGGGGCTCCGCCCTACTCCTCCCGCAGTTCCTCCGGGAGCGTTTCCATGACCTCCTCGCCCGGATACCGCCTCAGGTCTTCCGGATCCAGGTCCGCGTAGTACCGGTACTTCGCGTCCGATCCGTCGCCGCCCCAGTCGCTGCCCATGTACGCCAGCACGTCCGAATCGAGCGAGAGTACGCGACCGTCCAGACCGCCCGGGACCACGTGGGCCGCCTCGACGTTCCCGAAGTAGTAGGTACAGCCCTCGAACTCGAAGGAGTCCATCACGGAACACTCGACGTTGCCGACGGCGTCCGCGAGGAGGGGCACGTCGACCTCCTTGCCCGGCACCGTCTCGAGGCCCAGGTGTTCGATCTTGTCGAGGTCCCGCCCGCTGACCTGGCCGGCCAGCGTCAGCGCGTCGATCATGCCGACGGACGGCGCAGCCAGCACGAACTCGGGGTTCTCCTCGATGACCTCGTAGGTGTAGGTCTTGTGACTCACCGACAGCAGATACCGGAACGGGTCGTAGCCCGCCAGCATGAACCACGACGCCGTCATGATGTTCGGCCCCTTCTCCTCGCTGTCGGTGACCACGAGGGAGACGACCTTCGGCTTGAACAGCGACGTCGTATCGTACTCGGAGATCTCCTCGAACACCTCGGCTGCGTCGGTTGCGACCATGTGCGCAGGTTCCCACATTGGGACGTAAGGGTTTCGCCGGATCGGGGACTGCCGAAGGGAGGGGATAGCCCACGGGACGGGGCAACTGACGGGCGTCGCTGACGGAAACCGATCGCCGCCCCGGGTGCCAACGCTCGTAGCAATGCTCCTTCGGAAGTGGAACGAACGGCCGTTTGCCCCTCCGACGGAAGCTTGTGAGTTCGTGCCGTGCTCGTCGCATGAAACGCCGCGCGGATCTCCGGGATAACAGGGTCGCGGTATCGACCGCCGTCGGTGGCCGACCGACGAGCCCCTCGTTGCGGTTGCCGAGCGGATAGGTCGATCAGGACTCGAACCACTCGGGATCACGATTCGGAATGCAATACGACACCTCGCTCTCTCGAAACGAACTGGAACGAATGGTCACCACGATCGCGCCATCCTGGCAACTCGATGACGCGAGCCCGACGGAGGGAGGCCACCACGTCGTCTATCGACTCGCCGTAGACACGCCGGAGGGGAGCCGGGAGTGCTACCTCAAGGCGACGCCACGGGAGAAGTCCCCATCGGTGAACCTGGAAGCCAGATTGCTGGCGATACTGAACGCAGAGACCGACGTTCCGGTCCCGCCAGTGGTCGGCACTGTCGACCGCCACGGGAGCCTCCCGGTCCCGTTCGTGCTGCTGGAAGCGCTCCCCGGCCGGACGACCCACCGGACGGAACTCCCGTCGCTTTCGGACCGCACACTGCGAACGGTTGCCCGCGACACGGGGCGATATCTCGCGGCCCTCCACGCGCTGGATGCCGTGGATGCCTACGGGTTCCTGACCGTCGATGGGCCCACACTCGGGGGCGAACGACCGAGCGGAGCGATCGATACCGTGGCTGTCGAGGATCCGATCGGGGACTGGCAGGAGCGGCTTCACGAGTGGGCCACCGGGACGCTCACCCAACTCGAAGGAACGCGGTTTGCCGACATCGCGCCGGACGCGGAGCCCGTGATTCGGTCCCGCATCGACGACGTCGAGGGCCCGTTCGAGCCGGCGCTCGCCCGGATCGACAACGCCCTGGAAAACGTTCTCCTGGACGGGAACGCGGTGAGCGCGATGCTGGACTGGGAGTTCTCGATCGCGGCCACGCCCGACTACGACGTCGTGAACGTCGCCTGGAGCCTCGCAGGCGGTTCCTATCTCTTCGCCCCCGACGTGCCCGATCGCCGCGACCTCGTCCGTGAGGCACTCCTGGAGGGCTACCGCGAGCGGGGGCCCACAGCCGTCGTGGAGCAAACCCGCGCGAACCGTGACTGCTACGAACTGCTCTCGGCCCTCCGGTCGATGACCCACCTGGCGGACTGGTACGAGCTGTTCGACCTCGACGGGGAGATCGATACCGCCGCCGCAACCCTCCGGCGTGAGGTCGAATCCCGGCTCTGAAGGCCGGACCGGAGGGGAGGGCTCGACAGCTGGCCGATGGGCCGAACCGTCGCTGCGAAGACGGTATCGCGCTTCGAACGATCGCCCGATACTCGCTCGGTTGCCTCCGTTTGACGGCGATGATCCCCGATATCCGGGTGGGGGACCTCGGTTTCGACAGGAGCACCGAAGCTTTCCCGTGTCGGGCGACCGACCGAACCGTTAGTATCTCCGCGGTCGACAGATTCCACGAGTCCAGTATGGAGCCGTTGCGCACGTTCGAGGGCGAACTCGTCAGGGGGGCGATCGTGGACCGGCCGAACCGCTTCGTCGTCCGGGTTCGGTTCGACGAGTCGCCCGAACGGGTCTTCCTGGGCGACCCCGGCGCACTCGAAGACGTCCTCGAACCGGGACGGGAGCTCCTGTGCTCGCCGGTCGAGGACCCGGACCGCAGCACGGATTACGACGCCATCGCCGTCGAGGTGGACGAGGTTTTCGTCAGCGTTCGCGCCGTCCTCGCGAACGATCTCTTCGAGAACGCCCTCGAGCAGGACCTCGTGCCGGCGTTCGAGGGCTACGCCGTCCGCAAGCGCGAACCCCAGCTCCCCGACCACGGACGCACGGATTTTCTGCTCGACGCGCCGGACGGACAACCGGCGTACGTCGAGGTGAAGTCCTGCACGCACGTCGACGACGGCGTCGCCAAGTTCCCCGACCGCCAGACCGAGCGCGGTCGTCGCCACCTCGAGAGCCTCCGGGCGCTCCGGGAGGACGGCCAGGAAACCCACGTCGCGTTCGTCGTCCAGCGCCCCGACGTCGAGCGCTTCCGGCCGTACCGCTCGGTCGATCCGGCCTTCGCCGACCTCCTGTCGCGGGTCCGGTCGGCCGGGGTCGGCGTGCACGCCGTCGCGACCGAGTTCGATCCGCCGCACTACTGGCTCCGGGACGAATCGCTCCCGATCGACCTCCCCTGAGGAATCACCTCCCGCGGCCGTCGTTCTCGTCAGGACTCGTCGAGCAGGGTCTTCAGAAGGCGACGGGCCAGGTCCTTCTCCAGCGGTTCGTTCGCGTTCCCGCAGTGGGGCGACTGCACGCACGCCGGGCACCCGTCCGCGCAGGGACAGTCCGCGATCAACTCGCGGGTGTCCCGCATCAGCGGTTCGATCCGGTCGTACCCGGTTCGGGCGAGGCCGACGCCACCCGGGTAGCCGTCGTAGACGAAGATCGTGCTCTCGCCGGTGTGGGGATGCACCGGCGTGGACAGCCCGCCGATATCGCGGCGGTCGCACACCAGTTGCAACGGGAACAGGGCGATCATCGCGTGCTCGGCGGCGTGGATCGCCCCCTCGAAACTGCCCTCGGCCGCTCGAAGGTCGTCTTCCACCGGCGGCGGCACCGTGAAGTACAGCGCGCTCGTCTCCAGCGCCGTCTCGGGCAGGTCGAGGGACTCGCGCCCGAGGGATTCGCCGCTCCGCCGGTCCCGGCGTTCGTAGCCGGTGATCCGCTTGCGGGTCGTCACGTCCGCGAAGCGCACCGTCACGTCGTCCCGGCTGGACAGCACCGTTTCCGCCCGGTCCTCCTCGACGGTGATGGCCTTGTCGTGGAGCACCCGGGTGTAGTAGTCCGCGTGGGTCGTCGAGAGTTCCGCGACGTCCCGGCCCAGGTCGAGATCCACGACCTCGTACGTCCGGCCCTGGTGGTGGTAGATCGCGCCGGGGTGGGCGTCGCGGAGGCCGTCGGCGAACGGCAGCGTCGCGATCACCTCGTTTCGGCGGCGATCCAGCAGGTCGATCTCGCGGTCGTCGATCGTGCGCAGGCTCATCTCGTGCTGGGGGCTGCCGCCGCCGTCGTACGTCCAGCGCGTCCCGACGTCGGCGTTGCGCCGTTCGAGGACCCCGCGGGATTCGAGGTCCGAGACGAGATCGGGGAACGAGGCGTCGAAGTACTCCCGGTCCCCGGGCGCGATCCACGACTCCCTGGCGGCGGACGCGACGTGATCGGGCAGGAGTTCCTCGTTCCCGGGGTTCGCCACGGCCCGTTCCGGGTCGCCGCCGAAGAACGCGTCCGGATGGCCCATGACGTACTGGTCCAGTTGATCCTCGCCGGCGACCAGGACGACGAGGCTGGGATCGTCGCCGCGGCCGGCGCGGCCGGCCTGCTGCCAGGTCGCCATCCGCGTGCCCGGATAGCCGTCGAGAATCACGGCGTCGAGGCCGCCGATGTCCACGCCCAACTCCAGGGCGTTCGTGCTCCAGACCCCGCGAAGGTCGCCCGAGTGGAGGCCCGCCTCGATCTCCTCGCGGCGGTCCCGCTGGAGGGCGGCCTGATAGGCAGCGATTTGCCCGGCGAGGGCGCCTTCGCCACGCTCGCGGAGTTCCCGAGCACTCTCGGTGGCGTAGCGCTCGGCGGTCTGGCGCGCCCGCGTGAACACCGCCGTCTGGTACCCCCGGGTCACGAGGTCCACGAACAGCCGCTTGGCCTCCGTGTGACTGGATTTACGTCGGCCACCGGTCCGTTCCCGCCTTCGATCCGCGTACTCCGGCGGGTTCCAGAACAGCCAGTGGGTCGGCCCCGTTTCGCTTGTGTCCTCGTCGACCAGTGCGAAGGACGCCTCGGGCCGGCCGGTCACGGTCGCGGCGTGTTCGACCGGGTTCCCGATCGTGGCCGAACAGCAGACGTACTGCGGGTCGCGGTCGTGCCGGTCGTACAGTCGCGCGAGCCGCCGGAGGACCAGTCCGACGTGGCTCCCGAACACGCCGCGGTACTCGTGGATCTCGTCGAGGACGACCAGGTCGAGGTTGTCGAACAGCCATCCCCAAAGCCGTCGGGCGTGCGGGAGGAGGCCGTAATGGAGCATGTCCGGCGTCGTGAGGACGAACGTCGGCCGGCGGTCGCGAACGGCGCGCTTTTCCGCCTTCGAGAGGCGACCCGTGTACTGCTCGACCGTGACGGGCGTTCCGAACCCCAGATCCCTCGCGATTCGAGTCAGCGTCTCCTCCTGATCGTTGATGAGGGCGACCTGTGGCGCCACGTAGAGCGTCGTCCCGCCGTGGTCGAGCGCCCGTTCGAACGCGGGGACGGTGTAGGCGAGGCTCTTCCCGCTGGCGGTCGGCGTCGCCAGGACCACGTCCTCCCCGGCGCGGGTCGCCCGGATGGCGTCTGCCTGATGCTCGTAGAGGGCGGTGATCCCCTGTTCGGCGAGCGCGCTCTCGACCCTGGAATCGACGTCCAGGTTCCGGGTGGCGCCCGGGGCCCCCGAAACGACGCGGTGGGTTTCGATCTGGCCGTCGTAGTACGGGCGGTCCCGGAGCCAGGCGATCGTCCCGTCCACAGTGTTTCGAGGGGACGGCAGTGTCCTAACGGTTGCGTCCGAGGAAGGAGTATGGCAGTCGAGCGGTGACCGGGAGCCGAGTCGACCCGGACGACGACCCGGGGTCGCGTCGGCCCGGGCGGATGGGCAATGACTACCCCGGACTCACGGTACCGTTCAGGTGGCCGGTTCGAAGTGATGGTAGGTGACGACGGTCTCGAATCCCATCCGTTCGTAGAGCGGATAGCCCATCTCGGACGATTGCAACACGCCCACTCGGCAGCCGGCCTCGCGGCCGGCACGGAGCACCTCCCGGGTCATCGCCTCCCCGACCCCCCGTCGCCGGAACTCCTCGACCACGCCGATCGTGTAGACGCCGGCAACCTGCCCGGTCCGTACCAGGAGCCCGCTCGCAGCGGGACGGCCCTCCACTCGGCCGAGGAACAACCGGGCGTCGTCCGCCGCCAGCGCGGCCCGATCGACCGGCTCCACGACGTCCCGCGGCCAGTCGAAGGCCGACGCCGTAACCGTGCTGAACTCCTCACGTTCGTCCGGGTCGGCCACCTCGGTGACCTCGGCGGCCGAGTCCACGGGGGATATCTCGTCGAGTGGGGCCAGCGCCATTCCGGGTTGCTCGCCGGCCTTCACGAGGTCGAGATCGGCACGGTGGCGCTCGACGACCTCGACCGCGGGATCGGTCGCCGTGACCCAGAACGGCACGTCACGATCCGCCATCCACGCGACTGCGGCCGAAAGGTCGGCGACGGGCGGGGCGTCGAAGACGAATACCCGATTGAAAAGCGGTGCTTGAACCCCGGCAGAGGCCACCGTGAGTGGCCCGAACTGTCGAAACTCGCCGGAGCGGGCTTCCTCTGCCAGTATGCCGAAGGCCCGCCGCAGGTTCTCGTTCGCGTCAGCGACGGGATCGAACGCTTCCTCGGCCGGATCGACGTCTCGATCGAAGTCAGTCATGCGTCCATATTCCTCGATGGCGGCGGCCGTTCGTGGGTGGTGCGAGTGCTTGCGGGATTGCGATTCGCGTCCCCCTCCACGGGGAGTGTGAACGCCTCGTCCCGGGAAGTACGGGATGGATCGGTTCCATCCAGAGGCATGACATGCGTAGACATACCGAGGACTTGGCGTAACGGTAACGAAATCGAACGAGGACACGGAAGTTCCCTTTCACCGAACCGGGCCACCGTGCTCCAAATCCGAACTATTCCAATAACGGAACGGGCGCGACGGGTACTCACTCGACAATCGAAAGGATCGTCCGTTGAGGTGTGAGACAGCCAAATTCGAGGGTTTGATACAGATCATTTTGACAGTTTCTGGACGGATTTGCAAGCCGGCGATGAACGCATAGCGCGAGTCTTGCACGGATAGACCGACGAAACATGGGCTATCGGCACCAGCATTCATTGATACGTTCTTGAAGACTTGCTGAATACAGAGACCGAGGGGCCGGAAATCAGGCGTATGTTGGTTATCTGACTATGATATTCTGGCAGTAAGGGCCTTCTAAAACCCGTTGTCTCAGAACATCACCCTTTGTCTAGTGCCTTCAGAGACTGTATTTCGCACTCCCTGCCCGCGCTCGCTTTCCATCGTCCGGGCAATCGTTCGATAAGCCGCTGCGGCCCGGCCGACCTGCCAGCCCAGCACGCCGATTGCAACGGAACCAATCGCCAGGGGCAGCTTCGCGATCCCGAGCGCGTCGCTCAGGGCGTCGGCCCCGCCCATGCGGGACAGGAACAAGATGACCGCCTCGCCCCCCTAACCACATGCCGGCCACTGCCATCGTTCCGCCAGCGAGAAACGCGATCGAGGCCAGCGCCCGGTAGTACACCGCGAATCGGCGTGCCGTCCGCGCCTCCGTCATGGTCGCCTGTTCGAGTGTCCCATCAGCCGAGCTGTATCGGCGGGAGGTCAACCAGGCGGCCCATCGCTTCCGTCGTGAACTCAAGGAAGCCCGAATCCGGCATCGCGACGAACTCCCCCTCGTCGAGCAGCCCCATCCCCCCATCGACCGTGCCAACGGGCCGGCTGAAGACGCTCGCCGCGATGGCGTGGTCGCCGTCCGTGGTGACGCGACCGACAATCAGGATGACGCCCCACGGGCCATTCTCGCCGTTGACGATGCCCCCTACCCCCTCCAGCTCGGTCCCCGTATCGAGCAGCGAATAGGGGCGCTCCCGATCAGGGGTAAACAGGCAGTCCTTGCCGATCTGCACGGGTCCGCGGGCCCAATTGATTTGTTCGGCGTCTGTGACGCCCGTTCGGGCGAGCATCCGGCGCGTGACAGGCTGCTGGAGGAGTTCCGTCGTCCCCATGTTCACGATGGGATTGGCCGACTGCCCGAGGACCGACGCGGCTGGCGTCGCGAGGGCAGCCAAAGCGAAGGGCTGGCTCCCGAGTGGGAGCCTTACGCCTTTGTCGAAGTTGGGGAAAGGGGAGTCGAAGATTTCGTCCGGGAACATCACGTCGACAGGACCGGCGAACACCGTGTTGGCCGTCTCTAGCGACGGACCCGCATTGATAAACTCGGCACCCTCCGGCAGGCCGTCCATCCCGAGACGGTTTGCCAGGGGCTGCCACCCCGGCACGAACACCCGGACGTCCGGGGTGGGTTCGGAGGGGGCGGCGACGCTGGGGGAGAACCCGGGGGGTCGTTGGGGGTAGAACACTTCGCTGGGGAAGAACGCGCCGGGGCCGTCACCAATGTATGTTACGCTCGTGTTGTCCGGACCCATGGCCCGGCCCGGCACCAGCGCCATCAGCTTGCCGTGCCTGGCAGTCCCATCGGCCGCGCGCGCTCCCTCGGGGATGACCAGGCTGACTCGGTCAGTGCTGACCGTCGGCGTCCCCTCCAGGAATTCCATGTCGATATCCGCGGCCGCATTGCCAGACCCATCCAGGTCGGGGGCATCCGCCGCTGGGAGGCTGATGGCCGCTCCGGCCCCCTCGGTCCCGTTGACCATACTCGTGAACTTCTCGAGGACCGTCGGCGTCCCCCGAGCCGGACCCCGTCGGTAAAGGCTGGCTTGATTGGTGATGCTCACCTCGACACCGGCTGGGCCTGACCGTTTGATGGTATCCCCCTCCCGAACCGTCTCGGCCAAGACCAGCTCTTCCTGTGCGTCGTCCGGCATGACGACCGCGTCGGCCGTGAAGGATTGGTCCGTCACGTCCGAGCAACCCGCCAGGCCTGCAATGCCCACGCTTCCCGCCGCGGCCAGGACCCCGCGGCGGGTCAACGAGTCAGGCACCATCCCGCACCACCGCCAAATTGCGGTCGGCGCACCTCGAGCGCCGGCCTGCCTCGTCTCCGTACGCGTTCCGCCGGGGCTGTCGTGTGTGATCCCGCTGCCGATCGGTCACGTGTCGTTTTGTGTGATATGTTACCATGGGTTCAACCTCGCACGACAATCAGTCGGCACCGGGAACTGTAAGCGTTATCTGGAGCAAAATTAAGACACTAGCCTGATAGGTCAACGATATTATCCCGGTGCACCCTGTCAGACGGACTCGGTGGGGTCGTGTCTCGTGTTCTCGACCACGGTCAGGTCATCGTCGACGGTCAAGGTGAGCGCATCGTCACCGATGGTGAACGTGAACCGGGCCTCGAACGGCTCCGTCGAGAGCACCTCCTCCGCGTACTCCGCGTGGACCGTGTTGAGTTTTGGCGGCGTCTCGTCCATGGGCGAAACCGGGTTCCGATCGTTCGATGCGAGAAAGACAAGGAGTTCCAGTGCGTCCATCAGGAACAGCGAGAACTGGCCACGGACCACGTAGTTGCATGTGCCGCAGGTCGCCTCTCCTATCACGGCGAACCGGCTCCCACAGTCCTCGCAGAACCCCTCCGCTGGATGGGAGTCACAGACCGCGATGTCATAGTCGGGGATCCCGCTACACCGGGGACAGACCCCTGCCGACATCGAGATGAACTCCAGGTTCGCCCAGATCCACGCCGCCCGCCACGTCGCTTCGAGCGATCTGTTCTGAACCCCCGCTGGCGGGAGGGGCAATCGTCCGAGATAGCCGTATTCGTCCGGCGAGAACCCCAGCCCCGTAAGATCGCTGAGCGCGTACCGGCCGGAACACCCCGGACACAGCAACACGAGGTTCTCGGCAGCATAACTCGCCAGCACCGTCTCTCCGCAGAACGGACAGGTACGGTCGATGGGCGTCGGCGGGACGTCGACCGGGTCCGTCACCAACCCGGAGAGGACCGCCTCGACGACCCGTTCGCCAGCGGGTCTGAGAATGTAGCCGTCGTCCGTTTTCCGGACGAAGTGACCCACGAGCTTGTCGAGGTGATAGTTGAACTGGCTCCCCTGGCGGATACCCACCCGATCCCGTATCTCCGTGAAGCTGAGCGGTCCGTCGGCGTCCCCGAGCGTTTGGAGGATTGTGATTCGGGTCTCGTTGCCGAGTATGGCAAACGCTTCCCCAGGGGACAGTACCGCTGTTTCCCCCTCGTCAGAGCTGGATGTCATACGCTAACACACAACAGATGCCAACATAAAGATATAACACCGTCTCTGAAACACGCGCTCGTTGAATCCCCGGCCGTGAAAGATACGCCCTTTTGTATTCATCAGCCGATTGCTGACAGCTTGGGGGCAATTATCTCACTCAGCGGTTGATGATCACGATCGCGACCGAGTTGGAGGGACGCGACTCCGGACCGAAGAACCTCGAACGAAAGCAACAACAACTCGTTCATCTTGCAACTAGTCCCGGCGCTGTCTGGTGGTTAGCGCCGCGAAAATCCGCGACGGGCGCGAGGGGCTCTCGTTCGACCGTCGAACGAATCGTCCTCTCGGGCGTGAAGCGGTCGAATTCGGAAGGTATGAAATACACCGAAAGACACAGTATCCTGTAATCCCATATATTTCTGTATGCCAACGATCACGGTCAACGTGGACGACGACCTCAAAGAACGCATGGAGAACCACCCGGAAATCAACTGGAGTGAGGTCACGCGGCAGGCCATCCAGAAGAAAATCGAGGCGCTGGAGGTGATGGACGAACTCACAAGCGAAAGCCACCTCACCGAGAGCGACGTGCAGGAAATCGCAGATAAAATCAACGAGGGCGGACGCAAACGTGCTGATGAGGAATCGACATAGGCACGACGAATGAAACTGGTCATCGACGCGAACGTCGTCATTTCCGCACTCGTCGCTGATTCGAAAACGCGGGAACTCATCGTCACGCTCAACCCTGACCTCCTGACACCTGCGTTCGTCTACGATGAACTCGGAAACCACGAGGAGGTAATCGTGGAGAAGTCCGGGATGGATCCAGATCGAGTGGCACAGTTCATCGACCTCCTATTCCAGTACATCGAAGTCGTCCCTGCCGACGACTTCTATC
>Ga0207797_1000242_pt1 | contig 41128 bp, 42 predicted proteins | sample PRCRCaboRojoPR_6_FD_187275 | JGI IMG/M metagenome (GOLD analysis project Ga0207797, IMG submission 187275) | Marine sediment microbial community from Cabo Rojo, Puerto Rico - PR CR 10% Liquid 1 (SPAdes) | ecosystem: Environmental > Aquatic > Marine > Coastal > Sediment | place: Cabo Rojo, Puerto... | reverse complement strand
GGGCGCCGAAGGATTTTCTCTACGTGCTCAAGTTCAGCCGCTTCGGCTCCCACATGAAGCACCTGAAGGACCCGGAGGGACGGGCCGTTCGTGACGCCCTGGATCTGCGTCGGTACGTGGCGAACCGCCGTCACGGGGACTGACGCGCGTCCCTTGTCCAGCGTCCCCTGGCTCGCCAGGCTGATCGTCCGCCGCACGAGATGCCGTCCGCCGTTCGTGGCTCGCCGTGAGGCGCCGGGGACGTCGGGAACACTCACCACGGGCCCGGGGAGTTGAGCATGCGCGGATTTCGTCTGGGACGGATCTTCGGCTTCGAGATCTCGGTCGATCTCTCCTGGCTCATCATCGTGGCCCTGGTGGTGTGGAGCTTCAGCACCGCCGTCTTCCCCCGGGTCGTGCCGGAGCTATCGGGCCGCGCGTACCTGGTCATGGGCGTGGTGGCCGGGGCGCTCTTCTTCGGCTCCCTCCTCCTGCACGAGATCGCCCACTCGCTCATGGCCCGCGCCAAGGGCGTGGAGGTGGAGGGCATCACGCTGTTCATCTTCGGCGGCGTCTCCCGCATGCGGGACGAGGCGAGGAGCGCGCGCGACGAGTTCCTCATCGCGGGCGTCGGCCCCCTGGCCAGCCTGGTCATCGGCGCCGCCTTCTGGGCCCTCTTTCTCCTGGGCGACGCCCTGGGATGGTCCGCGGCGGCCGTGGAGGTGGCCCGGTACCTGTCGTTCCTCAACGTGGCGCTGGCCGTCTTCAACCTGCTCCCCGGCTTCCCGCTGGACGGCGGGCGGCTCTTCCGGGCGGTCCTCTGGTGGTGGCGCGACGACCTCGAGGAGGCCACCCGGATCGCCTCCGTCGGGGGACAGGCCATGGGGGTTCTCATCGCCACGTTCGGGCTCCTCCAGCTCTTCGCCGGCAACCTGATCGGCGGCCTGTGGCTCGGCGTCATCGGCTGGTTCCTGATGAACGCCGCCAAGATGAGCTACCGGCAGCACGTTCTCCGGGCGGGCCTGGAGGGCGCCAGGGCCCGGGACGCCATGACGGCCGACCCCGAGGTCGTCTCACCGAACATCAGCGTCGGAAAGCTTGTGGAGGACCATTTTCTCCGGGACAAGCACGGCTCCTATCCGGTCGTCGAGAACGGAGAGCCCCTGGGACTGGTCACCCTCGAGGAGACGGGACAGGTGCCGCGCGACCGGTGGGACGCCACGCGCGTCCGCGAGGTGATGATCCCCTTCGACGAGCAGGTCGCCGTGGGGCCGGACGACGAGCTCTTCGAGGTGATCAGGAAACTCGGCGAGTCGCCGGCCCGGCGTGTCCTGGTGGTAGACGAGGGCCGGGAGCTGCTGGGCATCGTCACCGCCCGTGACGTGACGACCTGGCTCGCCCTGAGGAGCGGCGGCCAGGCGCCGACGCCGGAGGCGCTGCCCGAAGCAGTGAAGCGATGAGCCCCGGCACCGACGGCTTTCCGGGCCCGGACGAGGCCGGGGAGCTGTCGCGGGAGGAGGCGGAGGACGTGGTCGGAGAGCTCCGGGAGGAGGTGCGGCGCCACGACCACCTGTACTACGTGGAGAACGAGCCGGAGATCTCCGACGCGGAGTACGACCGGCTCTTCGTGGCGCTGGAGACCATCGAGGACCGGTTCCCGGAGCTGGCCACCGACGACTCCCCGACGCGCCGCGTCGGAGCCCCACCCCGGGACGAGTTCCCCACGGTCGAGCACGTGGCTCCCATGCTCAGCCTGGAGGCCACCCGCGAGCGGGACGACGTCGATCGCTGGGTGGGGCGGGTGCGGGAGGCGGCGGGCGAGGACGCGTCGTTCCTGCTGGAGCCCAAGCTGGACGGGGCCTCCGTGGAGCTGGTCTACGAGGACGGGCGCCTGGAGCGCGGCGCCACCCGGGGCGACGGCCGGGAGGGGGAGGAGATCACCGACAACGTCCGGACCATCGGCTCCGTCCCCCTGGTCCTCAGGGAGGAGGACCGGGAGGCACCGTCGCTGCTGGCCGTCCGGGGCGAGGCCATCTTCTTCCTGCCCGACTTCCAGGAGCTCAACCGCTCCCTGATGGAGCGGGACGAGGAGCCCTTCGCGAACCCCCGGAACGCGGCGGCCGGTTCCCTCCGTCAGCTCGACTCGCGGGTCACCGCCGGCCGGCCGCTCCACCTGCTGGCCTACGAGGTCCTGAACGCCGGCGACCTCGACCTGGAGTCCGACTCCGAGGCGCTGGAGGCGCTGGACGACTGGGGCTTCCGGCTTCCCGAGGGAATCGACACCGCCGCGGACGCCGACGGGATCGCCGAGTACCACGGGCGGTGGGGCGAGCGGCGCGACGAGCTGGACTACGAGATCGACGGCGTGGTGGTCAAGCTGGACCAGCACGCGCCGCGGGAGGCACTCGGGAGCACGGCCCGTCACCCGCGCTGGGCGCTGGCCTTCAAGTTCGAGCCGCGGCGGGAGGAGACGCGCGTCGAGGACATCGCCGTCAGCGTGGGCAGGACCGGGAAGCTGACGCCCGTGGCGCTTCTCCGTCCCGTGGAGGTGGGCGGCGTGACGGTGGCCCGGGCGTCGCTCCACAACCGGGAGGAAGTCGAGCGAAAGGACGTCCGGGTCGGCGACCGGGTTCGGATCCAGCGAGCAGGGGACGTGATCCCCGAGGTCGTGGAGCGCCTGAAGGAGCCGGGCCGGAAGCGGGAGCCCCCCTTCTCGATGCCCGGGACGTGCCCGGCCTGCGGCGCCGACGTGGAGCGGGACGGGCCGCTGGACCTCTGCCCGAACCGCTTCGAGTGCCCGGCCCAGCTCAAACGGCGGATCCAGCACTACGCCGCCCGGGGGGCGCTGGACATCGAGGGAGTCGGCGAGGAGACGGCGGACCTGCTGGTGGAGCGCGGTCTCGTGGAGTCCCTCGCCGACCTGTACCGCCTGGAGGCCGGAGACCTCGAGGAGCTGGAGGGGTTCGCCGAGACATCGGCCGAAAGACTGATCTCCGAGATCCGGGACAGCCGTGAGCCCGCTCTGCGGCGCTTCCTCTACGGGCTCGGAATACCCGAGGTGGGGGAGGCGGTGGCCCGGGACCTGGCGGACCACTTCGGGTCGCTGGAGGCCGTGCGGGAGGCGGACGAGGACGCCCTGCAGGAGGTGCCGGGGGTCGGCCCCAAGATGGCGGCGAAGATCCGTGACTTCTTCGAGGATCCCCGCGACCGGGAGGCCATCGACGAACTCCTGGAGGCGGGCGTCGACGTCCGGGAGGCGGAGGAGACGGGCACCGACCTGCTCGAGGGGCTGACGTTCGTCTTCACGGGCGCCCTGGAGCGCTGGACACGCGACGAGGCCCGGGAGCTCGTGGAGTCCAACGGGGGGCGCGCAGCCTCCTCGGTGAGCTCGGAGACCGATTACGTGGTGGTGGGCGAGGACCCGGGACAGAAGGCAGACGACGCCGAGGAGGAGGGGGTCGAGACGCTGGACGAGGACGGGTTCACCGACCTGCTGGAGGAGAAGGGGGTCGAGCCGTGACGGCCGCCGACGGATCGCGCACGGTGAGCCGAAAGATCCGGGCGGCCGGCGTTCCGGGCGTGCTGGCCGCGCCGGCCGGAATCGACCACGAGGCGCCGCTCCTCGTCCTCTGGCACGGCTTCGGACCGCCGCCCGAGGCCGAGGGGCTGTCCGAGCGTCTGCCGCTCCACGGGCTCGAGGCCTACCGCGTCTACCTGGACCTTCCGCTGTTCGGCGGCCGCCGGCCCGAGGGCGGTCCCCGCGAGATGGGCGAGCGGCAGGCAGAGGACTATCTCGGGCGGCTGCTGTGGCCGGTGGTCGAGCAGGCCACCGGGGAGCTCCCGTCGGTGATCGAGTCGCTGCGGGAGCAGCTGGACGCCGGCTTCGGCCGCGGGCTCGGCGTGTTCGGACACTCCGCCGGCGGGCTGGTCGCGCTCCACGTGCTGGCCGAGGGCGACCTGCCGGTGCGGGCCGCGGCCACGGTCGGCGCTCCCGCGAGCGCGGAGACTCCGCTGGCCGAGATCGAGGACCTCGTCGGCGAGCCCTACGACTGGACCCCGGAGGCGCGGGAGCAGGCGCGGCGACTCGACATACCGGACCGGGCGGAGGAGATCGCCGCCGGCCAGCCGCGGCCGGACGTCCTCTTCCTCCACGGCGAGGACGACGACCGGGTCCCCCCGTCCGAGGCGGAGGTCCTGGAGCGGGCCCTCCGCCGGGCGTATCGGGAGGAACCCGGCGGAGGCGGAGCCGGTGAGGTCCGGAAGGAGCTGCTGGCCGGCCAGGGCCACTCCATCGGGCCGGAGCGTCCCGGCGAGAGTGGCCCGGCTGGTGCCCTGGAGGACCGGCTCCTGGACTGGTACCGTCAGCGGCTGGTGGGCGACGGGTGAGGAGGCTCGTCATCCTCAATCCGACGGCCCGACGCGCCTCGCGGCACCGGGGGCTGCTGGAGGAGTTGGCGGCCGAGCCCGAGACCGAGCTGCGGGAGACGACGGGTCCCGGCGACGCTTCCACCCTCGCACGACGAGCCCGGGCCGAAGGGGTGGCCGAGCTGGTCTCGGCCGGGGGCGACGGCACCCTCAACGAGGTCGTGAACGGCCTGGCACCGTTCGGCCGGGAGCGAGACGGGACGGGATCGGTCCCGGCGGTGGGCCTCCTCCCGCTCGGAACGGGCAACGACACCGCCCGCTCCCTGGGCGTCCCCCTGGACCCCGAGGCGGCCCGGGAGGTCCTCGACGAGGGGTCGACGCGGACCGTCGACGTGGGCCGGGTCCGCGGCAGCCGGGAGCGGCACTTCGTGAACTCCGCCGTCGCCGGTGTCGGCGGCCTCGTGGAGCGGCGGCTCCCGGCGGGGCTGAAGCGATGGCTCGGGAGCTACTCCTACCGCGTCGCCGCCGTGGCCGCCCTTCGCCACATTCCCCGCTACCGCATCACGGCCGAGTGCGACGAGGGGAGGGAGACCCTGCGCTCGGTGGCGTACAGCGTCATCGTCGCGAACGGAAGCCACGCCGGAGGAGGAGTCCCGGTGGCCCCCGGCGCCCGGGTGGACGACGGGCTCCTCGACCTGGTGGTGGTCGAGTGTGGACCGGCCCGGAAGATGCCGGGACTCGTGTGGTCCGTCCTGCGGGGCGAGCACCCGGGCCGGGACGACGTACGGAGAGTACGCGTCGAGTCGGTGAGCATCCGGGCCCGACCGCCGATCTGGGTGAGCCTGGACGGGGAGGTTCTCGGAGACGAAGCGTTCCGGGCGGACGTCGTTCCGGACGCACTCCGGGTGCTGACGCCGCGGGTCGACGAGCGGAACGGCGACGGGCGGAATCGGGAGGAGTGAGGCATGGACGTCACCATCAGCGAGCTCATCGGACCTGCGACCGGCGACCGGGACGTGGAGGTGGTGGAGCGAAAGGGGCGCGGCCACCCCGACACGATCTGCGACGGCATGGCGGAGCGGCTCAGCACGGACCTGTGCCGGTTCTACGCGCAGGAGTTCGGGCATCCCCTCCACCACAACGTGGACAAAGTCCTTCTCCGCGCCGGCCTCGGCCGGCCCGAGCCGGGGGGCGGCGAGCTGGAGGAGCCCGTCGACGTCTACCTGAGCGGCCGTGCCACCCACGAGTTCCGGGGCCGCGAGGTGCCGGTGGAGCAGATCGTCCGGGAGGCCTGCCGGGACTGGGTCGACGAGAACCTGCACGCGGCGGATGCCCGGGAGCACTTCCGCTTCCACAACCTGCTCCGGCCGGGATCACCGGACCTGGTGCAGCTCTTCGACCGGCAGTTCCGGGAGGGGAAGCGGCTGGCCAACGACACGTCCCTGGGAACGGGATACGCCCCGCCCAGCGTCCTGGAGCGGGTGGTGCTGGACGTGGAGCGGCGGCTGTCGTCGGATCACGTCACGGGCCGTTACCCCGCGCTGGGAGAGGACGTCAAGGTGACCGGCGTGCGCCGGGGAGACAGCATCGAGCTCACGGTCGCGTGCGCGGTGGTCGGCCGCCACACGCCGACGCTCGAGCGCTACGAGAAGACGAAGCGCCGAGCCGCCGAGCTGGCGCGCGAGGCCGCCAGGGAGCACACCGGGGGCGCGCTCGCGGTGAAGGTGAACACCGCCGATCGCGTCGAGGAGGGCGAGGTCTACCTCACCGTCCTCGGCACCTCGGCCGACGGCGGGGACGACGGCCAGACGGGCCGCGGGAACCGGGTCGGCGGACTGATCACGCCCTACCGCCCGATGGTGATGGAGGCCTCGGCCGGCAAGAATCCCGTGAGCCACCCGGGCAAGCTGTATCCGGTGGCGGCGAACCGCATCGCGCGCCGCGTCGTCGGATGCTGCCCCGGCGTCGAGGGGGCGGAGTGCTACCTCCAGAGCCGAATCGGTCAGCCGCTGGAGGAGCCGCAGCTGCTGGAGGTCGGACTGGGCACGGAGGCCGGCAGCCGGGCGGAGGACTATCGCTCCCGCGTCGAGGAGGTGGCCGGCGAGGAGCTGGGGCGGCTCGAGGACCTGTGGCGCGAGGCCCTGGAGGGCGAGATCGGGGTGGCCCTCTTCTGAGCCGGACTCACGGAAGGACCAGCAGCCGGCCGTCGTCGGTCAGCCCGACGTCGACGCCGTCCAGCCGCCGGCTCTCCCGCCCCAGCGTGTCGCACATCCAGCGCCCCGCTTCGGGGCCGGCGCGCTCCAGCCGGAAACCGCGGATGCGCATCGGGACCATCTCGAGGCGCTCCAGGCGGCCGGTCCCGGCCTCCAGGACCGGGAGGTAGCTGAGCACGAGCTCCGGCCGGTACTCCTCGTGCCCTCCGATCCCCTCGTAGTCGTTGAGGAAGTCACCGCATCCGTACAGGATGAGGTGCCCGCGGTGGACCTCGAGCCCCTTCGGATGGTGGGAGGAGTGGCCGTGGACGACGTCGACGCCGGCCTCGTCCACGAGCCGGCGGGCGAAGCGACGCTGGTCCGCCGGAATCCCGTAGCCCCAGTTGGATCCCCAGTGCAGCGAGGCCACGGCCAGGTCGTCTTCCCGGCGGATCCGAGCCAGCCGCCGACCGACGTCCCGGACGGCGGCTTCGGAGAGCTCCGGGAGGTAGGCGACCCCGGACCGCTCCGGGGTCGCGGCCCACTCCGGCGGGACGCCGGCGCTCGGGGAGGCGAGCGCGACGACCAGGACGCGGCCGCGGCGCCCGTCGAGGTCCACGGTCGCCGGGGCCCCGGCCTCTTCCCGGTCGGAGCCGGCGCCGGCCGGCCGCAGGCCGGCGGCCTCGAGAGTGTCCAGCGTCTCGCGCAGGCCGGCCCGCCCCCAGTCGAGCACGTGGTTGTTCGCCACCACGGCCACGTCGACGCCGGCGGCCACGAGAGAGCCGACGTTGGCCGGGTGGGTCCGGTAGTGGATGCTCTTCCCGGGCCACGGCTGCCCGGCGGTGGTCACCGCGGTCTCCAGGTTCACGATCCGGGCTGCGGTATCGGCCCGGTCGAGCTCGTCGAGGACGTCTCCCCACGGGTACGCGAGGCCCACCGGAGCCGGAATCGGCCCGTTCTCCCGCTCGGCCAGCTCGACGTATCGCCGGGCGTCCCGGACGTGCGGCTCGTGCAGGGACGGCGGGACGGAGTTCGGAAGGACCTGGTCGATGCCCCGCCCGATCATCACGTCGCCGGCCAGGAAGAGGGTGGCCGTGCCGGCGTCGACGGAGTCGCCCCCTCCGACCGGTGTCGCTCTCGGTGGCACCATGGGAGTTCTCCCGACGGACGCCGGCGGCCTCCCCCCACGTCCTCCCCCGAGGCCTGCCCGACGGAGTCGGAGCAGTGTTCCACGCTAAGCTACAGTCCATGGAAAACGTAGAGATCGCCGAACGACTCAGCGAGGTGGCCGACCTCCTGGAGATCCAGGAGGCGAACCCGTTCCGCGTGCGAGCCTACCGGAACGCCGTGCGAACCATCGAGGGGCTGACGCGCTCCCTCGCCGAGATGGTGGAGGAGGGTGAGGACCTGACCGAGCTCTCCGGCATCGGCGAGGACATCTCCGGATACATCACCGAGATGGTGGAGACCGGCGAATTCCAGCTTCTCCGGGATCTGCACGACGAGGTCCCGCCCACCGTGGCCGATCTCCTGGACCTGGAGGGCATCGGCCCGAAGAAGGCGAAGAAGCTCTGGGAGGAGCTGGACATCGAGACCGTCGACGACCTCGAGGACGCCCTGGACGGGGGACGGGTCGTCGAGCTGGAGGGGTTCGGCCAGAAGACCGCCGAGAAGCTGCGCCAGGCCATCGAGGATTTCCGCGAGCACCGGGAGCGTTTCCGCCTGGGCGACGCCGACCGCTGGGTGGAGCCGCTCCTGGAGTACATGGGGGAAGCTCCCGGCGTCGAGGAGCTGGACGTGGCGGGAAGCTACCGCCGGCGGAAGGAGACCGTGGGCGACATCGACCTGCTCGTGGCCTGCGATGACGCCGGGCCCGTGATGGAGCACTTCACCTCCTACGACCTGGTGGAGCGCGTCATCGAGGCCGGGGAGACCCGGGGGAGCGTCGTCCTTCGCCCCGGTCTGCAGGTGGACCTGCGGATCCTGCCCGGGGAGTCCTACGGAGCGGCGCTCCAGTACTTCACCGGGTCGCTCGAGCACAACGTGAAGCTGCGCAAGCGTGCCCTCGACGACGGCCTCCGGGTGAGCGAGTACGGGGTGTTCGAGATCCCGGAGGGGGTCGATCCGGACGAGATGGAGCCCGGCGAGGGCGAGCGTGTGGCCGGCGAGACCGAGGAGGGCGTCTACGAGGCCCTCGGCCTCGTGTGGATGCCGCCGGAGCTCCGGGAGGATCGGGGCGAGATCGAGGCCGCCGGGGAGGACGAGCTCCCCGACCTGGTCGAGCTGTCCGACATCCGCGGCGACCTGCAGATGCACTCCACCTGGTCCGACGGCAAGAACACGATCGAGACCATGGCCCGGGCCTGCCAGGAGCGGGGCTACGAGTACATGGCCATCACCGACCACTCCCGGCGCGTCAGCGTGGCCGGGGGACTGGACGAGGACGAGCTGGAGGAGCAGTGGAAGGAGATCGACGGCTTCGAGGGGGACCTGGACATCGAGATCCTCCGGTCGCTGGAAGTGGACATCCTGAAGGACGGGTCACTGGACCTGGACGACGAGCACCTGGAGAAGCTCGACCTGGTCCTGGTGTCCGTCCACTCCTACATGGACCTGGACGGGGCCGAGCAGACGGAGCGCATCGTCACCGCCGTCTCGCACCCGGCCGTCCACGTGCTGGCCCATCCCACGGGACGTCGGATCAACGAACGGCAGCCGTACGACCTGGACGTGGAGGCCGTCCTGGAGGCGGCGCGCGAGCACGACGTGGCGGTGGAGCTGAATGCCAACCCGGAGCGCCTGGACCTCAGCGACCGTCACGTCTTCCGGGCCCGCGAGCTCGGCGTCCCGGTGGTCATCTCCACGGACGCTCACAGCACGGACAACCTCCGGTACATGGAGTACGGCGTGGCGCAGGCCCGCAGGGGATGGCTCGAGCCGGACGACGTGCTGAATACACGCTCCCTCTCGGAGCTGAAGAAGTGGCTCGACAGGGAATGATCACGGACGACGAAACAGCGAGGACAGAGGATACATGAGCGCACCGAACGAGGACCCGACGCCGGAAGAGGGACACGGGCAGACCGAGGAGGACGACTACGAGGGCGACGCTCCGTCCCGAACGGAGCCCTCGGCCGCCAGTCCCGGGGACGACGCCGTGGCCGTCATGCCCGAGGACGTGTCCGACGAGGAGCTGGCCACCGAGGTCCTGGACTTCGCCGAGCCCTTCGAGAGCATCGGCCGCGCCGACCTGGACGGCTTCCTCCGCCGGGCGTCCGGGGCGCGGGTCGTCCTGCTCGGTGCGTCCACGCACGGCACGTCGGAGTTCCACCGCATGCGGTCGCGGCTCACCCGGGAGCTGCTGGCGGTGCACGACTTCGACTTCGTGGCCCTGGAGGCGGACTGGAGCGACACCGCCCGCATCGATCGCTACGTGCGCGACGGTGACGTGCCGGAATCCGAGTGGACGGCCTTCGCCCGGTTTCCCCGGTGGCTGTGGCGCAACCGGGAGACCCGCGAGTTCGTGGAGAGCCTGCGCGACTTCAACTCGGGGATCGGAGAGCGAGGCGATCGCGTGGCCCTGCACGGGCTCGACCTGTTCGGAATGAACGACTCGGTACGGGAAATACTGGAGTACCTCGAGCGGGTGGATCCGGAGGCCGCCGACGAGGCACGCTCCCGATACTCGTGCCTCGCGCCCTGGCAGGACGAGCCCGGCCGCTACACGAGCGAGGCCACCCGCGAGACGTTCGAGGAGTGCGAGGAGGCCGTGATGGCCCAGCTGCGGGAGCTCCTGGAGGAGAGGCTCGCGCTTCCCGGTATCGGCGAGGACTTCGTGCAGGCCGTGCAGAACGCCCGTCTGGTGGCCGATGCGGAGCGCTACTATCGCCTGCTCTACCGGGGAGGAGCGAAGGCGTGGAACGTCCGGGAGGAGCACATGCTGGACACCCTCCGGATGCTCCTGGCCCACCACGGGCCGGACTCCCGGGGCGTCGTGTGGGCGCACAACGCCCACGTCGGCGACGCCTCGGCCACGAGCATGGGCCGGAGGGGACGGACCAGCCTGGGCGAGCTGGCTCGGGAGGAGCTCGACAAGAGGGCGTACCTGGTGGGAATGGTCACCGACCGCGGGTCGGTGACCGTGGCGTCCCGCTGGGAGGGGCCGCCGGAGACCCGGGAGCTGGGGCCTGCACGCGACGACAGCTATGAGCACCTCCTGACCCACATGGAGGAGCCGCGTGCGCTGCTTCCGATCCACCACCGGGCCCCGCCCGCGGTGCGGGAGCGCCTGGCCGACACCCGACCTCTGCGCACGGTGGGCGTGGTCCGGGACCCGGGAGACGACGGGGACGAGTACGTCCAGGCCTCCCTCTCCCGCCAGTTCGACGAGCTCGTGTGGCTGGAGGAGACGGACGCCCTGACGCCGCTGGACTCCGAGCAGGTCGAGGGCGAGCCGGAGACCTACCCCTTCGGCCTCTGATCGGAGCTCCGGCTCCGGCGCTCAGCCGAACAGCAGGAGCAGGGCCGGCGCCGCCAGCAGGCCGGCCGCGGCCCACCGGAAGTTGCGCTGTTCGCCGGTGACCCACTCCAGTCCGCCCGCGACCAGGGCGCGGTAGGGCGCGTAGGCCACCAGCGCGACGGCCGTCACGACCGCCACCACCATGGCCATCAGGACCACCGTGCCCGTTCCGAGCGTGGTGCCCAGCACCAGGGCCACCAGCAGCGTGTCGGCCAGCGTTCCGAGGCTCGCCCCCATGATGTAGGGGGTGATCCGGTCCGGGCCGATCCACCGCCGGTTGTACAGGGGAACCACCACTCCGATGGAGAACGACACGCTGGCCGTGACCGTGGTCACCCCGGTGCCGAGCGCGTAGGAGATCCACCGGTTGTCCAGCCGCCCGAACCAGCGGTCGCGCAGCCCGTCCGCGTCCACGTCCTCCAGCATTCGGTCGAAGAACTGGAGGCTCACGACGAAGAGGACCACGGCCACCCCGAAGGCGAGGCCCGGGCCCAGCAGCTCGGCGACCCCGGCGGTGAGCCCGCGGAGCACCTCCAGCGTGGGCAGTCCCAGGGAGTCCGCCCCCAGGGCCGCTATGGTCGCCGGCGGGAGCTGGCGCAGGAGCACGTACCCCGCGGCGGTGGCCGGGAGATACAGGGTGTGCGTCACGATGAGGGTCAGGAGGCCGAGCCCCAGCGACTCACGCAGGCTTCCGCGCCCGTTCTTCAGGTGATCCAGGGCTCCCATGAGGATGACGAAGGCGGAGGCGCCGAGCCTGGAGCCCGCCAGTACGAGGAACGCGTGCTCCAGCGGGAGCGCGCCCGAAGCGTAGAGGGACAGTCCCAGGGCGGCGACCACGGAGCCGTTGAGGAGCACGTACGTGGCCAGCCAGCCCAGACCCACGGCCGCGATCGGCCCTCCCACGAGGGAAGGAAGGTGGACGGTGAGAAAGGGGGAGAGGGCGTGCGTGGCGGCTCCGAGGAGCCGCACGGCGAAGAGGAACAGGGCCACCACCAGGAGAGAACGGAGCCAGCGCAGGGCGAGATGCGGCCGGTCCGCCCGCCGGCCGTCGGTCCCCGCCTCGTCGCGTCCTCGTTCCACGCCTCTCCTCGCCGTCGCTGATGTCGACGCCGGGCGCCGGCTCGTTCGGCCCGACCCCGGCCCCCGAAGGGGAATCCGGCTCTTCAAGCTAGGGCGCCGGCGCCGACCCCCGTATCGGGCATTCCACGCGGATCCCGGTGGGGGATCTCCCCCCGTCCAGGGATTCTCCCACATCGCCGTACCGGCTACTCCCACGACGGATTCGACGTCCTCCCGACAGACTCGCCGGTGGGCGCGCGGCAGGTTTCGGTGCGCTGCATCGGGGCCGACCCCGACGGATCGGACGGCCCCGCCCCCGGAGGCGAGGAGCAGAAATGGAGACCATCGTTGCGGAATGAGACGCGGGAGGAGGACGAGGTGCGCCCCCCGGTCGACAGGACGTCGGGCACGGTGACCGCCGTGCGCGGAGGGGTCGTGGACGCCTCGTTCCGGGAGCGGCTCCCCGAGGTCCACACGATCCTCCGCTCCACTGCCGACGACGTCGTGCTCGAGGTCATGAGCCAGCTCGACGAGGAGCACGTGCGGTGCATCGCCCTCAGCGAGACACGGGGGCTGTCCCGCGGGGATGCCGTACGGAACACCGGCCATCCGCTGCTGGTCCCGGTCGGCTCCGGCCTGAAGGGGCGGATGCTGGACGCCTTCGGGCGCCCCATCGACGATCGCGGACCGCTGGACGCGGCCGGGGAGCGGGCCCAGCGGCAGCCGCCCGTCTCGCTGGCCCGACAGGTCGGCGGGCGGGGCGTCATGGAGACGGGAATCAAGGTCATCGACCTCCTCGTGCCCCTGGAGCGGGGCGGAAAAGCCGGGCTGTTCGGCGGGGCCGGCGTCGGGAAGACCGTCCTCATCATGGAGCTCATTCACAACATGGTGGCCGCCCACCGCGGCGTGAGCCTCTTCTGCGGCATCGGGGAGCGGAACCGGGAGGCGGAGGAGCTCTACCGCGAGCTCCGGGAGGCCGGGGTCCTGGAGGACTCGGTCCTCGTCTTCGGCCAGATGAACGAACCGCCGGGGGTCCGATTCAGGGTGGGGCACACCGCGCTGACCATGGCCGAGTACTTCCGCGACGACCTGAACCAGGACGTCCTGCTCCTCGTGGACAACATCTTCCGGTTCGTGCAGGCCGGCATGGAGGTCTCGGGGCTCATGGGCAAGCTTCCCTCCCGGCTGGGCTACCAGCCCACGCTGGCCACGGAGCTGTCGGAGCTCGAGGAGCGAATCGCCAGCACCGCCGGCGGGGCCATCACCTCGGTGCAGGCCGTCTACGTGCCGGCCGACGACTTCACGGATCCGGCGATCACACACACGTTCAATCACCTGTCGGCCTCCGTGGTGCTCTCCCGCGAGCGGGCCGGGCAGGGGTTCTATCCGGCGGTGGATCCCCTGGAGTCCACGTCCGACCTCATGGCCCCGGGGGTGGTGGGCGATCGGCACTACCGGGTGGCCCGGAGCGTCCGGGAGACCCTGGCCCACTACGAGGAGCTGAAGGACATCATCGCCATGCTGGGCCTGGACGAGCTCTCGGCGCGGGACCAGGAGATCGTGCACCGGGCCCGGAGGCTGGAGCGGTTCCTGACGCAGCCGTTCGCCGTCACCGAGCGGTTCACGGGCCACGCCGGCCGGTACGTCGCGCGCGACGCCACGGTCGGGGGCTGCGAGCGGATCCTGGACGGGGACTTCGACGACGTGCCGGAGAGCTCCCTCTACATGATCGGCGAGGTCGACGAGGCCCGGCAGAGAAGAGGTGAGGCGGCATGAGGCTCCGGGTCCAGGTCCCGACCGAGCGGCTCCTGGAGGAGGACGTGGGGAAGGTGGTCGCGGAGGGGGTCGAGGGGTCCATCGGCATCCTGCCGCGTCACATCGACTACGTGGCCGTCCTGGTGCCGGGAATCCTCACCTTCGAGGAACCGGACGGCGGGGAGCGGCTCCTGGCCGTGGATCGCGGCGTCCTGGTGAAGCGGGGAGACCTGGTGACCGTGTCGGTGCGGGACGCCGTGCGGGGCGAGGACCTGGCGACGCTGCGGCAAACGGTCCGGGAGCGATTCGAGAAGATCGACCAGCGGGAGCGGGGGGCGCGATCGGCGCTGGCCCAGCTCGAGGCCCGCTTCATCCGACACTTCCTGCAGCAGGCGGAGGGGCTCCGTGGACGGGGATGAGGGGCGCAGGGACGAGCGGCTCGACGAGACCGTCGGCGGCAAGGCCCGTCGCAAGCTCCGGGCGCGCCGGGAGGGGGACCGGGGCGTCTGGTTCGGACTCGGCATGTTCGGTCTCGTCGGCTGGTCGGTGGCCGTGCCGGCCCTGCTGGGCATCGGCCTGGGGATGTTCCTGGACGCCCGCCTGTCGGCGACGCCGGGCACCGTCTCGTGGACGCTCACGGGGCTCGTGGTGGGCGTGGTGGTGGGCTGCGTGAACGCCTGGTACTGGGTGAAGCGGGAGAGCGACGGGGGGGAGGGACCGGGACCATGATCGGCGCCGCTGTCGGGTTCGTCGCCGGAATGGTCATCGGGGCGGCCTACTTCGGGGGGCTCTGGATCACCCTGACGCGGGCGGAGACGTCGCGCCGTCCGCCTCTGCTGCTCGCCGGGAGCTATCTGCTGCGCCTGTCGATCGCCGGCGTCGGGTTCGGTCTGCTGGCCGTGCGGGGGATCGTGCCGGCCGCCGCCGGACTCCTCGGCTTCCTCCTCGTCCGCACCGTGCTGGTGCACCGACTCCGTCCGCGGGAGGGGGACTGACGATGCCGTTCGGGCCGGATTCGGTGGTTCTCTGGGCTTGGGGGCCGGTGCGGGTGAATCTCACCCTGGCCGGAACCTGGGTCCTGATGGTGGTGCTGGTGACCGGTTCCTGGCTCGTCACCCGGCGAATCAGCGCCGACGTGGAGCCCTCGCGCTGGCAGCTGCTCCTGGAGCTCGTCGTGGAGCAGATGCGGGAGCAGGTGCGCGAGGCGGGTGCGAAGGACCCCGACCCGTACCTGGCGTTCGTGGGCACGCTCTTCCTGTTCATCGCAGGGGCCTCCGTCCTCGGGATCGTGCCGGGGTACACGCCCCCCACCGCCTCCCTCTCCACGACGGCGGCCCTGGCGGCCACCGTGTTCCTGGCCATCCCCGCGTTCGCGGTCATGGCCCGCGGGTGGCGGGAGTATCTGCGGGACTACGTCCGACCCACTCCCCTCATGCTCCCCTTCCACGTGGTCGGGGAGCTCTCGCGGACCCTGGCCCTGGCCGTGCGCCTGTTCGGCAACATCATGAGCGGACAGCTGATCGCCGCCATCATCGTCTCGGTGGTGCCCTTCCTGTTCCCCGCGGTCCTGCAGGGCTTCGGGCTGCTGATCGGACTCATCCAGGCCTACGTGTTCGGCATGCTGGCGCTGGTCTACGTGCTGTCCGCCGTGCGGACCCACGCGGCCGAGCGCCCGGTCGAGCCTCCCCACGTCAATAATGTACTCGATACAGAATAGGATAAGAAGATGGGAAGCATAGAGTTGGTGGGAATAGTATCGATGGCCGTGGCAGGTCTCACGATCGCCATCGGCACCATCGCCCCGGCCCTGGGGGAGGCGCGGGCGCTGGACCGGGCGCTCAACTCCATGGCACAGCAGCCGGACATGTCGAACACGATCACCCGGACCCTCTTCGTCGGGCTGGCCATGGTCGAGTCCACGGCCATCTACTGCCTCGTCGTGGCCCTGATCCTGATCTTCGCCAACCCGTTCTGGAACCACGTGGTGGCCGCGGCCGGAGGCTGATCCGTGGACATCGACTGGTTCACCTTCGGAGCCCAGGTCCTGAACTTCCTGATCCTGGTCGGCCTGCTGCGATACGTCCTGTACGGGCCGGTCACCGCGGCCCTGGACCGCCGCGAGGAGCGGATCCGGCGTCGCCAGGAGGAGGCCGAGCGCGAGAGGGAGGAGGCGGAGCGCGAGGCCGAGGCCTACCGGGAGGAGCGGCGGGCCCTCGACGAGGCGCGGGACGAGCGACTCCGGCAGGCGGAGCGCGAGGCCGAGCGGCTCCGCGAGGAGCTGGAGGAGGAGGTCCGGGAGGAGGCGGCCGAGTCCCGCGAGCGGTGGCAGCGGGCCGTCCGCCGCCAGCAGGAGAGTCTGCTCCGGGAGCTCCGGGAGCGGGTCGCCGACCACGCCGTGGACGTCACCCGTGATCTCCTCCGCCAGCTGGCGGACCGGGAGCTGGAGAGCCAGGCCGTGCACGTCTTCGCGCGACGGCTCGAGGGCCTGGACCCCTCCGAGGCGGAGGACTTCAGGCGGGCCGCGGGCGAGGAGGACGACACGGTGCAGGTGCGCACTCGGTTCGAGCTGGACGGGGACGAGCGGGAGGCGCTGAGAGCCGCCGTCCACGACCGGATCGGCCGTGGCCTGGAGCTCGAGTTCGACACCTCGTGGGACCTCGTCCTGGGGGTGGAGCTCCGGGCCGGCGACCGTAAAGTCGCCTGGAGTGCCGGCGACCGCCTGGACCTGGCCGAGAGGGAGGTCTCGGAGCTCCTGGAGTCCGAGGTCACGCGGGAGGAGGCGTCGTGACCCTCGTGGACGAGGCCGTGCTCCGGCCCCTGGACGCGCTGGCCCGGGCCCTGGAGGAGGCGGCCCGCCGCCCCCCGGTGCGGGAGTTCGGACTCGTCCGCTCCGTGGAGGCGGGCGTGGTGCGCGTCTCCGGCCTCTCCGGCGCGGGCAGGGACGAGGTCCTGCGGTTCTCCGGGGGCGAGCTCGGCCTGGCCTTCGATCTCGACCGGACGGGCATCGGCGTGGTGCTGCTCGATCCGGAGGACGGGATCGAAGCGGGACAGGAGGTGCGGCGGACAGGAGGGGAGTTCGGCGTCCCCGTGGGAGAGGAACTCCTGGGCCGCGTGGTGGACGGGAGCGGACGGCCGCTGGACGAGCGCGGCCCGCTCGGGGCCACCCACCGGCTCCCCGCCGAGCGGCCGGCGCCCCCGATCCTGAGCCGGGCCCCCGTGTCCGAACCCCTGCACACCGGCGTGAAGGCCGTGGACGCCCTGGTTCCGGTGGGACGGGGCCAGCGGGAGCTGATCGTCGGCGACCGGCAGACCGGCAAGACGACACTGGCGGTGGACACCATCGTCAACCAGGCGGCGTCGGGCGTGGTGTGCGTGTACTGCGCGATCGGACAGCGGACCTCGTCCGTCGCGCGCGTCCTGGAGCGGCTTCGCGGGTCCGGCGCCATGGAGCACACCGTGGTCGTGGTGGCCAGCGGCGACGACCCGCCGGGCCTGCAGTACGTGGCGCCGTACGCGGCCACCTCCATGGCCGAGCACTTCACCGAGGCCGGACACGACGTCCTGATCGTCTACGACGACCTCACCCGCCACGCTCGCTCCTACCGGGAGCTCTCGCTCCTGCTGCGGAGACCGCCGGGGCGGGAGGCCTTTCCCGGAGACATCTTTCACGTCCACGCCCGGCTCCTGGAGCGGGCCACCCGTCTTCGGGAGGAGGAGGGGGGCGGTTCGCTCACCGCCCTGCCGGTGGTGGAGACGGAGGCCCAGAACGTCTCCGCCTACATCCCCACGAACCTCATCTCCATCACCGACGGACAGATCTACCTCTCCCCGGACCTCTTCCACCGCGGCGTGCTGCCCGCCGTCGACGTGGAGCGCTCGGTCTCGCGCGTCGGCGGGCGGGCACAGCTGTCGGCCTACCGGACCGTGGTCTCCGACCTGAAGCTCGCCTACGCCCAGTTCCTGGAGCTGGAGGTCTTCTCTCGCTTCTCGACACAGCTGGACGAGGAGACCCGCGCGACGCTGGAGCGCGGACGTCGCGTCCGGGAAGTGCTGAAGCAGGGGGAGGGCGATCCCGTGCCTCCGGCGGAGCAGGTGGCGACGCTCCTGGCCGCCACCGGCGGTGTCCTCCAGCCGGTTCCGGTGGAGCGGGTGGGGGACGCCGAGCGGAGGATCCGGGACGCGGTCCGCGACCGCCTGCCCGAGCTCTGCCGCCGAATCGAGGCCGGAGAGGAGATCGGCCCCGACGAGGTGCGCCAGCTGCGGGACGTGGCGCGGGAAGCGGTGAGCGAGGCCTGGAGCGCCTGACGTGCAGCGCGTCGAGGGTCTGCGGAAACGGGTGGAAGCGGCGGAGAGCCTGTGGTCCATCGCCGGGGCGATGAAGGCGCTGGCCGCGGTCCGGATCCGGGGGTTTCGGGAGGCGGTCTCCGCCCTGGAGGGCTACCGCGAGACTCTGGAGCTCGGCCTTCAGGTGGCGCTGCGGGACGCGCCGGTGGAGTCGGGGGCAGCCCCGGCGGGCCTCGATGCCCGGGACGGGGCGGCCGGAGCCGTCGTCTTCGGGTCCGACCTGGGACTCGTGGGGCAGTTCAACGCCGACATCGTCTCGCACGCTGCTCCCCGGCTGAGGGGGCTCGGAAGGCCGGTTCGCGTCGCCGCCGTCGGTGGTCGGCTGGTCCCCCACCTGCGCGAGGCCGGCTTCGAGCCGGAGATCGTGCTTCCGGTGCCCGCCGGTCCGGACGGCCTCACCGGGCTCGCGCAGGATCTGCTCCTCAGCGTGGAGACGTGGCGACGTGAGGGGCTCGAGACGCTGGCCATCACCCACCACGCCTACCGCAGTGGTGCGGCCTACGGGCCGCGGTGGCAGCTGCTCCTACCGCTGGACCGGGAGTGGCTGGCCGACCTGCAGGCGCGGCCGTGGCCCACGTCGGTGATCCCCACCTACCGCGCCCCGTGGGAGGGGCTCTTCCGCTTCCTGGTCCGCGAGCACCTGTACGTGTCCACCGTCCGGGCGGCGGCCGAGTCCCAGGCCTCGGAGCACGCCGGTCGGCTGGCCGCGATGGAGCGTGCCGAGACGCGCATCGAGGAGCACGTGCAGCAGCTCCGGCAGGAGCTCAGGGATCGCCGCCAGGAGGCCGTGACCGAGGAGCTGCTGGACCTCGTGACCGGGTATCGGGCGTCCGAGGAGGAGCGTCTCCGGCGGCGAGACGAGGGGAGCTGAAGCCTGCCGACTCAGTCGCCGGTCTCGGCGATGACGCGTTCGCGCACGTCCTCCTCGTACTCCTCCAGCTCTTCCGAGACCTGGACCGGATATGGCGCGTCTGCCGGCTCGACGCGCCGGATCCTCTCCGGGAGCCGGTCCAGCTCCCGGCGCCTCCGCTCCCGTGCCTCGTCCAGATCGGTGTGGCCGGCCTCCGTCCGCTCGCCATCCTCCATGACCGTCCGGAGGAGGGGGCGCCCCTCCGGCGGCTCCTCGCCGGCCCGGGCCACCACGTCCCCCGCGTAGACGCCGTCCTCCTCCCGGCGGTACACCTGCTTGGGACCGGGAAGGATCCGCTTGCCGCTGGACAGCTTGAGCCGTCCCCGGCCGGAGTAGGCGGTGAGCTTGTACGCCATGTCCAGGGATGGGGCGTCCCGCGCGGTTCCCATCCGGGTACCGACGCCGAACCCCGTGATGGGGGCGTCCCTCTCGACGATCTCGGCGATCTCGTACTCGTCCAGTCCCCCGGAGGCGAAGATCTCGACGTCCTCCAGCCCCGCCCGGTCCAGGATCTCCCGTGACTCGACGGCCAGCTCGGCCAGGTCGCCGGAGTCCAGCCGCACGGCCCGGACGCGGAAGTCGTCTCCGAGCTCGTCGGACAGCTCCACCACCTTCCGGATCCCGTCCAGCGTGTCGTAGGTGTCCACCAGGAGGACGGTCTCCGGGTACTGCTCCGCGAACGCACGGAAGGCCTCGAGCTCGTCGTCGTGGGACTGCACGTAGCTGTGGGCCATGGTGCCGGTGATCGGAACGCCGTAGACCCGGCCGGCCAGGACGTTGCTCGTGGCGGCGACGCCGGCGATGTGGTAGGCCCGCGCCCCCTTCATGCCGGCGTCCGTGCCGTGCATCCGCCGGAGACCGAAATCCACCACGGCCCGGTCGCCGGCCGCCTCCACGATCCGCGCCGCCTTCGACGCCAGCACGCTCTGGAAATGCACCTGGTTCATGATGAAGGTCTCGGCGAGCTGGGCCTCCGGCATCGGCCCCGTGACCTCGAGAAGCGGCTCGTACGGGAAGACCGGCGTCCCCTCGGGCATCGCGCGGACGTCGCCGGTGAACTCGAAGTCCGCGAGCCAGTCGACGAACTCCCGGCTGAACTCCCGGCGGCCCGCCAGGAAGTCGAGGCCTTCGGGGGGGAAGCTCACCGTCTCCAGGTACCGGAGCGCGTCCTCCAGGCCGGCCGCCAGCACGTAGTTGCGGGGTTCGGGAAGTCGGCGGTAGTAGAGGCTGAACACCGCGTCCCGATCCATGCCCTCCCGCCAGTAGGCCTGGAGCATCGTCAGCTCGTACAGGTCCGTCAGGAGGGCGGCGCTCCGATCGTCCACCCAGGGGGTCGGCTCGTCCATGCTCACCTCGGGATCGATGGCGCTCCAGGGAGCGACCCGGGAGCGGAAGGGGAGGCTCGCGTCCCGGGTGGCGACGGCGCTCGGGGCCATCCCCTGCAAACACGTTGCCGGGGTCCCGGGTAGATGGAGCCGTGAGAGGAGAGGACGGGGATCGCTCCCCCGGCCCCGGAGGCCCGGGGGCGGGAAGCGCGAGCGGAGGCACGAACGGGAGGCGACCATGACGGGCGAGCCGAACGGGAAAGCGACGAGAGGAACGGCATCGGGGGTGCTCCGGCCGGAGGAGCTGGACGCGGCGATCTTCGAACTGGAGGGTGTCCTCACCGATACGGCGGAGGCGCACTTCCGGGCGTGGAAGGAGACCTTCGATCCCTTCCTGGAGCGCCGCGCCGACCGTGAGGAAACTCCCTTCGAGCCCTTCACCCGCAACGACTACCGACGTCACGTGCACGGCAAGCCGCGGTACGAGGGCGCCCGGGACTTCCTGCGGGCGCGGGGCATCGAGCTGCCCTTCGGCGCCCCCGGCGACCCGGCGGGCCCGGACTCGGTGTGCGCGCTGGGAAACCGAAAGGACGAACGGTATCGGGCCGTACTCGAGTCCGGGGGGCTGCCGATCCTTCCGGGTTCGGCGGAGCTGGTCCGTCGCCTCCGTTCGGCGGGCGTCCGTACGGCGGTGGTCACGGGCAGCCGGCACGGTCGGCAGGTACTGGAGGCGTCGGGGCTGGAGGAGCTGTTCGACGCCGTGGTGGACGCCGCCGAGTTCGCCGACGATCCCACGCTCACGGGGAGGCCCGCTCCGGATCTTCTGCTGCAGGCCGCCGGCCGCCTGGACGCGAGCCCCGACCGGTCCGCCGTCGTCGAGAATTCCGCCCCGGGTGTCGAGGCCGGGCGTCGCGGTGACTTCGGCGTCGTGATCGGGGTCGCCCGCGACCGGGAGGGAGAGGAGGCTCTGGAGCGAGCCGGCGCGGACCTGGTGGTCAGGGACCTGGGCCGCGTGCCCGTGTCCTCGGGGCTCGGCCGGCAGGCGAGCCGGGACCGGACCGACGAGGAGGCGCCGGCCCCCGAGGGGTGAGGGCTACGTCCGCCTATTTCACCTCGAACTCGATGCCCTGCTGCACCCAGACCGGCGTCCTCTTGTCCCGGTTCATCGCCGGGGTGAACTCCATTCGCCGTCCCACCCTGTGGGCGGCCCGGTCCAGGGCCTCGTAGCCGCTGCTCACCTGTACACGGGTCTCCTGCACCTGTCCCCGACGGTCGATGTAGAGCCAGAGGACGACCCGTCCGCCGACGGCGTTGGCGCGCAGCTCGGGCGGGTACGTCTCCATCAGGTACTTCTGGACCTCCCGGGGGTTCTTGAGCTCCGGCGCCACGTCATAGGGAATGAACTCCGGCCGCTTCTCGGCGCTGCTCTGCGCCGTCGCCTTCGGGGGCGGCGGGAGGTGGTCGCTCGGGTTGGCCTCGAACGACGTCTTGCTGATGGTGACGTCCTCGCTGATGTCGGCCGCGGCGGAGACCTTCGGCGTGGCGGGCCGGGCCACGGCCTCGGGCGGGGGCGGTACCTCGACCTGCGGCGGCAGCTCGATGGTGCGGGTGGCCCGAGAGACGGCACCGACGTCCGCCGCCCGCATCTCGGGGAACAGCTCGAACAGGGCCAGGTGAGCCAGCGTCGCCGCGATCAGCCCGCCGGCGACGACGGCGGAAAATCCCTCCTTGAACCGTTCGTTCGCCGACTTCGGCTCCTCGACGACTCCTCGGACCGTCCGCCTGTGCTCTTCCGGCGTCATCCTCGACCTCCCGGGGCGGGTGCGTGCTGAAGCGTCCGTCTCCGTCGCCCCACAACGCTATCCCCCGGGAGGTCGAGACGCTGTCCGCCAGATGGTGACGGGCCCTGTGGGGGATTTCCCCTCGCCGCGAATTCCGCCCCGGGCGGATCAGCCCCCGCTGCCGGGATCGTCGACGTCGGAGTCCCCGGGTGATCCCGGCTCGCCCGGCACCGTCCGGAACGTGCCCAGGGAGACGCGGTCCAGGAGGCGCTCTCCCTCCGGGGCCGCGCCCTCGGGACGCTCCGGCTCCAGCACGAGCCGGGCCGTCTCGATGAGCGACAGCCCGACGACGAAGAGGACCGGGCCGACGAAGAGCCCCACCGCCCCGAAGACGAAGACCGCTCCCAGCACGCTGAAGAACACGACCAGGGGGTGGAGCTGGGCGCGGTCGCTCACCAGCACGGCCCGCAGCCAGTTGTCCACGGTGCTCACCACGAGGGCCCCGAAGGCGAACATCGCCACGCCGGCTCCGGCGCGCCCTCCGGACATCATGATGACGGCGGCCGGGACCCAGACCACGGGGGCGCCCACCACGGGAAGGAGCGACAGCACCGCGGTGATGGTGCCCCACAGGGCCGCCGCCGAGAGGTCGGCGATCCAGAAGGCGCCGCCCACGAGCGCGCCCTGGACCACGGCCACCACCACGTTCCCGTACATCGTGGCGTAGGTGACCTCCCGGGCCCGCACCAGGAGACGGTCGGTGTAGGCCGGGTCCAGGGGAATGAGCCAGCGGGTCATCTCCACCAGCCTCTCGCCGTCCCGGAGCATGAAGTACAGCGTGAACACGGCGGTCCCGGCCTGCAGGAGCCAGCCCCCGAGACCGGAGAGGAAGCTCAGGGTGCGGTCGGCCAGGATGCTCGGCACCTGCTGCAGCTGCTCGCCGATCTGCGAGGACACCTGGTCCGGGTCCAGTCCCACGTAGCCGCCGGCCCGCTCCAGCCACTCCCGAAGGCCGCTCCCCGGTGCCAGCATGCCGGACATCTGGCGGGTGAGCTCCTCGATGCCCAACCGGAGCTCGCCCACCAGCACGAAGGAGAGGCCCACCAGGGGGAGGAGGAGGGCGAAGAAGAGGACCGTGGTGCCGATGAAGGCGGCCACGTCGGGGTGGCCGACCCGCTGCTCCAGCCGCTGGTGGGCCGGATACACCAGCGCGGCGAGGGCCGCGCTGGTCACGATGGCGGGGACGAAGGGCCACAGCAGCAGGCCGATCAGGTACGTGGCGGCGACTCCCAGCGCCAGCACCACCACCTGCCGGGCGCCGACGCTACCGTCCCGGATCGGCGGGCTCCGGTCGCTCGTCGAGTCGGATGCGTCTCTCACGCCGCTAGCCCAGCGCCACGTCGAGGTAGAGCATGACCATGATCCCGAGCATCGTTCCGAAGGTCGCGGCGCGCGCGTGGCCCTTCCGGTGGGTCTCGGGGATGATCTCGTTGCTGATCACGTAGAGCATGGCCCCGGCGGCGAAGCCCATGGCGTAGGGAAGGGCGGGGGCCGCGAACTCCACGGCCCAGGCACCGCCCACGGCCAGGGGAATCTCCACGAGCCCGGCGCGGATCCCCACGAAGGCCGCGTAGAAGGCGGCGCCGAAGCCCACGTTCAGGGCAGAGGCGGCGACGGCCAGGCCCTCCGGGATGTTCTGGATCCCGATGGCCAGCATCAGGGGCAGAGCGGTGGAGAGGTCCCCGGAGCCGAAGCCGACCCCCACGGCCAGGCCCTCCGGGGCGTTGTGCAGCGTGATGGCGAGGATGAAGAGCCACACGGCCCGGATGCGGTCGGTGTCCGCCCCCTCCCGCCCCTTCACCATGTGCAGATGGGGGACCCAGCGATCCCCGAGGTAGAGGAACATCCCGCCCAGCGCCATCCCGACCAGCACGCGGACGACCCCGCCCTCCTCGACGCCCGGAATGATCAGGCTCGTGTAGGAGGCCGTGAGCATGACGCCGGCGCCGAATCCCAGCGCCGTGTCCAGGAACCGCTCCGACGGGTCGCGCCACACCACGACCGCGAGCGCCCCGAGCGTGTTGAGCAGCGTGATCACGAGGCCGCCCACCAGGCCCTGGACCACCGGGTCGGGGCCCGAGAGGCGGAGGAAGATCTCCTGAAACCAGCCCGGTTCCAACGCCTACGCCTCCCGGTCTCCCGCGGTCGGCCCCGGCGGCTCCCCGGGGGGGCGCATCCGGCGTGCGCCCCACGGCCCCGACCCCGTCATCCCGCCAGGCCGTACTGCGAGACCGACTTCATCAGGTCCGTGGTCGTGGCCACGCCGACCAGCCGGTCGTCGTCGATCACCAGGAGGCGGTGGATCCCCGCCTTCAGCATGTACTCCGCCGCGTCGCGAACGGGGGTGTCCGGGGACATCGCGCAGAGGGTCCGGGTCATGACGTCGGCCGCCGTGTAGCGGTCCAGCGGGCCGCCACCCTCCCCGGGCCCGGGTCCGGCATCCCCCCCGAAGCTCTCCTCACGCAGCCGGTCCTGCTCCTCCCAGAGTCGGACGAAGTACGCCGCCGGCGGCTCCTCGCCCTCCTCCCAAAGCTCGGCCCCGGGCTGGTCGTCGAACTCGAGCTGGCTCTCGGGCTCCATCGGCGGGCCGCCGCCCTCGGTGGCCGCGTCGAACTCCATGAGGTCGGTGGCGGAGACGACCCCCACCACGTCCTCTCCCGAGACCACGGGCACGCCCGAGATGTGCTCCGAGCTCAGAAGCTCGGCGACCTCCCGCAGGCTGGCGTCCGGCGAGACCGTGATCACGTTCACGGTCATGATGTCGTGCAGGGTGACCATGCTCATCCTCTCTCCGGTTCTGGAAACGACGTCGATGGAACGGGGCGTCCGGTGGCCCGAGGGGCACGATACGACCGGCGCGGGCCTGTCTTCAACGCTGCCAATGTCGCTGCCTGGCGTCCCCCGGGCCGTCCTCGGTCTCTTGCTCGTCCCTGTGGGGAATGTTCCGACGCGCGAAACGATGGGCTCCCGACGCTCGTCTCCGGAAGACCCGGACAGACGGCCGGGGTCGGCGGCTCTAGCTTCCGGGTCGACCCTGCCCGGCCCCGGCCGGGCGGGGCAGAGACGGCAGCCAGAATCCTACAGGACTCGGAAGGAAGATCATGGGACGCGTGGAAGGCAAGGTCGCCCTGGTGACGGGCGCGGCACACGGCATCGGCAAGTCGACGGCGATCCTCCTGGCGCGGGAGGGGGCGAAAGTGGCCGTCACGGACGTGGACATGGACGCCTGCCGGGACGTGGTGCAGGAGATCGAGGGGGTCGTGGGGGCCGCCCACGCCTGGGAGCTGGACGTCTCCGACGAGGACGAGGTGCGTCGCGTGACCGACGAGGTGGTGGACCACTTCGGAGGCCTCGACGTCCTGGTCAACAACGCCGGGATCTCCGGCGCCGACCGTCCGACACACGAGCTGAGCCTGGAGGAGTGGGAGGAGGTCCAGGCAGTGAACACGCGGGGCGTCTTCCTGTGCACGAAGCACGCGATCCCGCACATGAAGGAGGCGGGCGGGGGGAGCATCGTGAACCTGTCCTCCATCTACGGCATCGTGAGCGCCCCGGACATTCCGTCCTACCACGCCTCCAAGGGCGCCGTGCGGATGATGACGAAGACCGACGCGCTGCTGTACGCCGAGGACGGGGTGCGCGTGAACTCGGTGCACCCCGGCTTCATCTGGACGCCCCTGGTGGAAAAGTACCTGGAGAGCCAGGGCGACGTGGAGGAGGGGCGGCAGCAGCTCGCCGAGCTCCATCCGCTGGGGCGAGTGGGGGAGCCGGAGGAGATCGCGCAGGGGATCCTCTTCCTCGCCTCCGAGGAGTCGAGCTTCATGACCGGCTCGGAGCTGGTCATCGACGGCGGATACACGGCCCGATAGGGCGCGCGTGACGACATTCCTGTGGATCCTGTCCGGCGGCGTTCTGATGAGCGTCATCGCGCTCGTCGGGAGCAGCACGCTCCTGTTCAGCGACCAGACGCTCCGACGGCTCCTGCTCCCGCTGGTCGCCTTCGCCGCCGGCTCGCTCCTGGGTGGGGCGTTCTTCCACATGCTGCCCACGGCGCTGGGGGAGATGGGTGGGCCCACGGAGGTCTTCACGTGGCTCCTGGGCGGCTTCCTGATCTTCTTCGTGATCGAGCAGTTCCTGCACTGGCACCACTGTCACCGGGACGTGGCCGAGTGTCGGGAGCCGCTGACGTACCTGATCCTGCTGGGCGACGGTCTGCACAACTTCATGGGCGGGCTGGCGGTGGCCAGCGCCTTCCTGGTGGACGTGCGGCTGGGGATCACCACCTGGGTGGCGGCCGCCGCGCACGAGGTGCCCCAGGAGCTCGGCGACTTCGCGGTGCTGGTGCACGGCGGGTGGTCGAAGGGCCGGGCGCTCTTCTTCAACCTCCTCTCGGGGCTCGCCTTCCTCGCCGGCTCGCTGGTGGCCTACGGTGCCTCGCGCCAGCTCGACGTCGACTTCCTCCTGCCCCTGGCCGCCGGGAACTTCATCTACATCGCCGCCTCGGACCTGGTGCCCGAGGTGAACAGGAACGACTCGATCCGCCACAACCTGCTGCACCTGGCCGCGTTCTCCGCGGGGCTCGGGCTCCTCCTCGCCCTCCGGGTGGGACTGCACTGATCCGGTTTTCCCCACACGACGCATGGGGGATTCTCCGACTTCTCCGGCTCCCCCGCCCGGGTATCGTTCACCCAGTATCACGGGCGCGAACCGGCCGGACGATCGTCGGACGAATGCCGGGCGCCCACCCACAGCCGGGGAGGCGAGGACCATGAAGAAGACCGTGCGAGGTATGGCGCTGGGCAACAGCAAGAAGAGGGGGGCCTACCGAGACCGCCGGCGGGCGCAGCTCGACGAGTGGTCGGCGAAGCTCGACCTGTGGCAGGCCCGGGCGCGGAAGACGAAGGCGGACGTGAAGATCCGCTATCACGAGGGCCTGGAAGAGCTGCAGGACGCGCTGGAGACCATGCGCCGCCGCGTCGGCGAGCTGGAGACGGCCGGTGAGGACACCTGGTACGACCTGAAGGACGGCGTGGACGACGCCGCCACCGAGGCGAAGAGGGTCATGCGTCGCATCTCCCGCCGACTGGACCGGTGACAGGGGGAATCGGGCGCATGGCGGCCGCGGCCGCCGGGGCGCTCCTGCTCTGGGCGCCCGTCGCCGCGGCCCAGGAGGCCGGTCCGCCGGAGCCGCCGCCCGACGAGCTGGGCGAGGCCGTGAGGGAGATCGAACGGCTGGACGCGCTCCGCTCCGGCCTGGCCCGGAGCTTCCTGGGCAGCGGTGGCGACGTGGACCGGGAGACGTTCCGCAACGTCTGCCAGCCCGTGGGCAAGGAGATGAAGAGCGTGGCGGCCGAGAACGGTTGGACCGTGTCGCAGATGGCGATCCGCTTCCGCAACCCGGCGCACCGTGCCGACTCGGCGGCGCGGACCGTGATGGAGGAGATGGAGCGGGACCCCGAGCTCATGGGCACGTGGCGCAGGACGACGATGGACGGCCGCGAGGGAGTGCGCTACTTCCGGCGCATCACCGTGGAGCGGGCGTGCCTGGCCTGCCACGGCGCGAAGGAGGAGCGGCCGGCGTTCGTGAAGGAGGGGTATCCCGAGGACCGCGCCCACGGGTTCGAGGTCGGCGACCTGCGGGGCGTCTACTCCGTCTTCGTCCCCGAGGACGGTGGCGGGGATGCATCGGACGACGGCGAGAGGAGGTGAGCCGGTGATGCAGCACGGGAGCGGAGGCGCGCCGTCGGCGGAGACGCCCGGTGGCGGCCTGGCATGGGAGGGGTTCGTCGCCGGGCTGATCGGCTACGCGATGATCATCGTCCTGTACGCCCTGGGCAACCTCATCGCCGGTGAGTGGGTGCTGCACACTCCGACGGTGCTGGGAAGCGCGATCCTGGGCGAGCCCCTGCCGGATCCGGTCTCCGCCACCGGCCCGGCCCCGATCTTCGTCTACAACGGGCTCCACCTGCTGGTTTTCCTGACGGTGGGCTTCGTATCGGCCTGGCTCGTCCGCGAGATCGAGTATCATCCGGCGGAGTGGTACCTGGCTTTCTTCGCCTTCGTCATGATATTCATGTTCAGCCTGGTGATCGTGTTCGCGGTGGCGATACCGGTACTGGACGCCTTCCCGACCGGCTCGGTGGTCTGGGCCAACCTGGTGGCGGCGGCGGCCGTGGGAATCTATCTGGCCCGCCGGCACAGGGGGCTGCTGGCCAGGGTGGAGAGCGAGGGAGACCCGGAGGTGCCGTGAGCCGTGGCGCTGCACCCCGGGAGGGGCAGCGCCACGCTCGACGCCCGCGGTGAAGCGAGGGACGAGGAATCGAACGGAAGAAGGATCCACGATGAAGGAACAGACTGCTCGAGACATCATGACGTCGCCGGCGGTGACGGTGAACCGGACGGCGACCCTGGAGGAGGCGGCGGACACGATGCTCGACCGCGAGGTCGGCTCGCTGCTGGTGGTCGACGACAGCGGCAAGGTCGTGGGCATCGTCACCGACAGCGACTTCGCGGCGAAACCCGCCCACATCCCGTTCTCCACGTTCCGATCACAGAAGCTGCTGGGCCAGTGGCTCGGCAAGCAGAACGCAGAGAAGGTCTACGACGAGGCCCGAAGTCGGGGCGTGGACGAGGTCATGTCCAGGCCCGTCCACTCGGTGGAGCTGGACGATGCCGTCGACCGGATCCTGGAGATCATGCTCGACCGCGACGTGAAGCACGTTCCCGTCGTGGACGAGGGAGGGCGTCCGGTGGGCATGGTCGCCCGGCACGACCTGCTGAAGATGCTGGCCTCGTCCCGGGGACTGGCCACGCGCTAGGGCCGGGACTCAGTCGTCCCCGGAGACGGCTCGCTTCCTGCTCTCCAGTTCCTCTTCCAGGCTCTCGCACACGATTTCGCAGAGTTCGAAGATGGCCTGGTCGGTGAGCCGGTAGTGCGTGTGGAGCCCCTCCTTGCGGCGAGTGACCAGATCATGACGCCGCAGGATGCCCAGGTGCTTGGATACGTTGGCCTGGCTGGTCTCCGCCGCCTCGGCGAGATCGGAGACGGTTCGCTCGCCCTTCCGGAGGGCATTCAGGATGCGGAGCCGGGTGGGCTCCGAGAGGACCTTGAACCGGGTGGCCACCAGCTCCAGCGCCTCGTCGCTGAAGCGTCGGGGAGCGCGGCCGCGCCCCGCGTCCGGGGCTCCGGGATCGTCTGCGGAAAGGGACTCGTTCATCGGGGCTCGGGGGCCGGGGCTCGATGGCTGTTCGGTGCGCGCCGCCCGACATTCATACTCGATCGGCGGTCCGCCGTGCCCGCCGAGCCGCGAACGCTCTGGCCCTGAAGGAGGCGCTCCAGCCGGATGCCGGTCCTCGACGTCTTCCTGTTCGCCTTCATGACCGCCGTGGCCACGGGCCTCGGCGCGCTTCCCTTCCTCTTCGTCGAAAGTCCCTCCCGCACGTGGCTCGGGATCTCGAACGCCCTGGCCGCCGGGCTCATGGGAGCGGCCAGCGCCGGCCTGATCTACGAGGGCTTCAACTACGGGGTCCTGCGTGTGGCGCTGGGCTTCGTGGCCGGCGTCGCCTTCATCGCCGTCAGCCACCGCTACCTGGAGGGGCGGAAGGGCCTGCGGGTGGGACGGCTCCGCGGGGCCGACGCCCTGGCGGCGCTGATGATGGTGGGAGTCATGACGCTCCACTCCTTCACGGAGGGCGTCGGGGTGGGCGTCTCCTTCGGCGGCGGCGAGGCCCTGGGCGTGTTCATCACCATCGCCATCGCGGTGCACAACATCCCCGAGGGGCTGGCCATCAGCCTGGTGCTCGTGCCCCGGGGCGAGTCCGTCTGGCGGGCCGCCGGGTGGAGCGTGTTCTCCAGCCTCCCCCAGCCCCTGCTGGCCGTCCCGGCGTATCTCTTCGTGGAGACCTTCGAGCCGTTCCTCCCCGTGGGGCTCGGCTTCGCGGCCGGAGCGATGATCTGGATGGTCCTGGCCGAGCTGATCCCCGAGGCCCTGGACGACACCTCCTCCGAGACCGTGGCCCTCACGGCCAGCCTGGCGATCATCGGGATGCTGGTCTTCCAGGTGCTGCTGCGCTGATCCGCGGGTCGGGCCGCTCCGGTCTCCTCCTCTCGAGGCCGGACCACCGTGGGGAGACTCCCCACGTCCCGTTCCGGCGATCTCCGACACCCCTCTGCGACGTCCCCCGGACAGACACCCCCCGTCTCCGCGTCTAAAATCGACGTGGCCATGAGAAATACGGCCGCGGCGGTCCTGCTGTCCCGTCGGAGCCGACCACACAGTGCAGGAGAGGATAGATGCGCGACGACCTTCCGTTCATCCGGTGGATCAACACTCCCGATCGATTCGAGGCGGGCCGTCTCGCGGCCCTCGTCCTCGTCCTGGCCCTCGCGGCCTGCGGCGGAGGCGACTCCGGTACGGCCGGATCCGCGGCCGGCGACGCGTCCGGCTCGGCGGCAGCCACGTCCGGCGATCTCCAGCCGGTTCGCGGTCCCATCGACGAGGCGCTGGCCTCCCGGGGCGAGAAGCTGTTCAAGGACCTCGGGTGCATGGCCTGCCACCGGCTGGACGAGCGGCTGGTCGGTCCCCCGCTGGAGGGCGTCACGTCCCGGCGGGACTACCCCTGGTTCCATCACATGGTGACGAACCCGGACTCGATGATCCGGAACGATTCCATCGGGAAGGCGCTCCTGGCCGAGTACCTGACCCCCATGTCGAACCAGGGCGTCACGCGTGAGGAGGCCCGGGCCCTGTTCGAGTACTTCCGGCAGGTCGACGGCTCGGGCTCCGCCGCCTCGTCGGACGGGGCCACGGGCCGGGCGTCCGACTCCGGCGACAGCGACGGGAGCTGAACCATGCGAATGACGCGAACGTCGCGATACGCGATCCGGGCCGTGGTGGAGCTGGCCCGGCACGGTGACCAGAGAGTCTCGGCGGAGACCCTCTCCAGGGAGCTGGACCTGCCGGAGAACTACCTGTCCAAGACGCTCCACGCGCTGGCCCGGGAGGGACTCCTGGACTCGAACCGGGGGCCGGGGGGTGGCTACCGCCTGGCCGTCCCGGCGGACGAGCTGCCCCTACTCCGGGTGATCGAGGCCTTCGAGACCCTGGACGCCAGCCGCGAGTGCGTGCTGGGCCGGGAGGAGTGCAGCGAGGAGCACCCGTGTCCCGTTCACGACGAGTGGAAGGACGTGGCCGCCCCCATCGTCACGTTCTTCCGACGGACCACGGTGGGAGACGCGGTAGCCGAGGACGTGGGGGAACGCCCCACAGCGGCCCTCGACTAGGTCCCTACAGACGCCCGGCGCGGCGGGGGCGAAAATAAGCACCGTCGCATGAACAATAGACGAGAGACGGACGGAACCGGAGACGGACTCGCGATGGCTGCTTCCTCGGCAGAGCCCTGGAGGTGGTTGTCCGATTCAGAGAGCGGGCGACGGGCCCGCACCACACCACAGGAGGAAGACCTACGATGATCGGGAAGCATCGATGGAAGCTCGGAGCGACGGCCTTCGCCGTCCTGGCCGGGTTCGGATATTTCGCGGCCTGCGGAGGTGGCGGCCAGGGACAGGGCGCCGACGTCGGGCAGATCGCCCAGGACCGCGGCCTGAGCCAGGAGGACATCGCCCGTGCGGTGAAGACCTACGTGCCGACGGGGCAGATGGACGAGTACCTGCTCATGTCCTCCGGCGGTCACTCCGGTCAGGTCATGGTCTTCGGCGTCCCCTCCATGCGGCTGCTCAAGGTGATCGGCGTCTTCACGCCGGAGCCGTGGCAGGGATACGGCCTCGGGGCGGAGGAGACTCACGCCGTGCTGGACCAGGGCCGGATGCTCGAGAAGGACATCGGCTGGGGTGACACCCACCACCCGGCGCTGTCGGAGACCGAGGGCGACTACGACGGTGAGTACCTGTTCATCAACGACAAGGCGAACCCGCGGATCGGGGTCATCGACCTGCGCGACTTCGAGACGAAGCAGATCGTCACCGACCCGCTGCTGACGTCCAACCACGGCGCGGCCTTCGTCACGCCGAACACCGAGTACGTGGTGGAGGGGAGCCAGTACGCGGGCACGCTGGACGGCACGCACGCCTCGCTGGACGACTACGAGGAGCGCTACCGCGGCGCCGTCACCTTCTTCAAGTTCGACCGCGACGCCGGCCGCATCGACGTGGACCGGTCGTTCACGATCGAGCTCCCGCCGTACGCGCAGGACCTCTCCGACGCCGGAAAGGGCCCCTCGCACGGCTGGGCGTTCATCAACTCCTTCAACACGGAGATGGCCACCGGTGGCATCGGGAAGGGGAATCCGCCCTTCGAGGCCGGGACCGCCGCCAACGACATGGACTACCTGCACGTGATCAACTGGGAGAAGGCCGCCAAGGTGGCCGAGAACCCGGAGAACACGCGCACGGTCCAGGGGCGGACGCTGATCCCCATCGACGTGGCCATCGAGCAGGGACTGCTCTACTTCATCCCCGAGCCCAAGAGCCCGCACGGCGTGGACGTGACGCCGGACGGCTCCAAGCTGGTCATCTCGGGCAAGCTGGACCCCCACGCCACCGTCTACTCGTGGGAGATGATCGAGGAGGCCATCGCGAACGAGGACTTCTCGGGCACCGACCCCTACGGCGTGCCGATCATCAACTTCGACTCCGCCGTCGAGGGCCAGCTGGAGCTGGGCCTCGGGCCCCTGCACACGCAGTTCGGCCCGAACGGCGAGGCCTACACGAGTCTCTTCATCGAGTCCGCGGTGGCCAAGTGGAACTACGAGACGCTGGAGATGATCGAGAAGCTGCCGGTGCACTACAACGTGGGACACCTGGCGGCCGCCGAGGGCGACACGAGGAGCCCGGACGGCAACTACCTGGTCTCGCTGAACAAGTGGGCCATCGACCGCTTCCAGAGCGTCGGGCCGCTGCACCCGCAGAACTTTCAGCTCATCGACACGAGCGGAGAGAGCATGCAGCTGCTCTACGACGCCGCCATCGGCATCGGGGAGCCCCACTACGCTCAGATGATCAAGGCGGACAAGCTGAGCCCGTGGAACACCTACCCCGAGGTGGGCTTCGATCCGGGCACGATGGCCGTGAGCGAGGAGGCGCCGAGGGCCGGCGACGAGCGGATCGAGCGTGACGGCAACACCGTGCACGTCTACATGACCGCCGTCCGCAGCCACTTCAACCCGGAGCACATCGAGGTGAACCAGGGCGACGAGGTGGTGCTGCACGTCACCAACGTGGAGCAGGCGAGGGACGCCACCCACGGGTTCGCGATCAACAAGTACAACGTGAACGTGAGCCTGGAGCCCGGCGAGACGCAGACCGTTCGGTTCACGGCGGACAGGGTCGGGACCTTCCCCTTCTACTGCACCGAGTTCTGCTCGGCGCTGCACCTGGAGATGATGGGATACCTCCTGGTACAGCCCAGCTGAACCAGAAGGCCGGACCGGCTAGCGGGCGCGAACGGCCGGGACCCCGGGGACGACGGATCCCCCGGGGCACCGGCCGTCCGCTTGTCGGACTGCGCTGAATCGAGACCCGGGCGGGAGCCCGGCCATGAACAGAACGAAGGAGCAACCATGCAGGACCTGAAGGAATTCTTTCAGGGGGAGATCTCGAAGCCCAGCCGCATCGCGCTGCTGGTGATCTCGCTGGCCCTGATACCGGCTCTCTTCCTCCCGGTGTGGGAGATCACCCTCCACGCCCCGCAGTACCCGGAGGGGCTGTCCATGGAGATCATGTCGCACACCGTCCAGGGGGACATCCAGGAGATCAACAACCTGAACCACTACATCGGGATGCAGGAGATCTCCCCGGACGAGTTCCCGGAGTTCAACTTCATCCCCTTCTTCATCGGCCGGTTCCTGCTCCTGGCGGGGCTCGCGTTCCTGGTGGCACGGATGCCGATCGCCGCCCTGGGGTACATCGACTTCGTCGTCTTCGGCGCGGTCATGATGTGGGACTTTCAGCACTGGCTGTACGAGTACGGCCACAACCTGTCGCCGGACGCGCCCATCGAGATCGAGCCGTTCACGCCGACGATTCTGGGATCGACGGAAGTGGGACAGTTCGCGGTCACCGCGTATCCGGACTGGGGCGGAGCCCTGATGCTCCTGGCCGGAGCGGCGGGTCCGGTGATCCTGGGCTACGAGTGGTGGCGCCGGAAGAAGAAGGGAGCCGGAGAGTCGTGATCCGCTCGCTCATCCGCCCCGCGGTGGGGCCGGCCGCGGCGACCCTGGTGGCCGTGGTCGGACTCGCGGCGGCTCCCGGGACGGCCCTGGCCCAGGAGGGCGCGGCCGACGCTCGCCGGGACAGCTCGGCGGCGGAGCGGAGTCCCGCGCCGTGGCCGTCCGCCCTGGCGGGCCCCGACAGTCGGACGTGGACCGTGCGGCCCGACGGGCCCATCTCGGCGGTCTCGGCCGCCGTGGACAGCGCGCGGCCGGGCGACACGGTCCGGGTGCTTCCGGGCCGCTACCGCGAGCGCGTCGTGGTGGACCGTCCCGTGACGCTGATCGGCGTGGACCGCCCCGTCCTCGACGCCGGCGGTCGCGGCCACGTCATCGAGGCCAGCGCCGCGCTGGAGGTACGGGGCTTCGAGCTCCGCGACACGGGCACGAACCCCGACGAGGAGCACGCCGGCGTCATGGTCCGGGACGCCCGGGCCCGGATCGTGGACAACGTGCTGGCGGACGTCTACTACGGAGTCTACCTGAAGAACTCCCAGGCCTCCGTCGTGCGCGGCAACCGGATCACCGGCAAGCCGCTGCCGCCGCCCCGCCGGGGCGACGGGATCCGGCTGTGGTACAGCTCCGGGACCGAGATCGTGGACAACACGATCACGCGGACCCGGGACGTGGTGGTCTTCTTCTCCGATCGGCTCTCGATCCGGGAGAACCTGATCCGGGACGGCCGGTACGGGCTCCACTACATGTACAGCAACAACAACCACTTCGAGCGAAACCGCTTCGTGGGGAACCAGGTCGGCTCCTTCATCATGTACTCCACGGACATCACGCTCGAGGACAACCTCTTCGCCGAGTCGGGTGGGGCCAGCGGGCTGGGGCTCGGCCTCAAGGACGCCGACAGCATCCGGGCCGTGGGCAACCTCTTCGTGGAGAACGAGGCCGGGGTGTACCTGGACAATTCGCCGCGCGGCCGCGATGTACAGAACCACTTCGAGCGGAATGTCTTCTTCGAGAACGACGCGGGTCTCCGGACCCTGCCGTCGGTGACGGGCAATGTCTTTCGTGACAACGACTTCGTGTCGAACCACCGTGCCGTGGAGGTCACCGGCGGGGTGGGCGAGAACCAGGCCGCCCAGAACGACTGGCGCGGCAACTACTGGAGCGACTACGCCGGCTTCGACCGGGACGGCGACGGGGTGGGCGACACGCCGTACGTCTACTCGAAGCTGTCGGAGGACCTCATGACCGAGCACCCGCCGCTCCGTCTCTTCTCCTACAGCCCCGTGGTCCCGGTGGTGGAGACGGTGAGCCGCTTCTTCCCCTTCCTGAAGCCGAGGCCGCTGGTGGTGGACTCGGCGCCGAAGCTGGTCCGGGGCGCGTTCCGGCGGTGGGAGCGCGAGCCGCCGGTGGCCCGTCCCGCGCCGTCGGCCACGGAGCCGCGTTCCACGCGGACCGACGCCGCGGCGGGGATCCTGCTGCTGGCGTCCGCCGCCGGAGCGGTGGGGGCGGCGCGGACGCTCGGGAGCCGGCCGTGATCAGCATCGACGGGCTCCGGAAGAGCTATGGCGAGCAGGTGGTCCTGGACGGACTCGACCTGCAGGTGGACCGTGGCGAGCGGGTGGCCGTGCTGGGCCTGAACGGTGCGGGAAAGACCACCCTGCTGCAGTGTCTGCTCGGTCTCATCGGGTTCGAGGGCTCGGTGACAGTGGACGGGCAGCAGGCCGGGCCGGCCGGCAAGGAGGCCCGGCGCAGGATCGGATACGTGCCCCAGCGCCCGCCGGTCTTCGACATGACGGTCTCCGCCTTCCTGCACCTGTTCAGCGACCTCCGGGACGCCCCGGTGGAGCCGGCGACCGAGCGGATGGCGGAGTTCGGCCTCCCGCCCGACGAGGTGGGAGAGAAGCAGATGTCCGCTCTGTCCGGGGGAATGCTCCAGAAGACGCTCCTGGCCCTGGCGCTGGGGGCGGAGGTGCCGGTGCTGCTCCTGGACGAGCCCACCGCCAGCCTGGATCCGAGCTCCCGGCGGGAATTCGTTCGGGTTCTGGAAGGTGTGGACGAGGACCGGACGATCCTCTTCGCCACCCACCGGCTGGAGGACGTGGAGTCGCTGGCCAACCGCGTGATCCTGATCCACGGGGGCGGCGTGGTCTTCGACGGCACCCTGAAGGACCTGTGGGAGCGCTCGGGCGTGGGCGGCGAGCTCTGGGTGCAGGTGCCCGCCTCCCGCCAGGAGGCCGCCGTGGCGTTGCTCCGGGACCGGGGCTCCGTGCGGGGCGCCGCCGAGGACGGGGGCGGCGGGATCCGGGTCGAGCTGGCGCCCGGCGGGGCCATGGACGCCCTCGGTGCCCTCCGTGACCGGGGGGTCGAGGTGGAGGACTTCCGGGCGCTCTCCCCGGCCCTGGACGAGGTCATGGACCGGCTCCTGTCGGCCCGGTCCGTCGGGGCGGAGAAGAGGGACACCGGATGACGGCCCTCAGGCTCCTCCAGCGCGAGCTCCGCGACTCGCTCCGCAACTACTGGTTCGCCGTGAGCTCCGGGGTGCTCGTGGTCGGCGGTCTCCTGCTCATGCTCTTCGGCCAGCCGGACCAGGCCATCCTGGGGTACCGCGGCTTCGCCCGTGCCCTGGCGGGCCTCATGCAGCTCGCCCTCTTCGTGGTCCCGCTCCTGGCGCTCTTCCCGGCGGTCTCGGCGCTGGCCGGCGAGCGCGAGCTCGGCACGCTGGACTACCTGCTGGCCCAGCCCGTGACCCGGGACGAGGTGTTCGCCGGGAAGTGGACGGGCGTCGGCGCCGCGGTGTCGCTGGCGGTGCTCGCCGGCTTCGGCGCCACGGGCCTCGTGGCGGTCGTGCGGGGCGTGCCGCCAGTCATGGTCGTGGTCCTCCTGGGATTCACGCTCCTGCTGGGCGTCTGCTTCGTGTCGCTCGGCATCTGGATCTCCTCCCTCCTGTCGACGCGGGCCCGGGCCACGAGCGCCGGGCTCACCGTGTGGCTCTTCTTTCTCGCCATGGGTAGCCTGGGCCTGGCGGGGGCGTTCGTGGGGTGGGGCGTGCCGGCGTCGGTCCTGGAGGTGTGGGCCTTCGTGAACCCCGTGGAGGCGTACCGGCTGGCCTCGATCGCCGTGCTGGACCCCGGGGTCTCCGTCCTCGGACCCGTGGGAGCGGATCTCCTGGAGCGCCTCGGCCGGGGCCCGCTCATCGCCCTGGCCCTGGCGTCGCTGGCGGCCTGGACCGGGATCGGCTACTGGGCCGGCCGCCGGGCCTTCGCGGCGCCGGTTCGCTGAGCCCGGGGGAGTCGAACAGTGCGGGGGTGGGGAGTTCTCCCACACGTCGCGCTCCGCTTTTCCCGACAGATGCAGGTGCCTCTCGGGACAAGACTGTAGCCGAGCGTCGCCGGGTGGAGGCCCGGACGGGCGGCGGACCGATGTCGCCGCCGAGCGACCGCGCTCCCTGGAAGCGCTGCAGGAGGTAGAAAGTGGCCGAACCGATAGACGTGCTCCTGGCGGACGACCACGCGCTCTTCCGCGCGGGCGTTCGTGCCCTGCTGGAAGCGGAGTCGATGATTCGAGTCGTGGGAGAGGCGTCCAGCGGGGAGGAGGCCGTGGAGATGGCCCGGGAGATCGAACCCCGCGTGGTGGTCATGGACCTCTCGATGCCCAACGGAAGCGGGCTCGACGCCACGCGTCGCCTCAACGCCCTGGACCTGGACGTCCGGGTCCTGGTGCTCACGGTCCACGCCGAGGAGGAGTACCTGGTTCCGGTGGTGGACGCCGGGGCCAGCGGCTACCTGACCAAGACCAGCGCCGACAGCGAGCTCGTGGAGGCGATCCGGGTCGCCGCCGGCGGCGAGGTCTACCTCCCCAGCCAGGCCACCCGTCTGCTGCTGGAGAAGTACCGAAACAGCGAGGAGGCGCAGGAGCACCGGGAGCTGAGCGAGCTCAGCCCGCGTGAGCGTGAGGTCCTGGCCCTGACGGCCGAGGGATTCAGCTCACGGGAGATCGGCGAGAAGCTGGACATCTCGCCGAAGACGGTGGACACCTACCGGTCGCGTCTCACCGACAAGCTCGACCTGAACCACCGCTCGGAGCTGGTTCGGTTCGCCCTCCGGGTCGGGCTCCTGCAGCCCGTCGAGGAGCCGGGAGCCGCCGTCGCCAGCGGCGAGGGCGGATGATGACGCCGGACGCGGCGACGGGAGGCGAGGCGGCCGAGGGAACCGGCGGATGTCCCCACGCCGGCGGGAGCGCCGGCGGAAGGACGACGACGCTGGCGGACCGGCGTGAGCTGTACCGCCGCACCCCCAGGGTCGTCACCTGGGAGGTCACCCGCTCCTGTCCGCTGAAGTGCGTGCACTGCCGGGCCGAAGCCCAGCTCGCCCGCCACCCGGACGAGCTGACGACGGACGAAGGTCGGCGGCTGGTGGAGCAGGTGGCGGAGCTCGGTCCCCCGCCGCCCGTGCTGGTGTTCTCGGGGGGCGACCCTCTCCAGCGGCCCGACCTCCTGGAGCTCATCCGCCACGCCCGGAGCCTGGACCTCCCGGCCGCCGTGATCCCGGCCCCGACCGCGCAGGTCGACCGGGAGACGGTGCGGAGCCTGAAGGAGGCGGGGACGCGCCGGATGGCCCTCTCGCTGGACGGCGCCAGCGCCGGGAGCCACGACGAGTTCAGGGGAGAGCCCGGATCCTGGGACGCGGCCCTGCAGGCCGCGGAACACGCCCGGGCCGAGGGACTCCCGATCCAGGTGAACACCACGGTCACGGAGACCACGCGCTCCGAGCTGCCGGCCATCGCCGATCGGGTGGAGGAGCTGGACGCCGTGGCCTGGGAGGTCTTCTTCCTGGTGCCCGTGGGCCGGGGAGTGGCTCTCGAGGCGCCGTCGCCCGAGGCGCACGAGGAGATCATGGCCTGGCTCTATCGACGCCAGCGGGAGGCCCCGTTCAGCGTCGTGACCGTCGAGGGGCCGTTCTACCGGCGCGTGGCCTCCCGGATCGAGGTCGGCGAGGGGAACGGCTCCGTGGTGGCGGGATCCACCTCCGACGGCAACGGCTTCGTCTTCGTCAGCCACACCGGGGAGGTCTGTCCCTCCGGCTTCCTCCCCGTCTCGGGCGGGAACGTGCGAGACCGGAGCCTCGCCGAGATCTACCGGAACGACGAGCTCTTCCGCGACCTCCGGGACCCGGACGGATTCCGCGGCAAGTGCGGGGTGTGTGAGTACAGGAAGCTGTGTGGCGGCAGTCGGTCGCGCGCCTGGGCGCTCACGGGAGATCCCCTGGACTCCGACCCCTTCTGCCCGCACGTGCCGGCGGAGTATCGTTCCAAGGTCGGACGGGGCGAGGCGCTCCCGGTGGACGAGTACTTCGAGCAGCGCCGGCGGGCCGGCGACGGTCCCGGGGCCGACGGCTTCGACCTGCCGGACGCCTGACGGGCTCTCCGGACCAGCGACCGTCCTTCCTTTCACGGTCACCGGGTGACCATGTCCGCATACCACCTCAATGTCACGGTGCACCTGCTCGCCGCCCTCTTCTGGCTCGGGGGCATGTTCTTCCTGGCCATCGTGGGGGCGCCGGTGCTGCGCGAGCTGGACGACGCCCGTCTCCGGGGACGGCTCTTCGCCGCTCTCGGGCGGCGGTTCCGGACCGCGGGCTGGTGGGCCATCGCAGTGCTGGTGGTCACGGGCACCCTGAACCTCCACTTCCGGGGGATCCTGCGGGCCGAGGTGCTGGGCGACGCTATGTTCTGGGCGGGTGACTACGGGACGGCCCTGGCCTGGAAGCTCGGTGCCGTGACCGCCATGATCGTGGTGAGCGCCCTCCACGACTTCGTGCTGGGCCCCCGGGCCTCCGCCGAGACGGACGCCGGGGGTGAGGGCGGACGCGGGGGCGGCGGAAGCCGCAAGATCGCCAGCTGGCTCGCCCGGGCCAACGCCCTGCTGGGCATCGCCGTGGTGATCGCGGCGGTCTATCTGGCGCGCGGAGGATGAGAGACCGAGACGACGGACGAGCTGGAAACGAACGACAGGGAGAGATCCATGGAGACGAGAGCAGCGGGGAGATCGATCGGCACCGTCGCGGTGGCGCTCCTGGCGTCCGCGTTCCTGCTGGCCTGCGGCGGCGGGGACGGCGGAGGCGAGACCGGCGGGGCGCAGCAGGAGGCCGCTCAGCAGCAGGAGGCCGGCCAGCAGGCCGCCGGAGGGCAGCAGGGCGGCGGCGGTGAGCAGGCCGGCCAGGCGGCCGGTGGAGCCTCACAGGAGGGGCTTCCGGACTGGATGCAGGTCAACGACTCCGACCAGACCGTGCAGATGGAGATCATCGCCGCGAAGACCTCGGCCAACAGCAACTGGAACTTCAACGGCTACGCCAACGGCAACGCCACGATCACGGTCCCGCAGGGCTACGAGGTCACCATCGAGTTCAGCAACGAGGATCCGGCGGTGGCCCACAGCCTGGGGATCGGCGAGGCGAGGGATCGGTGGCCGGCGACCTTCAAGGCAGCGAATCCCGTCTTCGAGGGGGCCGTCACGTCCAACGCGACGAGCATGAGCCGGGCGACGGCGCCGGGCTCCAGCGAGACGATCACCTTCACGGCGGACCAGGCCGGCGAGTACGCCATGGTCTGCTACATCCCCGGTCACGCCACGGCGGGCATGTGGATCTACTTCAACGTCT
>Ga0207797_1000241_pt1 | contig 41175 bp, 30 predicted proteins | sample PRCRCaboRojoPR_6_FD_187275 | JGI IMG/M metagenome (GOLD analysis project Ga0207797, IMG submission 187275) | Marine sediment microbial community from Cabo Rojo, Puerto Rico - PR CR 10% Liquid 1 (SPAdes) | ecosystem: Environmental > Aquatic > Marine > Coastal > Sediment | place: Cabo Rojo, Puerto... | reverse complement strand
CAGGTTCCATGGCGACACAGACCAGAGAGACAGCCAACGGCTGAGTATGCGATCCTTGAAGGATCCTGAGCTCGAATGACAGGAAGGGCTCCTGGAGGTTCAAAGCCCCGCACCATATGGAACCAAGCGAGGGGCCCCGGCCGAAACGTGCAAGAAATCAATAGCTTGGAGCATTTTTTCATATAAAAAAACCCTTCAGGCTCCATGCCTGCTCCCGCTCCCGGCCCATAGGACGGAACAAAGGCGAGGCAGCCGTCTTTCGGGAATCAGTCTAGCGCCTTTCCAGACGCAAATCCAGAACCGGGCAGACAGCCTGCCATTAGAAATTTGCCCTTGGCCTCGGGCTGATCAGCTGTCGACACGGTCCCGGCTGGACCCGAGGCCTCCGATTTCCGCGCACTGGTTGATGGCCGGAGGGGACGTACTGCTCTGAAGCCCACCCGAGATTTCCCCAATTCCTCCTTGATGGCCCTGGCAAGGCAGATCTCGACTTTTCCGGAAGAGATGCTATGGTGCCGGCACCTGGAGATCTCGATGTCAAGCGATCATTCCCGCGTCCCTTTTTCTGACAAGCTCGTCTACGCCCTGCCGGGCCTCGTGCTGGCCGCTGTCGGCGTGCCCCTGTACGTCTACATTCCCAAGTTCTACACCGACGTGGTCGGTGTCTCGGCTACGGCCATGGGTGGGCTCATCCTAGCTGCCAGGCTGATAGACGCCATAAGCGACCCTCTGGTCGGCGTCCTCTCGGATAAGACCGCCACCCGGTTCGGCCGACGCCGTCCTTATATTGCACTGGGCTCCCTGGCCCTGGCCGGGCTCCTGGCCGCTCTGTACATCCCGCCCCACGGCGGGCAGGGGCTGGTGACCCTCTGGTTCGGTGCGGCCATCATCCTCCTGTCCCTGGCCTGGACCTGTGTCGATGTGCCTTGGGAGTCCCTGGGGCCGGAGATCACCTTCAGCTACGACGAGCGCAGCTCCCTGTTCAGCTTCCGCGAAGGCATGACCATCGCCGGAACCATTCTGGCAGCGGCCGCCCCCCTAATCATTGAACGCTTCCTGGCCCTCACCGAGTCGGCCTTGGACCAGCGGACCAAGTTCGCCGTCTTCGGCCTGGCCTTTATTCCTTTGACCCTATTGTGCTGCTGGCTCTGTGTCTTGCGCATCCGGGAGAAGGGCTGGCTGCAGCCAGATGCCCGGGAAGCCGGCAAGCGGCTTTTCTGGCGAAACTGGCGGCAGGCCTTTGCCAACCGGCCCTTTCAAATCCTCCTGGCCGCCTACGCTGTGGCCGCCATCGGAGCCAACCTGCCGGCCACCCTGATCCTTTATTACGTTGAGTATGTCCTCGGCGGCACCCAGACCGAGGTCTACATCCTGCTCTACGTCTTCTCCGGCATCCTCTTTCTGCCCTTCTGGCTTTGGGTGGCCCGCCGCCTGGACAAGAAGCGGGCCTGGATCGCGGCCATGGCCGTAAACACCGGGGCCTTCCTGGGCGTCTTTTTCCTGGGCCGCGGCGATTTGACCGCCTATGCCCTGCTGACGGTCCTCTCCGGCACCGGATTCGGGGCTTCCCTGGCTCTGCCTGCAGCCATGCAGGCCGACGTTATCGATTACGACGAGCTCCTGCACGACCAACGGCGCGAAGGCCGCTTCATCGGGGTCTGGTCTGTGGTCAAGAAGGGCTCCTCCGCCCTGGGCCTGGGGCTGGCCCTGCCCATTCTCGACCTCTTCGGCTATCAGCCGGGACAGGAGCAGGCCGAGCCCGTCAAGCAGGCCTTGCGGGTCCTCTACTGCCTGGTCCCTTGCCTCTGCCACTTCGGGGCCATTCTCATCGCCCTGGCCTATCCCCTGTCCCGCTCCAAGCATCAAGCCGTCCTCAAGGGCATTGAGGACCGCAGGCAGGGACGGCCGGCGGCCGATCCCCTCCGACCTGGAACAACCCTGCAACCGACTGGAGAGAGCGTTCCATGAGCCTTTTTGATCTCCTGCTCCTCAACCTGCTCAGCGCTGCTGCAGTCATGCTCCTGGCCTGGGCCACACATCTTCTGCTTGGCAAGGCCTCGGTGGTCGACGCCTTCTGGGGACCGGGCTTTGCAGTCATCGCCTGGCTGAGCCTGGCCTTCAGCCCCGGAAACCCAGCCCGGGAGACCCTCATCGCCGCTGTGGTCAGCCTTTGGGCCCTCCGCCTGGCCTTCCATGTGACCCGACGGAACTGGGGCAAGCCCGAAGATCCCAGATATGCCGACATGCGGGCCAAACATCCGGAGACCTTCTGGATTCGTTCCCTGCCGACCATCTTCCTGCTCCAGGCTGTCATCATGTGGCTGGTGGCCCTGCCTGTGCAGCTGGGCATGCGGGGACCCGCTGCGGCCGGCCTGACCTGGCTCGATTGGCTGGGCCTCTGTATCTGGTGCTTCGGCTTCTTCTGGGAGGCCGTCGGCGACGAGCAGCTCTACCGCTTCAAGTCCAACCCGGCCAATAAGGGTAGGATCCTGGACACCGGTCTGTGGCGCTATACCCGACACCCGAACTACTTCGGCGAGACGGTCATGTGGTGGGCCGTCTTCCTCATGGCCTGCTCAGCGCCCGGCGGCTGGCTGTCCTTTCCCGGACCGCTCCTCCTGACCCTGTTGCTGCTCAAGGTCTCCGGCCTGAGCCTGACTGAGAAAAAGATGGGGCAAACCCACTCGGATCTCGATGAGTACAAGCGGCGGGTCAGCGCCTTCATTCCCTGGCCGCCTAAGGAGCCGGCCCCATGAGCCTCGGTCTCAGACTGGCCGAAGCTGGCCGCCTGCCTGATTTCCTGCTGCGGGCCGCGATCCGGGCCCGGCACCGGGAGGTGCTCAGACGCGAGGACCCCGGTTCGGCCCAGGGCAGACAAGAGGCCTTGCGCACGGTCATCCGCTCCATGGAGGCGGTGCCCGTGGCCCCGGCTCCGCAGGATTCCAACCTCCAGCACTACGAGGTGCCGCCGACTCTTTTCCAGGAGATGCTCGGTCCCTGGCTCAAGTACAGCGCCTGCCTCTGGCCCGAGGAGGAGCTCGGCCGCCGGCCCCGGCCTAATCGGAACGGGGCGGAGCGGGAGACCCTCGGTCAGGCCGAGGAGGCCATGCTGGCCCTGACCGCTGAACGGGCCGGAGTCCAGAACGGCATGCACATCCTCGATCTGGGCTGCGGCTGGGGGTCCTTCAGCCTTTGGGCGGCCGAGCGCTTCCCAGAAGCCCGCCTGGTGGCCGTCTCCAACTCCAGGGATCAGGGAGTGTTCATCCGCAACCAGGCCAGGGAAAGAAGACTGGAGAATATCCAGGCCATCACCGCGGACATGAACGATTTTCAGCCGCCTGCTCAGGCCGTCCCCTTCGATCGAATCGTCTCCGTGGAAATGTTCGAGCACATGGGAAACTGGCCGGAGCTGCTCAGGCGCATCTCCGGCTGGCTGACCGAAGCGGGCCTCTTCTTCATGCACATCTTCGCCCACAAGCGCCTGGCCTACTCCTTTCAGGACGGCCCCAGGGAATGGATGAGCCGGAACTTCTTCGCCGGCGGCATCATGCCAGCCGACGCCCTGCCCCTCCACCTGCAGCGGGATCTGGTCCTTGTGGACCACTGGATCGTCTCCGGCCTGCACTACGCCCGAACCCTGGAATCCTGGCTGGCCTTGCTCGACTCCAGGCGCCAGGCCGCCCTGGAGATCCTGTCGGGAGCCTACGGGCCAGACCAGGCCACGGTCCGCCTGAACCGCTGGCGCCTGTTTTTGATGGCCTGCTCAGAGCTCTTCGCCTTCCAAAAGGGCAACGAGTGGCATGTCTCCCACTACCTCATGGCCAGGAGGCCTTCATGACCGCAGAGCGTATCGCTGTCGTCGGCGCCGGAATCTCCGGCATCGTGGCCGCCCACTACCTGGCCCGGATGCACCGGGTGGTCCTCTTCGAGGCCGAGAACCGCCTCGGGGGGCATACCAACACCATTGAGATCGGCGACGGCTTCGGCCCGGACAAGGGGTTGCCCGTGGACACCGGCTTCATCGTCTTCAACGACCAAACCTATCCCAGCTTCATCAGGTTTCTCAGCGATCTGGGCCTGCAGGGTGCGCCAACGGACATGTCCTTCTCCTATTCGGACCCTTCCAGGAAGCTCGCCTATGCCGGCACGGGCCTAACCGGGCTCTTCGCCCGGCGCCGCCAGGCTATCAGCCCGGGCTACTGGGCCTTTCTGGCCTCGGTGCTCCGCTTCAACCGACGCGCCTTGGCGGATCTGACCAGCAGCCACCTGGAAGCGCTCACCCTGGAGCGCTATCTGGAGAGCATCAAGGCCCCCAAGCGGCTCAGGCGTGACTATCTCGGGCCCATGATTCAGGCCATCTGGTCTGCTTCCGAGGCCGAAGCCATGGGCTATCCAGCGGCCTCCTTCATCCGCTTCTTTCACAACCACGGGCTGCTCTCCCTACCCGGCAAGGTCAGGTGGCGCTACCTCAAGGGCGGCAGCCGCACCTACCTCCGGGCTTTCCAGGAGGCCTTCCCGGGGGAGATCCGCTTGAAAACCCCTGTCAGTGACGTCCAAAGGAGTCCGGCCGGTCCCCTGGTCCGTTTCCACGGCGGTGAGGAGCGCTTCGACAAGGTCGTTTTGGCCGCCCACGCCGACCAGACCCTGGACGTGCTGCACGATGCCGACGAGCAGGAGCGCGCCGCCCTTGCCCCCTGGCGCTACGCCAAAAACCGGACCGCACTGCATTGCGACCCAGCACATATGCCCTCGGAGCGAAAGGCCTGGGCCTGCTGGAACGTCCTCGGGGGCAACGGCGGACAGGGGAGCCGCCCGGTGCAAGTGACCTACTGGATGAACCGCCTGCAACGGTTCCGCGCCTCCCGGGACTGGTTGGTCAGCCTCAACGCCGAAACCGGCTTTGCTCCTGGCTCCAAGGTCTACGAGACCGTCTATGAGCATCCGGTCTACTCCCTGGAATCCTTAGCCGCCCAGAAGCTGCTGCCAGCCATCTCCGGGCGGCGCGGAACCTTTTTCTGCGGCAGCTACCACGGCCACGGCTTCCACGAGGACGGAGCCCGTTCGGCGTTGGACGTGGTCCAGAACCACTTTGGAGTGCGGCTGTGAAATCACGGCTCTTCGATGCTTTGCTCCGCCATGAACGACATTTTCCGGCTGCTCACGAGTTCCAGTACCGGGTGCCCATCTTCATCTTCGACTTGGCCGAGCTGGAGTCGGGTGCTCTGGATGGGCCGCTTTTCGGGCGAAGACTCGCCCCGGGCTCGGGCTCGGCTGCACCGCCAGCCTTGCCCCGCCTGCTGTCCTTCAAGGAGGGCGATTATCTCCATGCCGGCCGTGGCAGCCTCCGGGACAAGCTCGGCCGCGCTCTGGATGACGCCGGCCTGCAGCACGACCTGGCCCTGGGGAATGTGCGCCTGATCACCTCGGCCCGTTTCCTGGGCCGGGTCTTCAATCCGGTCAGCTTCTGGCTGATCTTCAGTCATGAGCAGGCTGAAGAGGTCTCGGCCGTCGTGGCCGAGGTCAACAACACCTTTGGCGACAAACATCTCTACGTCCTTGGAAACGGCCGGCCCCAAGCCTTTCCCGCCTTCTTCTCCGCCCCAAAGGCCTTCCACGTCTCCCCCTTCAACGACATGCGCGGCGAGTATGCCTTTCGCTTCGAAGACCCGAGAAAGGGCCTCGAGCTGTCTGTGGACTTGCACAGGGATGGGGAGCCCCTGCTCAAAGCCCGGCTTTGGTCAGACAAGCCCGGTCTGCCGGTGGCTTCCAGCGCCCTGGGCAGCTTCCTGCTTCGGCCACAACGGGCCCTGACCTACCCGCGCATACTCAAGGAAGCGGCCAGGCTCTACTATCGCAGGCGGCTTCCGCTCCATGCCCGGCCCCAGCCGAGCAGCCCCATGACGGTTCGCCGCGCCCGCCCGGCTTCTCCCGGCCGTCTGGCCCGCCTGTCGGAACGGGTCTTCACCAGCCTGCTCGCGAGGATCGAGGTCGGACGGCTCAGGCTGATCAAGCCGGATGGCGCTTCCAGGACCTTTCAGGGCAAGGGCCCTGGCCCGGATGTCGAGCTGAGGGTTCATGATCCGCGCTTCTACACGGCCTTGGCCCGCTCCGGAGACATCGGCTTCGGCGAAGCCTATGCTGCAGGCTGGTGGACCACACCTGAGCTTCCCGAGCTGCTGCGCTTCTTCGTCCTCAACCGCGAGCCCATGCGTCTGTCCAGGGCTCTGCGTATCCCCGGCCCGCTCACCGCTGTGTTCAACACCCTGCGGCGGCTTGGAGGGCGCCGCAACACCAGGGCCGGCGCCCGGGAGAATATCCAGGCCCATTACGACATGGGCGACGAGCTGTTCACAACCTTCCTCGATCCCTCCATGGCCTACTCCTGCGCTTACTTCGAGCACGAGGACATGACCTTGGCCGAGGCCCAGCAGGCCAAGTTTCGATTGGCGGCCGAGAAGCTGGAACTCAAAGCAGGGGATCGGGTCCTGGAGATCGGCTTCGGCTGGGGCGGCTTCGCCCTGTATGCAGCCGAGCGCTTCGGCTGTCGGGTTGAGGGAGTGACCATCTCGGAGAACCAGCAGGCCTATGCCCAAAACAAGGCCAGGGAGCTGGGTCTGGACCAGCTGGTCTCCTTCAGGCTCATGGACTACCGGGACGTCACCAAGCGCTACGACAAGATCGTGTCCATCGAGATGCTCGAGGCTGTCGGGCACAGGTACCACAAGGACTTCTTTGATGCCTTGGAACGCCTCCTGGCGCCGGACGGTGCGATCTTCATCCAGTTCATCGCCATCCACGATCAGCGCTACGAGGCTTACCGCTTCCAGGGCGACTGGACCCGCAAGCACATCTTCCCCGGCGGGCTCCTGCCTTCCCTGACCCGGGTCATGGAGGTCCTCCGGGACAGAACGCACTTCACCCTGCGCAGCCTCGACTCTCTGGCACCGCATTACGCCCGAACCTTAGCCGTCTGGAGGGAGAGCTTTCTGAGCAGGGCAGCCGATCTGGAGGCCCTGGGCTACGATCAGACCTTCCGTCGAAAGTGGGAGTATTACCTGGCCTACTGTCAGGCCGGCTTCAGCTGCCGGGTCATCGACGACTACCAGATCGTCCTGGCCAGGCCGGAGGGCGTGGTCCCGAAGCATCCAGGCCACGAATGAATAGAAAACCGTCAAAACAGGAGCATGGGCCATGAAGATGAGCGCCCGGAACGTCTTAGAAGGAACCGTCAAGCAAATCACCAGAGGAACCGTCAACAGCGAAGTCATCCTGGAGCTGCCAGGTGGTCAGGAGATCGTCTCGGTCATCACCACCCAGTCGGTCAACCGGCTCGGCCTGGAGGAGGGCAAGCCGGCCAAGGGCTTCATCAAGGCATCCAATGTGATGATCATCGTTGACGACTGAGCAGGTCCTGAATGGCCCGAAACCTCGCACGGCCGTTTCGAGGTCCTCAAGGAGATGGCTATGCCGGAGAACACGACGAACGATTCAGCCCAGCGCGTGAACCAGGACAGCTTCGTCAGGCTGGAGTTCGATATCCGTTGGGAAAGCGAGACCGCCGAGCACCGGGAGCTCTTTCTGGCCCGTCGGAGCAATGTCTGGCGGGACATCTTCCCCCCTGGCTTGGAGGAGGCCATCCTGGGCAGCCGTCCAGGCGATACCGTCTCCCGCTCCTACGAGCCCGGGCAGGCCGTCCCGGCCTATGAAAGCAGCCTGGTCAAAGAGCGGCGGATCCAGGCATTTCGACCGGCCATGGATCCCAAACAAAGGCTCAAGCCCTGCTTCGGGCGCTTCTACCCTAAGGGCTTCTTGCTCTATCTCCCCGGCATCTTTCCGGAGAACACCTCTCCCTTCCGCGTCATTGGCTTGGAGGAGGGCTCCTTCATTGCCGACCTCAATCATCCGTTGGCCCTCTACGCCCTCGAGATCCGCGTCGACATCCTCGAGGTGGCCGAGAAGTTCTCCGACGTTGGCGGTCGCTGCAATGCCTGGATGGAAGAGGTTCTGGACCGGGGACCGGGCATGCAGGCGCGCTGGCAGGGCCAACCCACGGACTTCTTCCAGCCCGGGGCCTTCAGACGCGAGGATGAGGGCGACGACGCCCTGTTCCACGCCCGTCCCAGGCTCGTCCGGCACCTTGACGCACAAGCCAGCGCCTTTATTCAAGAGGAGTACACGAGGTTCCTGCAGCCGGGAATGGCCGTCCTGGACCTGATGAGCAGCCTGGAGTCGCATCTCCCGGCAGAGATGGACCTCGAGGTGACCGGGCTGGGCATGAACCAGGAGGAGCTGGACGCAAACCCGAGGCTGAGCCGCTCTGTGATCCACGACTTGAATGAGAGGCCGGAGCTGCCCTTCCCTGAGCAGCACTTCGACCTCGTTGTCTGCAGCCTGTCCATTGAGTATCTCGTGCACCCCCTCAAGGTCCTGCGCGAGGTCTACCGCGTCCTCAAACCGGACGGGCCTTGCCTGATCAGCTTCTCCAACCGCTGGCACGCCCCCAAGGCCATTGCCCTGTGGAGCGAGCTAAGTGAGTTCGAGCGCCTGGGCCTGGTGCAGGAGTATCTCCTCCAGGCCGGGGGGTTTGAAGGGGTCTCGACCTTTTCCCGGCGGAACTGGTGGAGGCCGGACACGGATCGCTACGCCGCTCAGCTCCAGGCCAGCGATCCTGTCTACCTGATCACGGCCAGGAGAAGCCGATACGCAACAGGCCAGGAGACTTGAGGGGTTCAACCGGGACCGGACGTAAAAGCTCAGGACAACCCTGCTCCCTCCTTGAGGGAGCAGGAGCTCAAGCCGCAGAGATTGGCTGCATCCTCGGTCACCATGTACAGGCAGGGCACCAGGACGAGGATGATCGCCGTGGCAAAGACCAGCCCGAATCCGAGGGATATGGCCATGGGGATCAGGAAGCGGGCCTGGCGGGAGGTCTCCAAGATGATCGGCGAGAGGCCGCCGAAGGTGGTCAGGGTGGTCAGGAGGATCGGCCTGAAACGCTGCATCCCGGCCATCTGGATGGCCTCCAGAGCCCCCTTGCCCTGCCGACGCCACTGATTGGCGAAATGGACCAGCACGAGGGAGTCGTTTATGACCACACCGCTTAAGGCCACAATCCCGAACAGGCTCATGAGGCTCAGGGAGTAGCCCATGATCAGGTGGCCGATGACTGCCCCGACCAGCCCGAAGGGGATGCAGGCCATGATGATCATGGGCTGGACGTAGCTCCGAAAGGGCACTGCGAGTAGCCCGTACAAGACGAGCAAGGCCAGCAGGAGCCCCCGAATGAGGCTCTGGACGCTCTCGCGCAGATCGGCCTGGCGGCCCTCGAAGCTGAAGCTCAAGCCTGGGTAGCGGGCCTGGAGCTCTGGGATGGCTGAGCTGCGGAGCCCCGCGGTCAAGCGCTCGGCCTGCGATCGAGGCAGGACATTGGCCGTGACCTCGACCACCCGCCGGCCATTGGTCCGGTTGATGCTTGTGTAGGATCGGCCGGCCTCCATGGAGACGGCGTCCTTGAGCAGGACCTCTTGGTGGTTGAACCTCAGGAGCATGTTCTCGAGGGTCGCTGGGCTGCTGCGCTCCTCCTCGGGCAGCCAGACCCTGACGGTCAGCTCGTTCCTGCCCTCCTGCTGCCTCAAGGCCTCAGCCCCGTAAAAGGCGTGCCTGACCTGATTGGCCACCTCGCGAGACGAGAGCCCCATGCGCTGGCCCAAGGCTGAGAGCTGGAGATCCAGCTGGCGCTTGCCGCTCGGTGAGCCGTCGTCGATATCCGTGACCCCGGGAAACTCCGCCAGTCTGGCAGCCAAGTCCTTGCCAGCCGTCTCCAAGAGGTCCCGGTCCCTGTGAGTGAGCTGGACCGTAAGGGCCTTGCCTGAGCCCGGTCCGCCCCGGTCTGCTTCAAAGCTCATGCTCTCGAGCCCGGGGATCTCCCCGACCTGCTCGCGCCACAGCTCGGTGACCCGGGAGGTGCCCAGGGGACGAACCTTGGGGTCGGTCAAGTAGACCCTGGTCTGGACCGACCGCTCGCTGACCACGCTGAGCACGGAACGTGCCAGCCTGTCTCCCCCGTGCTCCGCAATGACCTTCTGGGCAGCCCCGGTCAGGCGCCGCTCCACACGCTCGAGATCTTCCCTGGGGCTTCCAGACGGGAGGAAGGCCTGGGCAAAGGCGTAATCGGACTCCACCGTGGGGAAGAGCATGATCCCCATCCGGCCGGAGGTGATGAACCCGGCTGTGGCCGTGAGGATGGCCAGCCCGAGGGCCAGAACCGTGTAACGCTGCCTGAGGGCAAAGCCCAGAAAGGGTCCAAAGGCCTTGGAGATCAAGGCTTCGAACCTGGAGCTGAACCCGGCCTGGACCTTGGCCAGGCCGTTGAGGGGCCCGGCTGTTCGCTTCTGGCCGATATGGGCCAGGTGGGAGGGCAGAATGAAGAGGCTCTCGATGAGGGAGACAGCGAAGACGCAGATGACCACGAGGGGGATGAACTTGAATATCTTGCCCATGACGCCCGGGATGAAGAACATGGGGATAAAGGCGACCATGTTCGTGAGGACGCTGAAGACCACCGGCATGGCCACCTCTCTCACACCAAGGATCGAGGCCTGGAGCATCCCCCGGCCCTGCCGGCGGTGGTAGTAGACGTTCTCTCCGACCACGATGGCGTCGTCGACCACGATGCCCAGGGTGACGATAAAGGCGAACATGGTCACCATGTTCAGGCTGAAGCTCGTTCCCGAGAGGAGGAGGAAGGAGCCCAAAAAGGAGATCGGGATGCCGAGGCTGACCCAGAAGGCCAGCCTGGTTTCCAGGAACAGAGCGAGCAGCAAGAACACCAGCCCCAGCCCCAGGTAGGCGTTCTTGAGCAGGAGCTCGGCCCGCTGGTGGAAGATCTCTGACCGGTCCCTGAGCACATCGACCTTGAGGTCTCCGGGCAGCGCCTGGTTGAGCTCGCTCAGAACGGACCGGGTAGCCTTGGAGATCGACCCCGGGGTTTGATCGCCGATTCGAAAGACGCCGATCATAATGGCCGGTCGGCCATTCATGGAAGCCCAGGACTTGGCCTGCTCAAAGCCGCTGGTAACCTCGGCGATGTCCTCGAGCAGCACCCGGGAGCCGTCCTGTTCGGCAATGATTGGAATCCGGCCGTACTCCTGGGCTGATGAGCGCCGGTCCATGATCCGGAGCAGGAGGTCGCCGCCGCGGGTCTCCATGGTTCCGGCCCCCAGATCGACCGAAGCCTGGCGGACCCGCCGGGCGATCTCGCCAAGCGTCAGGCCATAACGGCGCAAGGTGGCTAGGTCGACCTCGATGTGCACCTCATAGTCCCGAACCCCGTCCAGCTCGACCTGGGTGATGCCCTCGTGCTGCAGGAGCTCGTCCCTGACCATCTCCGCAGCCTCGCGAAGGACCTGCTCGCTGCCGCTCCCTGACAGAGCCAAGGTCATGACCTCCCGTTTGCGCGAGGAGATGGAGATCTCCGGCTCTTCTGCCTCATCCGGGAAGGTCACGATCCGGTTGACCTCGCTCTCGACATCCTGCCAGAGCCGGTTGACGTCCTGGCCCTCCAAGGCCTCGACGAGCACGGTCGCTCTGCCCTCCGAGGCCGTGGCCCGGATCTCCTTGACCCCTTCCAGGTCTTGCACCGCCTCCTCGACCGCCAGGACAATCCCTTGCTCGACCTCTTCGGGGCTGGCGCCTGGATAGGGAATGCTCACGCTGACGGTGTCCAGGGAGAACTCCGGGAAGACCTCCTGCCTGATGCTCAGGGCCATGATCAGCCCTCCGATCAGGAAGAGGAGCATGATCAGGTTGGCGGCCACGGAGTTCCCGGCCATCCATGCCAGGGCGCCCCTTTGGGGCCCTTGGTTTCCAGGGCCAGGCCAGCTCATTGTCCAGCTCCAATCGTTGCAGGCCTGAGCTGCATGCCTGTGACCGGAGCGGCCAGCTCGCTCCGCACGACCAGGTCCCCTTGCAGGAGCCCCTGGTCGATGTAGACCCGCTCCTGATCCTTCCAGACCACGCGCACCGGCCGAATCTCCAGAGTCTGGTCCTTGGCCAGCCAGACCGTCCTTCCTTCGCGCAGGACCTGTCTGGGTAGGCTGAAGACGTTCTCAAGGGTCTTCCCGCGGATGCTGACCTGAACATAGTCCCCCAGCATGAGGGGGACAGCATCCCCCTCGAGCCCCAGCGGATCCCGGACCTCGACGAGGAGCTCAGCCATCCGGGTAGACTCGTTGATTCGCCCGGTGAGGCGCAAGGTCCTGCCGGCCCTCTCGCCGGCCCCAGATTGCGACCTGATGCGCACCGGCCGGCCCTGACCGGACCCGAGGTCAAGGGAGTCCAGGCGGTCCAGCGGCACGGTCGCCTCGACCCAGAAAACGTCCGTATCCACGAGGGTAGCCAGATCATCCTGAGGGCTGATCGTCGACCCGAAGTTGACCCGCCGCTCGGTGATCAAGGCGTTGAAAGGGGCTCGGACCTGGGTGCGGCGCAAGCTCAGCTCGGCTCGATCGAGGTCTGCCTGGGCCCTGCTCACCTCGGCCTGGGCCTGGGCCAGCTGGGGGCGCCGCAGGGCCAAGTCCGTTTCAGAGATGGCCTGGCCGCCGTTCTGCTCGAAGAACATGGACAGCTCTTCCTTGGCCACATCCTGCTTGCCGCGCTCGAGCTGGAGATCCGCTTGAGCCCTGGCCAGCGCACTCTTGGCCTTCTGCACCTCGATCTGATAGTCCCTGGGATCGATGCGCAGTGCAGAACTCCCTTCCGGCAGCCGGCCTCCGGGAGTGAACTGCTCGGCCACCTCGATGATCTGTCCCCCGACCTGGGAACGGAGGGTCACGGTCCTCGAGGGGACCACCGTACCCATGGCCTGGACCTCGATGGTTGCATTCATCGGGCTGACCGGCATGACCTCCACCTTGACGGCCTTCTGCTGCAGAGGCTGGCGGGGCACCGTCGGCTTGCTGCTTACAAACAGGAAGGCTACCCCCACTCCCAGACCGATGAGTCCAACGGGGAGAAGAACCTTAAGGACGCGAATCATGGCTGTGCTCTCGAGCTTTATGGTCAATACGCGCGAGGCCGAGGGGCTTGCAGGCTTTCCCAGCCCCCTCCCAGAGCCCGGTAGAGGGCCACCCGGAAGGATACGAGGTCAGCCCGCGCAACAATGAGCCTCCGCTCGAGGCTCTGGACGCTTCGCTGCTCGGTCAGGTAGTTCAAGAAGTCGCTCTGCCCTTTGAGATAGCGGAGCCTGGCCTGCCGTCGGGCCTGCTCGGCTGCCCGGAGCTCCTCCTGTAGCCTGGAAACCCGCTCTCTCTGCCCGGCTTCATTGGCCAAAGCATCCTGAACCTCCCTGACCGCTTCGAGGACCGTGGCGGCATATGCAGCCAGGCGTTCCTCCGCCACTGCCTTGGACCGCTCCACCTCAGCCTTTCTCAGGCCTGCGTCCAGAAGGGGGCCGACCAGGTCGCCGCTCAGGCTGGTCAGCCAATCCCCCCAGGCAGCTTGGAAGCCGTCGCTGCTCAGGGCTGCCCGCGCCGAGAGGTTCAAGCGCGGCAGCCGATCCGCCCGAGCTGCGCTGACCTCCCAGTCCGAAGCCTGCAGCCGCAAGAAAGCGGCTCGAACATCCGGCCGTTTTGCCAGCAGGTCCGCCGGGATCCCGGCTCCAGGCAGGGGGATAGGCCGAGGCAGGGACTCCTGCTCAATGTGGACCGCTTGCGGATCGGCCCGGCCTACGAGCAGGGCCAGCCGGTTCAGGGCCAGCTGCTCTCGGGCCTTCAAGCTTGGGAGATCGGACTTGGACGAGGCCAGGAGCTCCCGCTGCTGCGTCACCTCGAGGGCACTGGCTGATCCTTTCTCAAAGCGGACAACCTGCAGTCGGAGCAGATCCTCATTGGTCCGGATCTGCCCCCGTAAGACCCGAGCTTCCTCCCGGATGGCCAAGAGGTCGACCCAGGCCAGGGCGAGCTCTCCGGCCAGGGAGAGCGCCGAGGTCCTGACATCGCCCTGGGCTGCCTCGGCCGTGAGGATCTCCGACCTGTTTTCGGAGCTGAGCTTCCCCCAGAGATCGAGCTCGTAGGAGGCGGCCAAGCCCAGCGACCAGGCCTCCCGGTCGGAGATGAGCTCCCTGTCGGCATAGGTCCTGGTTTTGCTCCCTTCCAGGCTGGCATCCAGGGCGGGGAAGAGTCCGGCCCGAGCCTTGACCGCCTCGGCTCTGGCCTGCCGAAGCCTGGCCCAGGCCGAACGGAGATCGAAGTTCCCTTTGAGCGCGGCCTCCATGAGCCGGTTGAGCTCCTGACTGCCAAAGGACCTCCACCAGGCATCCACGCTGGTTGAGCCGTTCACGGTCCGGTGGTACCGCGCAGGCAGTCCAACCGGATCCTTGGCCCTCTCAGGTGGAGGGAAGACTGTGCATGCGCCTGCGAGGCTCACGAGGAGGAGCAGGCTGATGATCAGGCTACAACGGTGTACCGGCAAGTCGAGCTTTCCTGGCCAGTCTCTGAAATCGATGGGCCTCTTGGCAAAGAGGGAGGCGGCGCTATAAGGCCTCAAAGCCGCCTGGATGCCATATTTGGCGGTGGATAGGCCTTTTCCGCATCCTTTCACCTGCCATTCTATGGACACCTGGCCGGAAGTCAACTGGCTGGCAAGGCAGGCGCTGAGCTTCGATCCAGGCAGCCTCACCCGCTTTTCAGGGGTTGCCTGAGGTTCCTCAGTCGGCTAGAGTGCTCCTGGAGACCTGTGGAAATCGCCCCAAACCCAACAAACCGACATGCCTGAGTAGGCACAAGCAAGCATGAAACACAGCGCCAAGTGGACCGAGCGCCGAAGGCAGGTTCCATCGCGGCACAGGCCATAGAGACAGCCAACGGCTCAGTATGCGATCCTTGAAGTCTCTTGGCCTCGGATGACTGGCAGGGCACCTGGAGGTTCAAGGCCTCGGAACAAAGAATCCAATGGGCAAAAAGGCGATCCCTTTTTGCACGCGGCATTCAGCTTCGCGGGAAGGAACTCCCGCTCGCTTCATTGGCGAGCCAGGCTCTCGCCTGGCTTTACCAAGGAGCGTAATGCTCGGCATTTCTGCTCCTTGGAATGGAACCAAACGAGGCGCCTCGTCCTCTTGGCGCTGAGAAATCAACCTCTTGCAGCATTTTTTTCATGTAAACAGGATGCTGGAAGGGCCTATCAAAGCTGGCGAGCCGTGTATCGGGAGCAGGAATGGACATCCCTGAAAGCATTGTAGAGAGCGGGCTGGATCAGGCCTGGAAGGAGCTGGACAAGCTCGATCCTGAGCATATCTGCCTAAGGAGCGGGGCCGCCTACGACTCAGCATCAGGCCAGTATAGTCTCCTCAGCTTCGGCCAGCAGATCGCTGTCAGCCCCGACCATCGAAGCGTCCAGGCCTCCTCGGAGGTTGGCCGCATCCTCGTTGAGGACCTCGGCGAGCTGTTCATCCTCTCCCTGGTCTGGTACCTCGTCGAGGCCAAGGACGCCGCCTGCACGGGCCGGTTGGTGCGCCCCACCGAGATCCCCGGCGGGGACATGTTCGCCAGGGGGACCCACGTTCTGCCCCTGGATCGAATCGCCGCCCGGTTCGGAGGCCATCTCCACAGCTTTTTCACAATCGGGGAAGAGCTGGCAGCCGACAGGCCGGACTACGGCGATGCGGCTTTGACTCTTCGGGCTTTCCCAAAGGTCCAAGTGACCGTCGTCCTCTGGGCAGGCGACGAGGAGCTCCCTGCCAAAGCCTCACTGCTGTTCGACTCCACCGCCCATCTCCATCTGCCGGTGGACATTCTCTGGTCCACGGCCATGATCAGCCTGCAGCTGTTGCGACAGGCAGACCACCGGCTGTGATCGCAGGCTGTTGAAGCACGCCCTGTCGGCGCATCCCGGGCCACAAGACCGACAACCTGACGACTCTTGGACATGGAGGCCCTATGAACAAACGTATCCTGGGCGTCGGGGGGAGCCCTCGAAAGAACGGCAACAGCGATCGCATGCTCCTGGAAATCCTCAAGGGAGTCGAGCTGGAGGGGTTGGAGACCGAGGCGGTCTTCCTGCGGGACTACCACTACTCCTCCTGCGTCGGCTGCGAGGCCTGCCGCACGGACAAGGCCTGCACCAGGCTCCTGGACGGCATGCAGCTGATCTACCCGAAGGTCATGGAGTCCCGGGGGCTGGTCCTGGCCTCGCCGGCCCACAACTACAATGTCTCGGCCCTGATGAAGGCCTTCATCGATCGTTTGTACCAGTTCTACGACTTTACCGATGACCACCCCCGCGCCTACTCCAGCCGGTTGGCCGGCCAGGAACGCAAGGCCGTGGCGGCCGGAGTGGCCGAGCAGCTCGAGGACAAGGACATGGGCTTCACCATCCAAGGAATGGTCCTGCCTCTGAAGGCCCTTGGCTACGAGCTGGTCGATCGGATCAGCGTTCTGGGGCACTTCCACAGAGGCCGGGTGGCCAAGGACCCCCAGGCGCTGCAGGCCTGCTCCGAGGCAGGACAGGCCCTGGCCCGAGCCCTGCGGGAAGGATAAGCGGCCCCCACTGCACTTCTCCTCCGCTTCCCCCCGATCCTTGGATGAGCCGAGCACACACGTAACACAGGGGGGTCCGAAGAAAAGAGTGTATCCACGAATCCAAAGGAAAGAAAGCCTCCCTGCTGATCGCAGGGAAGCTGATGTTCATCGCCAGAGGCGAAACAGACAACATCTTTACCGCGAAGGGCGCCAAGTGTCGACGCGAAGGACGCCAAGGGCTGCGTCGCGATTGCTGACGTTTTCTTCCAAGGAGGAGAAGCAGCGGTGGCTTCTCGGCACCCTTCAGAAGCTCGAGGTCCGAAGTTACCCATGAAGACCCAACCCAGCCTCTTCAAGGCCTTGGCCGAACACGATTTCCTGCTCATGGAGGCCGCGGTCACCGAAGCTCTGTCCCGCAGGAGCGATTTTTTCGTCCACCCCGAGCTCGGACCGGCTGTTTGCGTCCTCGACCAGACTGGCCGACAGGCCTTGAGAACCCTGTACTCCAGCTTTGCTGCTGTGGCCCGGTCTGCGGAGGTGCCCCTGATCGTCACCGCCCCGACTTGGCGGGCCAACCCGGAGCGGATTCAAAAAGGCTGCTGCCCGGTAGATATCAACCGCGAAGCTGTCGCCTTTATGCGGGGCCTCCGGCAGGAGCTGACGGATGGCTGGAGCGTGGGTATTCTGGCCGGGGCCCTGCTCGGTCCGAAGAACGACGCCTACAGGCCCGACCAGAGCCTGGCCGCTCATGAGGCCTTGGAGTTCCACACCTGGCAGGCCAATGAGCTAGCCGAAGCCAAGGCCGACTTCCTCATGGCCGCCACCCTGCCCGCCCTGGAGGAAGCCGCCGGCATGGCCCGGGCCATGACCAGGACCGGCCTCCCGGCCATCGTAAGCTTCGTCATCGACAAAACCGGCCGCCTCCTGGACGGCCGATCCCTGTACGAGGCCATCGACCGCATCGACGGTTCCTGCACCCCTCCTCCCGCCGGGTACATGATCAACTGCTCCTACCCGTCCTTCTTCAAGCCCGAGACCGAGCCCCCGCAGGTCCTTGATCGGCTCCTCGGCTATCAGGCCAACGCCTCCTCTTTGGCCCATTACGAGCTGGATGGATCGGTGAATATTCAGGCCGATGATCCGGCTGACTGGGCCAGACGCATGGCCGTGCTGCACCGCCGCTGGGGCTTGAAGATTCTCGGCGGCTGCTGCGGCACAGGCGAGGAGCACCTATCCATCCTTGTCCGGAGCATCCGCGACTGAGAATCACGGGAAGAGCCTCTTCAGGCAAGCTGGCTCTGAAGTCGGCTCCTCGGAAGAAAAAAACCGGCCGAAGCTCCGCCCACCGGAGGTTCACTCAGACCGTGGCTGCTCGGCCAGCTTCATCCGGCAGGCTGCGGCGAAGTCCTCGGGGTAGTGGCCGCTGATAAAACGGTGCTGGGCCTCGCTGAAGGAGCCCGGCGACCAGGGCAGCTTGGGCAGAAAGGAGTAGAGGAGCCGTTGACCTGTCTCCGGCGAATTGAACCGCTTGGAGTACTCAATACAGGTGACCATGGAGGCCCCCAGGCCCTCGAAGACTCGGAGGGCCAGGAGAATAGCCCGATCCAGCGAGGCGCGGCAGGCCGGGTCCGCTTCCAGGACATTGCCGACTGGCCTGCTCGGCATGAGCTGGAGCTCCCACTGGGAGACCTGGGCCTTGGGCACGAAGAGGAGAGCCTCCTCATCCTCAAAGACCACCAGGCTGCACTCGCCGGAGCAGCCATCGGTCCGGCGGTTGTTCCGCAGGCACGTGATCAGATCCTCGAAGAAGTCCTGGCCTGTCTCTCTCCGGTAGGCCCTGACCAGCTCGGCGACCATGTCTCCACAGGCAAAAGCCTTCATGACCCCGGCATCGTCCCTTCCGTTCTCCACGGTCCGAACCTCAGCCGGGATCATGGCGTTTTGCTGGTGTATCTGCTGATGGGACCCGTGCAGCCTGTATCTGGTGGGTGCAAAATCGAAGCCGAAGTTCCAGCCCCAGAGCGCCCCGGTAAAGCCTGGGTTTTCCCCCGGACCATGGAGCGCTGATTGGACCTCCAGCCGCAGGGCTTCCAGTCCTTCCTCGGACAAGGCCGTTCCGGGAGACTCCAGACCGAGCTCTGCGGCGAGGCGGACGTAAATCCTTTGATAGTAGATATGCCTGAGCCCGCGCATATCCTCCAGTCTCAGATCGGAGATCCGGTATCTGATCGCATCATGGGCCATGTTGGCGGCGTAGTGCCCCCAGGGGATGTAGCTGTTGCGCCGCAGGTACTCGAACACGTGCGTTCCGGCCGATCCGTCGGCATAGTCTCCCACGATCTCGCTGCCCCCTTGAGCTCCCGGCCGGAGGAGCATGGCCTCCTTGTACTCGTCAGGCAGGCACGGGTTATTGGCCACGGCCTCGAAGAGATCGCGGTCATGGATAACCGGAACGGGCCTGCCGCTGCCGTCCGGCTCGAAGGCAAGCTCCCCGGGCTCTGTCGCACTGGGCAGGGTAGCGAAGCGGCAGGACGTCCGGGCCAGGGAGATCAGGTCCTCAGAGTCTGTGGAGGTGGTGGCCAGAGCCAGCAGGACCGGAGCCGGCAAAGCCCGGAGCAGCCTCCGGCAGGCCTCAGCTGGAACAGCCTCCTGCTGCGCCCAGGCCTGCAGGCTCTTGGTCATGGAAACGCCTTCGAGGGGTGGGATGGCGATTGATGCTGGATTTTCAGCCCTCTTCCCGGCCCAGCGAGAGTCGACAAAGGTGCTCCCCCTGAAGGGGAAGGCATTGGGGATCTCATAGACGGGCGAGGCCTCATGGACACAGAGGTCTCCCTCTGGGAAGTTGACCTGGTTGAGCACCCGGGATCCGTCGGGAAGGCGGCCGAGGGAGAGCAGATGGTCCCTTTGTCTGAGGTTGCCCACCCGGAAAGCGGGTCGGTGGACCCCATAGCGAAAGCATCCGTGCGGAGTCACGCAGGTACGCAGCGTCATGCCTCAAGCTCCTTGGTGGCGGCAAACGAAGGGAGGCGGCCAGCTCGAGTGAAAAGCCGGACCGGTCGGGTTAAAAGAATCACGGGCTTCGACAGAATCGGGCTGCAGCCCCCTCTCAGGGCTCGCCCAGGAGGCTGTCACGCGGTTGCAGCTGCCCGCTCCTCAAGGTCTGAATGGCTTCCTGGACAGTCTCCTGCTCGGTCAAGTAAATCTGGATGTTCTTTCCGCGAAGGTAGGCAAAGGCCTTGGGGCCGATCTGGCCGGTGAGGACAGCCTCCGCCCCGCTCGCGGCCACGTCCTGGGCCGTCCTGACCCCGACGCCCCTGCCCCCGGAAAGATTGTGCCGGTTGGACAATGGAGTGGAACCGCCCGTCTCGAGATCGACGATGATGAACCAAGGCGCCCGGCCAAAGCCCGGCTGGAATCCAGCCGAGAGATCCTCCCCCTGAGCGCTGACAGCGACCTTCATGGGAACCTCCGTCCGCGAATCGTTCTGTGCCACGGGTATTTTCTGCCTCGAGCCCTGGCTTGCGGCCCTACCACAGGCTCAGGACCGCCGAATGACCATCATGGCCAGGTCGTCGCCTATGCCGCTGTTCCCCGCAAACGCCACGACTCCACGAAGAATGGAGCGAAGCGTCCCGTCGGCGGTCCCGGGCTGGCTGGCCTGGAAGACCTCGGCCAGCCTGTCCAGGCCAAACTCCTCCCCGCGGCTGCTTCTGGCTTCATTGATGCCGTCAGTATAGAGAAGAAGCGCGTCTCCGGGATAGAGGCGCAGGCTGTCAGAGGCAAAGGTGACCTTGTCGCTTATGCCCAGGGGCATATCCATGGCCGGGTATGACTCCACCCTGTTTTCCCGCTGCCGATGAACCAGCAGCGGCAAGTGGCCGGCATTGGAGAAGTTGAGGGTGTACCTCTGGACATCCATAAGGCCGGCAAAGAAGGAAACGAACTTCCCTTCGAACAAGTCCGGACAGAGCAGAGCGTTCAGATCAGTCGTCAGCCGGCCCGTGTCCTTTGCAGCCTTGCGGAGCTCAGCCCGGAGCATGCTTCTGAGACCGGCCATGAGCAGAGCCGCTGACATGCCCTTCCCTGAGACGTCCCCCATAAAAAACCAGAGCTTCCTGTCATCGCCCCAGTAGAAGTCGAAGTAATCTCCGCCGACCTTCCTGGCTGGCTGAAAGGAGTAAGCAATGTCCAGCCCCTCAATCTGCGGCGAAGCTTCGGGCAAAAGGCTTCGCTGTATGTCTCCGGCCAGCTCGAGATCCCTCTCCAGCGTCTTCTTGTCGAGGAGCTCCTGGTGCATCCGGATGCTCTGCAGGCAGTTTCCGGCCTGTCGGGCGAGAGAGAGCAGCACCCGTTCGTCGGACTCTGAGTAAGGCTTGTTCGTTTCCCGTTCACTCAGAACAATCAGGGCATAGGGCGCACTATCCAGATATATCGGTGCGGAGAAGACCGCTGACCAGCGAAGCCCGCGCTGGAGGCTCTGCGGAGCGGCCTCCCTGGAGTTGACAACCTGACCGGCCTCCCAAAAGCTTCGCGGGAAGTCGCTGTCCTCTAAGCGCATCCCGGCATTGGCAGCGGGGACGGCGGCCTCGGCCACAAGGCGCCCTTGGCCGTCATCAGGGCGAAGGATAAACCCCTGATCGGCATTCAGGGCCCGAACGCACATGCTTGCCAGCTTGGCGAAGAGCTCCTGCTCACCGAAGATGGAGCCGACCTCATTGACGAAGTCGTACACGATGGCCAGCTCGTCATAGAGCTCCTGTATTTCGGCAACCTTCATCTCCAAGGTGTCGGTCTTCTCGAGCAGCTCCCTGGAGACATCCTTTTTGGAGTAAAACATGGACAGGATTTGAGCCGAAAACCCGATCCCCTCCACGATCTTCGGAGTCATGCGGATATCCGTGAAAACAATGACCAGGCAGTCTTGGCCGTGGGGCTCCCTGTCCACAGGAGCGACCGCCAGGGTATGCTCTCCGAGCTCCTTAACCGTTTGCTGCCTGTTTCGGGCGACCCAGTCGAGTATGCCTTCCTTCTGGACCTGCCGGGCAAGCTCATGGAAGAAGGAGGTCATGTTCCGCTCCAGCAATGCCTCACCGTCTGCGGTCAGCACAAAGCAGGCCTCGGGGCAGAAACGCTTGTGCAAGCAGTCCATGACCCGGTTCAGGCTCGTCTCGACATCAACTGAGCCGGACACGCTCTCAAATATCTCTTGAATATAGGACAGCACATCCGCATCGCCCGAGAAGATGGCCTCTCCATACGGAGCGCCTTGCCGCTCATCGGCGAACTGTAGCCCGTCTATCAAGCGATCCAGCTCGTCACTCATGCTGCATTCCTGCCCATTTCCAGAAAATCCCTGGCTGTGCCTATCTCCTCGTCAAAGGTCTTGCTCAGCTCCTTCAAGTCTGATTTATCCAAGGACAGGACTTGAAAGGGCCCCTTTTTGAGCTTGGGAACGGTCTGATCGCCGTCGAAGCCGAAGCCTTTCAGCTTGCAGATGAGATCAGCCACATAGACGAGGGAAGCCTCCTGTCTGGCCTCTCCCAAGGCGTACTGCGGCTGATGGTGGAAGCCTATGCTGCTGCATATCCTCTCGGGCAGCTTCCATATCTCGGCAACCTTTTTGCCTATCAGCGCATGATCCAGGCCAAAGACTTCATTCTCGGCCTCTTCAATGGGAAGATTTTGCTCTTCAGCCATGGTCAGGGCACGGCAGAGCTCAGGCTGAAAGGAGCGGTCCTCGACGAGCAGGCCGATGTCGTGCAGGAGGCCGCTGATGAAAGCATTCTCTTTCAAGGCAGCCATCCGCGTGTGTTTGGCCACCATGGCTGCGGCCACGGCCACCCCCACAGAGTGCTTCCAGAGCTGCCGGCGGTCCAAGCCCTCAGAGCCTCCGGAAAAGAAGTCGCAGACAGAGGCGGAGACAGCCAGGTTCTTGATGGTCTTGAAGCCGAGAATGACCACCGCTTCGGATATCTTGCCGATCCGGCGCGGAAATCCGTAATACGGCGAGTTGACCAGCTTCAAGGTCTTCCCGGCCAAGGCCTGATCCTGGGATAGGGCCCCGCTCAGATCCTCGGCTGTTGTCTCTTCAGACTGGGCCAGCTCCAGCACCTTGGTGGCCGCATCCGGCAAAGCTGGCAGATCCTGAACGTCTCGGAGCCGTTTGAAAAAATCAGCCTCAGCCATGGCCGACCTCCACTGGGTGCCTTGGAGCAGCCTTGCCAGGCAAGCTGCACTGTGAACAGTTACCAGGCACGGAAAAGCGCGACAAAGACAACTCCGGCCACGGATATGCGCACGATCCAGACAGCTGGGGACATACGCCGAGGTATCCAGGGTTAGGGACCAACGTGCGACTTGGTGTTCCTGTAGCACGAAGCACGGGGCAAGGCAAAGCCGACTTCCCGAAAGGGAAACACGGCTGCCGACCGTGGAAGGAGGGTCCTTGAAACCGAGCACCAGGATCTGCAGCTTCGGCAATCCCCTCTCTGCCCTTGCAGCTGTGCATCGCTGAACACACCGCAGCAGCTGAGCCCCTTATGTACCCATCTAGCGATTCGTGTCCTTAAGAGGAGTGAACCTGCAGGGCCGAGCTGGCCTGAGGTCCGTCCTCCCCACCTCCAAGGATCGTTTGCAGCTCGTCTGCATCAGCGCACATTGCCGCGTGGTTGGGCAGGCCGACCTTCTCTGGACCGCTTGCGCACTTCCCAGCTCCTTTGGCAAAACGGTGACGAAGCTGCTACGATTGGATACATTGAGGTGGCAAGTCTCTCCTTTTACTCATTGGAGCAAAACGGGTTTTCTATTTTTGTCCGCTGCGCTCAGCTTCGCGGGAAGTCAATTTCCACTCGCGTCAGGCACGAGCCAGGATTTCGCCTCGCAATTCCATCGAGCAAAATGCAAAGCATTTTTTGCTCTTTAGGAAGAAGGGGTTAATTGGACGGATACGAATAAAAACTGTATCCGGAAGCGGATGGTATGGAAACCGATACCGGCATCATCCTCCTGACCGTTGGTGCTTTGCTGCTGATCGGCCTGGCCGCAAATCTCGCCGGCCCCCGGCTGCATATCCCCAAAGTAACCCTGCTCATCCTTTGCGGTGTAGCCCTGGGCCCATCCGGATTCGACCTTCTGCCTCCAGGGCATGAACACTGGTACACCCTATTTTCCAACCTCGCCCTCTTGATGATCGGATTCATTCTCGGCTGTAAGCTTTCGCACTCGGCATTGCGGGATTTCGGACGTCAAGTCTTCTGCACCTCCGTCTTCGAGGTCCTCGGCGTGGCCGTCCTGATCTTTGCTGGTCTCAGCCTGATCGGCGTCCAGGCCGAAGTCGCCCTGATCCTGGCAGGCATCGCCCCGGCCTCTGCCCCCGCGGCGGTGACCAGCGTGATCGAGGGCTTACGGGCCAAGGGGCCCTTCAGCGATACCCTGCTCGGCATTGTGGCCATCGACGATGCCTGGGGCCTGATCGTCTTCTCCATTCTTTTGGCCTTGGCCATGGTGCTCAGCGGTCACGGGAGCTGGATCGGGGCCCTGGCGACCGGCGGCTGGGAGCTGGCCGGTGCCGTGCTGATCGGTTTGGCCGTAGGGCTGCCCGCCGCCTGGCTGACCGATCATGTCCGTGGGGGGGAGCCTATGCAGGCCGAAGCCCTTGGCTTCATCTTTCTATGCGGCGGATTGGCCCAGCTCCTCAATGCATCGTTCATCCTCGCGGCCATGGCCGTCGGTGTAACCATGGTCAACACCGCCAAGCACACCGATCGAGCCTTTGATACCATCCGAGAATACGAATGGCCGATCATGATCCTCTTCTTCGTGCTGGCCGGCTCCAGCCTGGAAATCGAGAAGCTGCCCCAGATCGGGGGACTCGGGCTGGCCTATGTTCTTCTCCGGGTTTGCGGCCTTGTGCTCGGGGCCTACCTCGGCGGAACCATCGGCAGAGCGGACAGGACCATCAAAAGGTACATGGGCTTGTCAATCACCCCCCAGGCCGGCGTGGCCCTGGGCATGGCCCTCGTGGCCGCCAACCACTTCCCGGAGCTCAAGGACACCTTCATTCCGCTGATCATCGGCTCCACCGTCGTCTTTGAGCTGACCGGCCCTTTCCTGACCCGGCTGGCGGTAATCAGATCAGGCGAGGCAGGGGCTGAAGAGGGCGATTCACAATGACCGGTAAACAAAACGCCATTCGTTTTAGTCTAAACGCTCCAGCAGGTCCTTCGGCGAGCTGATAGCTCCGATGAGAATGATCTCCTCATTCCTATCCAAAACATACTCCGGCTCGGGATTGATGCGCAGGGTTTCCCCCGAGCCCACGGCGATGACGCTGCAACCGGTCCGCTCCCTGATTCGACTCTCCCTCAAGGATTTGCCCCCCAGCCTCCCAGGAATAGACAACCGAAAGATGTTCAACCCCTCAGTGACCATCAGCTCCTTGTCCCCTCTCAGGTAGTTGATCACCGCGTTCGCCCCCATGGAGGCGTAGGACATGACCAGATCCGCCCCGGCGTGATGCAGCTTGCTGATGTTGCGGTCCAGAGTGGTTCTGGCGATGATCTGGATGTCCGGACGCAGCCTCCGGCAGTAGATGGTCAAATAAATGTTCATGTTGTCATTGTTGGTGGTGATGATGACCGAGGGGGCCTCGTCAATTCCGGCCTCCTGAAGCACCTCGAACTCGGCCGCTTCACCCAGGATGGACTTCTCCAGTCCCTTGAGCGCTCGCTGATTCTTGTCCACTATGCGATAATCGATGCCGTGATCATTCAAGTGATCGGCTACAGCCCGGCCCACCCGGCCCCCGCCGAGGATTAACACCGGTTGCCTGGAGACGCTGTAGACGCTGTACAGGGCATTGTACCGCTCGAGCTGCTCTGCGGATCCAGCCAGAACCAGCACGGAATGGCTGCCGATCTTGGCCTCCGGGTGGGGCATCTTGAAGTCTCCTCGCTGCCAGATGCCGGCGACGTTCACTCCGGTGTTCTCCCGGATGCCGCTCTCCCTCAGTGTCTTGCCGTCCAGAGGTGTGCGCATGGCCGGGGCCTCGGCGATAAACAGCCGACCGAAGCCGCCAATGATGTTCGCCTGGGTGCTCACGCCGAGCACACGTCGAGCCAGGGAGCGTCCGAGCATATATGGGAAATGGTAAACCTGATCAGCGCCGGCCATCTCCATGATATCTATAGAAGCGTGCCGCTCGGCGCTAGCCACCACCGGAGTGCTGGGGCACAGATCGCGCAGCGTGTAAATGGCGTTGGTATTGACCTGATCGTCCTGATTGAAGAACACCAGGGCAGCCTGGTTGGCCCGAATCTTCTCGTAGGTCTTCACTTCGTCCATGTCGCCCATGACCACCCTGTATCCCTGATCGTAGAGCTCCAGGGCCTTCTGCTGCTCGTTGAGCAGAATGGCATACGGGTAGCCGTAGTGCTGGAGCTTCCGTACCAAAGATAAGGCCACGGCCTCCAGGTTGGTCATGATGACGTGGCCGCGCATGTCCTTCGGCAGGGACCGGGGCGTTCTGGCCTTGTCCTGGGCCTCCAGCCAGGGAGCGTAAAAGAACTGGATAAAGGTGAACGGCAGCATGACCAGCAGGAAAATAATGCCTGAAAGGAGGACGACCACAGAGAATATCCGGCCGATATCACTGGTGAAGGTAATGTCTCCTAAGCCCAGGGTGGACATGACCGTCAGGGTCCAGTAGACGCCCGTGGCCCAGGAGTACTGGCGGCCCTCATAGGCCATGATGTAATGGAAGACGAGGCTGTAGACCAGAATGAGCAGGGCGAGGATGATCAAAAACTTAGCCAGGACTCGAACGTTGCGCCTGGCCGTCCGGCTTTGAAAAAAGAAGAGCAGCTGGGAGGTGAGAAACTTCATGGCACAGTACCATCAATCCGGCTTAAGGGCTCGCTAATCTCCGTGCGGAGGAACGTGCTGTGCCTGCGTCCAACAGAGCGCAGGAAGGCCAGTATACTGTCGGCAGAGCCATGACTCAAGCACCACGCGCCGGTTCTCCGCCTGGACCTCGAAACGCAGCTCATCCTTTCCCAAGCAGAGCTGGGCGGTCTAATAAGCTGGTTTTTCATGAAACCTCCCAAGGTTCCCCCTCGAGAAAGGCCCTGCCGAGATCATCTTGTCTTTGCATGCCAACTATGCAACCATTTTGCACTGATGTGATGCATGGAAAAAGCATGATGCTTTTTGCACACATCCGTCCGCTGCACGGACAATCAACTCCCGGACAACGTCCACGCGAGCCAGGCTTTTGCCTGGCTGTCCCTTCGAGGCGAGAAAAGGAACCATTCCCCCTTGATGGGATACCCCTCAGGCAGCCGATGGATCAGATCACGGAACAATGGCATGACGGCCAGCTCGTCCTCTTTCTGCAGGGACGCCTGGACCACGACCACAGCAGCTCCCTCTGGAAGACGATCATGGATCGTCTCCAGGTGGCCAGGCCGACCGAGCTGGTTTGCGATCTCCAGGGCATAACCTCTTTTGACACCGTGGGCATCGCCTTTCTCCGCGAGCTTGAAAAATGCTGTGCCGAACGTACAATCGGTCTAACCTTACGTCATGTCCCACAGACAGCGGAACGCCTTCTGAGCCATGAGCCGAAACCGGCTGATGCCGAAAAGCAGCAGCTGACCGCATTGGTGCCCGGACCAATAGCCAGGCTGGGACAATGGACCATTGGGAAAGGCTCCAGCTTTTACAGCCTTATTGAGTTCCTGGGCAGCTTCGTCACCGCCTGCCTCCACTTGCTTCGGCATCCTGGGCGGTTCCGCTTTCGCGACTTCCTCTTTCACTTTCAGCAGGTCGGCTCCGCGGGCGTGCTCCTGATCTGCTCCATCAACGCCTTGACCGGTATGGTCGTGGTCTTTCAGGGAGAATCCATAGCCAAAACCTTCGGAGCGCCCATTTACGTGGCCAACATGGTCGCCGGATCTATTCCTGGACAAATGGCCCCGGTTCTGACGGCTATTCTGATAGCCGGCCGATCTGGGACCGCCTTTGCAGCAAAGATCGGCACTATGAAGGTCAGGCAGGAGCTCGATGTCTTGGCCGTGATGAACTTCAACATCAGCAGCTTTCTTGTCCTGCCGCGCGTTTTGGCCATTAGCCTGGCCACGCCCCTGTTGACCATTCTGGCCGATGCGGCCGGCATCCTCGGTGGGTTGTTGACCGCAGCGGTCTTTTTGAACCTGTCCGGCATGGCCTTTATCAATGCGGTCTATATGACCCTGGATATCGCGGACATCTATACCGGTCTGATCAAAGGCCTGGTCTTTGGGCTCATCATCGGCCTAACCGGATGCTTTCACGGCCTGAGAACCGCGCATACCGCGGACAGCGTCGGTCTTCGAACGACAGCGGCCGTAGTCAGCAGCATATTCATCATCATTGTGATGAACACGGTCTTTGCCGCCCTGTTTAACACCTTCGGATGGTAATACGGTATGTCTAAGCAGGGAATCGAAGCTCATCAAACAGAGCGCGCTGCAGACAGCAGCATCGTCTCGGTGGAGGACCTGACGGTCGGCTATGACCAGGCCGCTATACTCGAGGAGATCAGCTTTTCCGTCCGCAAAGGGGAGATCTTCGCCATCCTCGGCCCGAGCGGCTGCGGCAAGACGACGCTCTTCAATGCCCTCATCGGCCTGCTCCCACCCAGACAGGGGCGCATCCGAATCGGCGGGGAGACCCTGGAGCCTTCTGCAGACAGTGGCTCCTTGGCCCGAATCAGGCGGCAAATTGGAGTTCTCTTTCAGTCCGGAGCCCTGCTCGACTGGCTGACAGTCGGGGAGAACGTGGCTTTTCGCCTCAGGGAGTCGACTGACTTGCCCGAGTCGCTCATTGAGCAGGTCGTTCGCTTGAAGCTCGAAATGGTTAAGCTGGAGAAGAATATACATACCATGCCGGCTGAGCTGAGTGGCGGCATGGTCCGTCGTGCCGGGCTTGCTGCGGCCATGGCTTTCGATCCGCCTATCCTTCTCTGCGACGAGCCCACATCGGGCCTCGACCCGACAACGGCCATGGGAATCGACGAGCTCCTCCTTGAGGTCAACGAGAGCCTTGACATAACCGTGCTGGTGGTCACCCATGAGGTCATGACTCTGGAAAACATCGCCAGCAGATGCATTATGCTGGATAAAGAAGCCAAGGGCATCATCGCTTCCGGTGCCTTGCTCGATCTCCAAAAAAGCTCGGATCCCAGGGTCTATACCTTTTTCCAACGTCGAATCAACAGACACAGCGGAAGGTAAGGCCCATGACTGCTATCAACCACTTCAAAATTGGACTGTTCTTCCTCGTGTCCGTCTCGATCATCACCTTCGGCCTCATTTGGCTCGGAACCACAGGGTACCTTCGGGATACCAAGAGCTACGTGACCTTTTTTTCGAGCTCGGTCCAGGGGCTCAATGTCGGATCGAGCGTCAAGTACCTGGGCCTCCAGGTTGGCAAGATCGCCAGCATGGAGCTGCATTCCAAGGACAAGGACCTGGTTCGGGTGGTCATGGACCTTGACGCCGGTTTCAAGCTGAAAAAGGACATGGTCGTGCGAAAGGCCATCAAGGGCATCATCGGGGAATCTTACCTGGTCATCAGCCGCGTTGAAAGATCTATTGAGGAGGCCACCCCCAAGATCGACTTTCCTGTGGACGACCCCCTTATCCCTTCCATGCCCGGTCAGATGCAGCGGGTCCAGAGCGCCCTGGCCAGCCTGTACCAAAAGGTTGAGGCCCTTGATGTCGACGGCCTCCTTTCACAATGGACGCAGGTAGCCCGTCAGGCCAACACGATAATCAAAGGGTCCGGAATTGAAACGACCCTCCAGAACGTCCGGACAGCTGCGGAGGACATCCGGCTGGTCACCCGGCGTTTGGAGAGGCTGACCGCACCCCTGTCCGCCTCAGGCAGCGAGCAGCAGGTGCAAGGGGTTTTCAAGGATCTTGCCGCTGCAAGCCAATCCCTGAAGAAGGTCACCCGCTCCTTGGAGCAGCAGCTGGCACAGCTCCCGCCAGGCTCTGCCGCCAGCACGGTCAGCAACCTAAATCAGACCATCAGCAGCGTCGATCTGTCGGTCGAGAAAGCCGAGGTCAAGCTTTCCGAATCGCTGCAGCGCTTCCAGCAAAGCCTCGTCCGGTTGAACCAGGTTTTTTCGGAGATCCAGGCTCTGGCCAGATCACTTCAGACTGAGCCTGGAAGAATCCTCAAGCAGATCGAAACACGCGAGCCTTTCGAGGAGTGATTATGCGTTGTCTCATGTCCTGGGGGGTTCTTCTCCTGATCAGCCTCGCCATGGGCTGCTCCTCGATGATTCTGCCGGAGGCTGAGCCTCCGACGTTTTACCAGCTGCAGTACTCAACCGAGCCGATGGCCTGCGACCAGACCTTTAACGGCAGCCTCCTCATCTGGGGCTTCGGCACAGCAGCCCCGTATAACCGGACACAGATAGTCGTGACCGCCGCAAACGGTACAGTCAGATTCTCCAGAAAACATCAGTGGGTTGCCCTCCCCGGAGCCCTGATCGCTCAGATGCTGAAGCGCGACTTGAGCCGTGGCAACCTGTTCCCCATGGTGGTGACCGATCAGCTTAACGTCGAGACTGCCTATGAGCTGAACGGGCGGCTGCTGACCTTCGGAGCTGAGAAGACGGCCAGCGGTTGGACGGCGGAGCTCACTGCCGAGGTAAGCCTGAGCTCCAAGGGGCAGGAACGCTTGCTCTTTCAGGAGCTCTATGTCCTGCACAGCGAACCCTTTACCCAGACAGATCCGATGCGGTTCGTGCAGGCCATGAACAGGCTGGCCGCTAAGCTGTCCAGGCGTTTGAGGCAGGATCTCTGCTGCATGGCCACTGACTCGCCATCCAGCTGACCGGCCTCGACCTGTAGGCCCTTCCCCTGGACTGCACACGATGGCCAAGCTGTCTCCACGGGCTCCTCAGCTTCCTCCTGAAGTGCTTCGTCGAATCGACAAGGGTTGCCGGATGGGGGATGTCTCACTCGAAACGAACCAGCTCTTCCAAGGTGAAAATGAGCAGAAATCGGTTTGACAATCCGTCTACCGGTTATATGTATACAGACAAGGAGCAACGAAGGCCACCGAACCCCGCTGCGCAGCACCAGCTTCTTTTGGAGCGTACGACCTCATTTCGAGATCCCCAAGCCATCATTGCAGAACCCCTTTTAAACCCAGGAGCCCTTCGGTTCCGCTTGTCTCCAAGCAAAAACCGGTTCTTCCTTCCCTTGAAGCCAAACCCAAACCAGGGAGCTTCCATGGAGATCCCTTTTATCATTGCGGCTGTGGCCATAGCCGGGCTTTTAATCGGCGTTCACCTCCTGGAGAAGCGCGCTTCCGCTTCCCGCGAGCTGACTGAGCTTGAGGTTCTCTTCCTCCTGGCCCGGCTTACGGAGACGTCAGAGTATGAGCAGTTCCGGCGGGCCGCCTCAGCCTGGAACATTTCCGCCCAGCAGGTCGAAAACGACTTCAGCCGCTACCTCTTTCAGTCGCGCCTGCCGCATTACCTCCGCGACTATCTGCGCAAGGCTAGGGACACGGTTCCGGAGCTCCAGGGGCGAGGGGGCGACTTCTTCAGCGGCCTGCTCATCCCGCGCAGGAAGAACGACGCGCTGCGCTGAGACTCAGCCTGGACATCCTCAAGGCCCTCCTCGACTGATGGGAGGTCTTTACCCACATTTGGCAGAGTGGGTATAGCAGAGAAAATTTTTTAGCCGCCCACTCGCGGACTCGCTCGACAACGCAGACGCACGCAGACATTTTCTTCCGCCTGGCCGCCGTTTGCCAGGCGGAATGCCTGCAGCCGCTGAGGCGCCTGTGCAGAATGCCACCTATCCACAGGGGGTGTGGATAGTGTAATGGCTTGTAAGCACATTTCGGCCCGACCGAAGCGCGGTGAGCTCTTTCGGTCGGCCAAAGTCGGCCGACCGAAAGAGGAATGCCTTTTCCATGTTCTTGTCATAGTATTCTGATCACGCCAGCCGACTCAAACTGCATCAACAACACATCGGAAAACCCATGCAAAGCCAGAACCTGATCAACTCCAGCCCGAAGCGAGCTCTGCTCAGCAGCGTGTTCGGACCATACGGGGTCGACGATGCCTACGGCCGTAAAGAGAACCTCATGGAGCTCTTCCACAACCAGATCACCAAGGCCCAGGGCATCGCCTCGCTTCGGCTCCACCACCGCAGCTTCGGTCTCTACTTTCTGGCCGCCAACGTCAGGGCTGAGGTCACCGTCCTGGACTTCCCCTCCAGAAAGCGCTTTATCCGCGAAATCCACAAGCAGTACGATCTAGTGGGCATCTCCTTCATCACCCCCAACTGTGCCAAGGCCCGGGAGATGGCCCGGCTCATCCGCCGGCATGCTCCAGCAACGACTATCGTCCTTGGTGGGCACGGTGCGGCGATTGAAGACCTGGAAACGCTCATTGACTGCGATCACATTGTCTGTGGCGAAGGGATCAGCTGGCTGCGCTCTTATCTGGGCCAGGACCCGCAAGACCCGATCGTTCACCCCACCCTGCCCAGCAACGACTACCGGCGCATTCTCGGAGTGCCCCTCAAAGGGCCCACGGCCTCCCTGCTGGTCCCAGGGGTGGGTTGTCCAAATGGCTGCCGGTTCTGCAGCACCTCCCACTTCTTCAACAAGGACTACGTCCCTTTCATCCGGACCGGGCAGGAGTTCTTTCAGCTGGCCTGCCGGATCTCCGAGGAGTCCGGCTCGGACTCCTTCTTTGTCATGGACGAGAACTTCTTGAAGCAAAAGCAGAGAGCTCAAGAGCTGCTCAGCCTCATGGAGAAGCACCGGCGTTGGTTCCGCTTCCAGATCTTCTCCTCGGCGGACACGATTCTGGACTTCGGCTTGGACAACCTGGTGCGGCTTGGGGTCGGCCTGATCTGGATCGGTGTCGAGTCCAAGACCGGTCTGCTCTTCGAGAAGAACGCCGGCATCGACTTTCATTCCCTGGTCCGCGAGCTTCGCGACCGCGGCATTGCTGTGCTCACATCCGGAATTCTCTGCCTGGAGCACCATACGCCCTCGAACATGCAGGAGGATATCGACTTCCTCATCGGACTCGAGCCGGACATGGTCCAGTTCATGCTCATGACCGGGCTCCCGGTCACCCGGCTCTACCAGGAGCTCAAGGGAGCCGGCAGCCTCAGGCTGGACCTGCCTTTCGAGGAATGGCACGGACAAAAGCGCTTGAACTATGCTCATCCAGACTTTCCGAACGATCTGCCGGAGAAATGGCTCCAGGCTGCCTTTGAAGCCGACTACCGCCGAAACGGCAGCACCATCCTGCGATTGGCCGAGACGGCTGCACGGGGCGCCAGGAACCTGAATGGAATGCTCGGACATGGCGAGGTCTTCAAGGCTCGACACGCACAAGCCCTGGATCAGGTTCGGGAGCTCAGGCCGCTTATCCCCCTGATGAAGCGCTCCTCAGTCAACGCACAAGAGCGTGAGCGGGTTGGTCAGCTTGAGGAGACCATGGAGGAGCTGATCGGGCCGAAATCGACCAAGGACCTGGGCTTGAGCCTGGCCGCTTCGGCCACGGCGCGTATCTGGTCCTGGCGGCTGCGCCTTTTGGGTGACCGCATCCAACCGCGGACCCGGGTCACCAGATACGGAGTCGACCGTGACAGCCGAGCCCCTTCACCTGAGCTCCTGAGCAGCATCGGGCGGACAGAGCACAGGACAGATGCAGCAGCCAACGAGGACATGGTTTCCCCACCTGAAGCGGGGTGAGGACCAGGTCCAGGCGGCTTCAGCTCCTGAGTGACAGCATCCAGGCGCGGACCCGGCTCACTAGACATAATGGCCGAAGGCGGCAGCAGAACTCTTTCCCCTGGAGGGCTTCGAAGCGAATCTTTCCGATCACAGACCCGAAGGAATCTGCGACAGTGCTGCTCAACGCTTTCAGCTTGTCAGCCGAGAGAGTCCGAGACAATGCTTTGCCATCAGGGACGCCAGGCAATTTCAGCCAAATTGGCCTGCCTTAAGAGAGAATCGAGATGGCGGGCTACAGTCGGGTCGTTTTCGGGAGTCACGCTCTGCATCATAAGGCTGTTCAAGGCATCGTACCACAAGCCGTGGCGGGCATAGACCGCAGCCTCTTGTCCTTCGGGCGGGTCCTGCAAGGCCCGGGACAATGCGCTGGATTCTTGAACCCGTCTGATCCCCCCGCGGGTCAGGATATCCTTCGATCGGTTTTCGTCGTCAGGAACCAGGGCCACGAACCAAAGGTATGTCTTCCCGGTTTGCAGGGAAATTCCCAGATCAGAAAGGCTGACAGACTGAAGCCCAGCAGTGTCCTGCTCAAGGAGCGGCGTCTCAGCAATGGGGCGATTGGCTCCTTTCTCACTGATTGTAAAAACAGCTGGATGGGGAGACGGGCTGGAGATGTACCAATAGAGGTTCGGCTGCGGCATTGTGGTCAAGCCGATGTGCTCCGGCACGAGTGCGCAGAGAAACGGCGTTGCGTCATCCGGTCCGCGTGTTCCCCCGGCAATTCTGCCCATGGGTGCACCTCGGAGGGGAGGGCGGTAAATCGGACCGGAATCAACGCTCGGGTTCTCGATTGGTGCTCCGCCGTCACTCGTGCCGTTCATGGAAACCTGCTTGGCGCTGCTCTCCTTGAGGTCCAGATCTTCGGCCATCAAGTCCTGCAAGGGGACTAGCAGAATGAGGCTGAGAACAAACAGTACCTGACAATGCTTGCTCATAGAAAACATGCCGCGGCTCCTTTTATTGCCCGGAGTCAGAATCGGAGCTGATGATCCGATAGACCGAGACATTCATGTTCTTGCCCTGAAGCTGAAGCCGACCGAGCGGCTCCGCTTCGCATCTGCCGCCCAGATAGTCGAGACAGGACTTGGTCACGAGGATGCGGCAGCCATCTTCACTGCCGAAGGACTTATCAAAGCTTTCCAGCCTCGCGGCGATATTGACCGTATCTCCGAGCGTCGTATACTTGACCCTGCTTGTGCTGCCGACTGTGCCGGCCACGACCTCTCCGGTGCAGATCCCGACCCGAATGCCTGCCTTGGGAAGTCCCTTGTGCTGCCACTTATCATTCAGAATGGCGATCCCCTTTTGCATGGTCAAAGCGCAGCGGACGGCATTCAACGCATCCTGGGCTCTGTCCTGCTCCGTGGATCGCGGCAAAGGGACGCCGAAGTCGGCCTTGATGCTATCTCCAGCGTAATCATCGACGACTCCGCCGCAGTCCATGACCGCATTGGTCATCGCTTCCATATACGAGTTCAGCCAGTCGATGAGCTCCTGAGGCTTGAGCCTTTCGGCAATCGCGGTGTAGCCCTGAATATCTGAGAAGAGCACTGTGGCCGTGAGCTTCTGTGAGCTCAGCTTCCCGTTTTTCAGGATCTGGTCCCGCTCTCTCCAGATGCTTTCGGCCACTTCCGGGGCTACATGCCTGGAAAAGAGCTCCATGAGTAGAGCTCGCTGTTTGATTTCCTTGCTCGAGAGGAAGGCAAGAACACTGAGCAGGCTCAGGCTGTAAGCCAAGAGCGGCGGGACCATAGGTATCCAGATGCCTTGGGCCAGGCTGAGGAAGGCGGATAGACCTATCAGCAGCCCCCCGGTCAGCCCTGCCAGGGTCAAGGTGAGGATTGAACGGGACAGGAGGGACACGGCGGCACCGATCAGGGCCCAGATGCCAACCAAGGCATACTCCCAAGTCTCTCTCATGACGTCCAAAGGTTCAGCTTCCCCAAGCCCGTATTGGATGAGCTGCTCGGCAATCGAAGCGTGCAGGACAATTCCGGGCAAATGCTGCTCCCCTCCCAGACCGCCGCTGAAGGAGGTATAGAAGTGATCCTTGATGCTTTCGGCTATGGCGCCGATGAGAATAATCCTTTCAGAAAAGAGATTCGGCTCGTAATCACCATCCAGGAATCGGCTGAGCGATATCACTGGATAGTGTCCGCCCGCGTTCTCGATGTTCAGGAGGAATTGGTAGCCTCTGGCGTCGGCCCGTATGTAACCCCCGTCGTTGCCTTCGAAGGGAGGGAGAACGGTCGGTCCGAGCTTCAGGTGATGGGGGTTTCCCTGAGCGGGCGAGGGACGGACGTTCTCCTTTTCAAGATAGCGCAGGGCCAGCTGGAAGCCGAAGGAAACCCCGACTATCCCTTTTTGATCCAGGAAAAGAAGCCCTCTGCGGACTACTCCACCCCTGTCGACCAGGATGTCGCTGAAACCCACCTGGCTTGATCCTTCCAGGCAAGCCGGTGGAGGCACGCCATCTGTTCCGAACTTGCTGACCATAACGATCTCGGGATTGGAGAGCAGAACCGATTCCAGCCGGTCCGTGCCGGGGAGTATGGGCAGGTTCCTGAACAGATCTACCCCCACGGCCTTTGGAGAGAACTTAAGAGCTTCCTGTAGAATTCCGGCCAGCTGTTTATCATTCAGGGGCCAGCGACCCAGGTTTTCGATATCCTCTTCAGTAATGCCGATGATGGTTATTCGAGAACACGCCTCAAGGGCGGCCTTCGATTTGTGACGCATCTGCCAGTCGTAAGCGCTGAGCTCGAGGTCCTGCAGCAGCCCCGGCCATCGCAGGCCGGAGATCACCAGAAAGGAAAGCAGACCGAGACAGAATGCCGCGAAGAGATTTGAGCCCTGGAATGATCGGAAGGTTCGAGGCATGCCCTACCTGGTGTCTTGTTTAATACAACCATCATGCCTGGGTAGGCACAACCAAGCATGAAAAAATCACGTTTCGGTCGGGGCGCCGAGCGCAGGTTCCATGGCGACACAGACCATAGAGACAGCCAACGGCTGAGTATTCGATCCTTGAAGGATCCTGAGCTCGAATGCCAGGAAGGGCTCCTGGAGGTTCAAAGCCCCGCACCATATGGAACCAAGCGAAACGCCTCGGCCGAAACGTGCAAAAAATCAACAGCTTGGAGCATTTTTGCATATAAACCGAGCTATTCAACTTTGACCAGGAAATTGACGAACTGCAGCAGGGTCGAGGTATCAGGGATTCACAGGAGCAGAGGTCCTTCGGGGGGGCAGCAGGCGTCCGCTCTCCGTCACGGCCGCCGGGCTGGACCGTGGAGCAGCTGCAAGCCGAATACAGAGTATGGACGGTCCCCATCGCATCCCGGCGCTGCTCAAGGCAGTTGACAGGCTGGCCAGGCTGACTGCGCAGCCCCCGTGATCGGCTGCCTCCGCGGTGTGGTGTGCTCAATCCCTTAGAAGACTCCCCTGCCGACCACATTGACACAAAACATGATTCGAGGTAAAAATTATACAGAAATGCATTATGTATCCAGGGTGAAGGCATACAAGCCTTTCGGTGGGCTTGCAGCGGAGACATACCGGAAGGCCATCTTCCGCGCGAGCACGATCCACGACAAGCTGTTGCCGGAAACGAGTCGGATAGCAGGCTCAGCACCTGAACAGCAGGCAATCAGCTAGAACATTCCCAACAATCGTTTCGGCGCACACTATGAAGCTCGTTCGGCTCAAACACATTCCTCGGGAAAGGCAAGCGGATATCTCCTTGGTTGTCGGAGTCCGGGAGAAAAAGGCCGAGCTGGTCGCCAAGAGGAACGAAATCAAGGGCTGGACCCTGTATCGGAACATCGGCAACCCCACGCAGCTGAAGAAGGCCGATCTCCGAACCATCAGCCACGTCTCGACCCTTGACGAGGTCCTAGCCCGCTTTGACACGGTGGGCTTAGTGCCCTGCTGCCGAAAATCAGAGTCGGATGCGGCGCACGCCCCTTCGCAAAACGGCAGGCCCGCTCCCCGCAAGGACAAGCGGCGTTTTTTCCGTAAGCAGGTCACCTTGAACGGCGAGTACCGCAACCGGAGATCCGGGTTTTCCGGAGCCATGCTGGTCAAGGACGTCTCTTTCCGGGGTGTGCGTTTCATTACCCTCGGCCCTCACAGCATCGAGCCCGAGCAGCCACTCCAGGTCTTCTTCACCCTGGACAACGACAGGAAGAGCCAGATCACCAGGACGGCCAAGCCGAAGCACATCGACGGCAACATGGTCGGCGCGGAGTTCGTCCACCCTCCTGAGTACGACAAAGAGCTCGGCCTCTACCTGACCTGATACCTCTTCTCCAAGCCGCTCAGTCGACCCGACGCCCGCTCCCAGCCTCCGTCGCTGAGCCTCCTGCTCGTCCATCCATCTTGAGATGGACTGGTTCGTTTCCGACAGGTCGAACAGTCAGCCAAACAATCAGGAATGATTCACGGCACGGTTTCGACCCTGCTCCTTGGCCTGATACATGGCCTGATCGGCCCGGATGACCAGATCCTCTGTCCGCTCGCCCTTGCAGGAGGCTGAAACTCCAAAGCTGCAGGTACAGTTTCCGACCACCGGAAACGTATGCTTTTCAATTGCTTTCCTGAGCTTCTCAGCCAGAACCACAGCTCCGGAGCTCCCGGTTCCGGGGCAGATAAGCAGAAACTCCTCGCCTCCCCAGCGCCCCACCGTATCGACGCTTCTGGTGTGGTTTTCCAGAATCCGGGCCAGCTCTTGAAGGATCTGATCCCCGGCGTGGTGACCAAAGCTGTCGTTGATGGTCTTGAACCTGTCCACATCGAGCATGATCACGCTCACGGGCAGGGAGGAACGAGACGATCTCTGGTATTCATGATCCAGGATTTCCTCGAGCTTCATCCTGTTATACAGCCCCGTGAGCCGATCCGTTTCCGAAAGCTTCTCCAGCTCGGTGCTCTTCAGGGCCAGATCTTCATGAGCCTCGGCCAGCTCTCTGTTCAAGCGGGACAGCTTCCGGTTCCAATACATGATCACGGCGACCACAAAGACCACTCCAAGCAGAATCTTCCACAGCAAACCAGTGTCAAAGCCATGCTCGAACCGAATGGAAAGCCATTCTCTGGTGATGCGATTGACCTCCTGAGCTGAGACGGCTTCCAGAGCCTTGTCCAGGATCGGCTTCAGCGCGGCTTCTTGACTGTTGATGCCAATGCGCAGAAAGTCCTTGTACGGAGTTTGTCCGGCAATTTTGAGATCATAGAGGCCCTGCTCGTGAATGCGGTAACTGACCTTCTGCAGGCTATCGATGGCCACATCCACTATGCCCTTTGAGACCGCATTCAAAGCCTGGTCCAGATCCGGCATCAGCAGGAAGGACACCTCGGAAAGGTTCTCCTGGAGATACTCGATGATCGGATTCCCCTGGACAACAGCCACCTTCTTCCCTGCCAGGACTTTCATATTTGGAATGTAAGGCTCCCCATCCCTGGCCACCATTACGTTGACCGAGTTGAAGTAGGGTTGGGAAAAGATCAGAGAGGTCACCTTTGCGGGCGTCTTGTGCAAACAGGGCAGGATATCGCACTTGCCTCTCTTAAACAGCTCGAGGCTCTCCTTCCAGCTGCGGGTCGGCACCAGGGTGATCGGGACACCGATCATGCCGGACACCGTGTCCATAATCTCGGCCACAATACCGGTGTGTTCTCCATCCTGGCCAATACCCTCAAACGGAAGCCACTTGGGATGGGCGCACATGCTGATACTGCCCTTGTCCTCTAGGTACAGCTTTTCTTCAGGGCTCAAGGAGAGCTGCGAGGTCTGCTTTCTCAAACTCTCTGCCTTGAGCCAGCGCTCGTAGATCCCTGACATCTCATCTTCCGTGACCGCATCCATGGCCTTTTGCAGGATGTCCCTGAGGACGGTCCGCTCCTTGTGAACACCAATGGACACTGGCGTATTGTCAAAGTGCAGGCTGTCCATAATGGGCACGCTAGTCAAATCGGTCAGGAAATGCTTGGTGATCAAGTAGTCGAAGACAGGCTTTTCAGCCAGAGCAGCATCGGCCTGCCCTGAGGACACGGTCTTGAGACAGTCCAGGGTGGTGTCCTCGGTCATGACTTGGATCTGCGGGTAGTGTTTCTCCAGGATCTCCTGGTAGTAAAAGTTCTCAGGCACTACCACCTTCTTACCGGCCAGGTCCTCCATATTGGCCTGCGCCTCATCACCTTGCCTGACAACAATGCCGGAAAATATGGTGAAGTACGGTTCGGTGAAAGCGATGGACTCTCGACGATCCGCGGTTTGCACAACATCGATCAACAGATCGAGATCCCCACTATCCAGCATGCTCATGAACTCACTCCAGGTCGGGCCTGATACAAAGTCGACCTCAACCCCGAGCTTGTCCGCGATCAGCTTCATGTAGTCTACACAGAACCCTTTTGGTTTACCGTTTTGAAAAAAGTTAAACGGCGGCCAGCTCCTGAGGTTGTCCACTCTGAGCTCAGAAATGTCCCTTAGATAGTCCACTTCCTTAGGGGTAAGGTCGGGAGCTGGCTTCTGCCCGACAGAAATCCATTTCTGGGAGAGCGCGACCTTTTGCTTCCTGGAGATAGAATCCATGGCCTTCTGCAGGACATCGCGGAGCAGGGGCATATCCTTCCTGACACCGATGTACAGGCCCTGTGGCCCAAGTCCTGGAGCCCTGGTCTCGCCCACAATCTGCAGGTCGGTGAAGAACCTGGTGGCAATGAGGTAGTCCACAACGCCTCGGTAACCGATGTAGGCGTCGGCCTTGCCGTAGGTGATTGCTTTGAGCCCTTGCAGGGGGTTGTTGACCTGATGAATGTCAATCTGAGGGAAGGATGATCTGAGCACCTCCTCCTGAATGTATCCCTTGGCTGCTGATACTGTCTTTCCGTAAAGGTCCTGAAATGATTCGATGGAGCTGTCATTCCCGCGGGTGACAATAACATAAGGAAGCTCGAGAAACGGATCGGTAAAGAGCATGAACTCTTTCCGGCTCTCGGAGATCCATAAGGAAGGAAGCAAGTCGATACGGCCTTGGCGGAACATGTCCAGGAGCTCAGCCCAGGTGTGGCCATTGACGTACTCGAAGGAAATGCCCAGCTTCCGGCCGAGAAGCTCAAGATGCTCAATGGCGTACCCCTTTGGAACGCCGTGCTCGCTGAAGTCAAACGGCGGCCAGTCGTCCTCGTTGCCCACCCGGATGACCGGATGAGAACGGAGAAAGGCCCGCTCTTCTGGAGTCAGGCTGAAACCCTGCTGACCTGGAGCTGTATGCTTGCCGGCTGGTTGACCAAGAGCTGTACTGGCTGCTGAGGCTTTGCTCAGCCATGCCAGGTGAGTGCAAAGGATCAGGCTGGCCAGGACCACCAAGGGCAAAAGGAATACATGTACAGAGGCCTTCAAGAGCTGAGCAGGCATATAACCTCGATGGGCACGGGAGCCTGGGTGGAATGATCGGCTATGTAACAAGGGATTCCAAGAAGCTCAGGTTTTCACGCTGATGGCAAACGTTCCCTGCCGAAAAATGGCAGCAGGCACCAATGCAAATCGGCAAGCCTATACCCAAGAGACTGATTTATATAACACTTCTCAAGTAGACTCCCTGGTTGCAGGAAGCATCTTTCCACTTTGCAAAAAGCTTTCCGAGAAAAGGGGACAAGTCTGCCGTTGACTCTTAGTCAAACAATCCGCACTCGCTCTGGCTAACATACCCAGGTCCAGCAGGCTCGAATACCTGGGAACTGTCTTCCAGCACAGTCCACGCGAGCCAAGCTGCCGGATGCCCCAAAAGGGCACGATCCTCAGCTCCGGGCAGACTCGATAAAGGAACGGAGCAGA
>Ga0207797_1000240_pt1 | contig 41210 bp, 38 predicted proteins | sample PRCRCaboRojoPR_6_FD_187275 | JGI IMG/M metagenome (GOLD analysis project Ga0207797, IMG submission 187275) | Marine sediment microbial community from Cabo Rojo, Puerto Rico - PR CR 10% Liquid 1 (SPAdes) | ecosystem: Environmental > Aquatic > Marine > Coastal > Sediment | place: Cabo Rojo, Puerto... | reverse complement strand
GGGGCCAGCCGGCAGACGCACAATACGCACGTTTGGTGCATCGGAGTAGCGATCGAAGGACTCCGAGAACTCGGGCCACTCCGGGTCGACGATCTGACGCGTGAGGATGTCCACCCGGTGCCCCATCTCCCCCATGGCCAGTGCCACGGACTTGACGTAGACTAGTTGCCCACCGAAGTCTGGATGCTCCGTCCAGTAGCTGTCGGCGGGATCGAAGTTTCCCTGCGGATTCAAGAAGCCGATGTACATACCCCCTCCTTTCCTCTCTACTTCTCAGACGAAAGCATGATCGCACTGAAAAAGCGCTCGAAGGTCCAGTTCCGCAGCTAAGTGCCGCCTCAACGGCTGCTACTGGACTTTCTTAAGATGACCCAGTTCCTACAGGATTATCTCCCGTAGTTGGGCCGCCGCCCGTTCTGGGTCCTCCTGACAGACAAACAGCCCCAGGTGCTCCACACCGCCGATCTCCTGGGTGTATGGCAGGAACTCGAAGTAGAGACCCGCTCCAGGGCCGTTGTTCGTGATCACGTTGTAGGCAATCTCCCGACCAACCCTGGGCATGATGTCGCGCATCGCCCGAATTCCATCGTGCCACCCTTCCGCGGCCGCCTCCAACTCATCTGCTCCCAACTGGTGCAGGTATCTCCTGCTGGTCTCCTTGAGCACGAGCATCATATCGTACGGACGCCGCATGAAAGGCGGCACGAGGAGAATCGCCGGGCCGTAGTCCTTGACGATCAGATCCGGCGGCGTCTCACGCAACATATACTCGGAGAACAGCTCAGCGTGCCGGCGTTGAAAACGTGCATTGTCACGGAAATGACGCGGCATCACGTTACTGAACGCGATCTGCTGGTGACCGTGAATCAGTGAGCCACCGACCAGGTGGCCGTAGTTCTTGATAATCACCACAAAAGCCTCAGGCGTACCAGGCAGGCCCGGCATGCCCTCCGTTACCGTCGAATCCCCATCAGCGACGCTGATGGGAAGCTCATGCGTGCCAGCGAGAAGCATCCTCTCAAGTGCGGCGAGCCGCTTCATCACGATGATGCGGTCGTTCAACGGCATATTGTGCCAGTCTTTGTCGTGCTGTGAGGAAGTCCACTGAAGGAGGTGGAGGCCAGAGGCCAATCCCTCATCCTCGAACGGATAAAGGATCGGGAAGAGGTTCTTGTTGATGAACGTGAAGCCTTTGCTCAGCGCCGCTACGTCGACGACTCCAGTGGTTTCACCCTGGCAGATCACACATTCTCGTTCCGGGATCTGGCCCACCGACTCCGGCGCGTTGTCGTGCGGTCGATTGCCGCGGGACGCGTGGTAAAGGATCCGGTCTCCATTGCGCGGGTCGGTTCGATAGGTGCCGTCAGGAAGAAAATCTTCGATCTCCTCCCGAGTCAACGCCATGAGCTCGGAAACTGACAAGCCCTCGACGTTCTCGCTCTCCAGAATTCCTTCCAGTGCGTCGCGCGTAAGCGTCTGAGTCATCCCATATCTCCGCTCGTCGCCTCTCTACGCGAGCCCCTCTCGCGTCCTATCGCCCGTCAGGATACGCCGATCCTACCTATTCTGCCTCCCCCCTCGACCGCCCCCCTGATCCATTAATCGAAGCGAACCCCTTACTCCCCCCGCGCCAACATGTGCGAGGTTCTGTTGTGCTGCTCAATGAGCGGCTCCAACTCGAGCGTCAGCAGCCGTCCATCCTCAATGACGACCTTGCCATTGATGACCGAGAGGTCGACGCGCTGCGGGTGGCAGAAGATCAATGGGGCCAAGGGGTCGTGGAGCGCGCCGGCGTAGTCGAGCCGGTCGAGGCGTAGTCCGATGAAGTCAGCCGCCTTCCCTACCGAGAGCTGACCGATATCATCGCGCCCGAGCACCTGAGCCCCACCTCGCGTCCCCATCCACACCACCTCCTCGGCGGAAAGCGCCGTCGGGTCGCCCGTCACCCGCTGCAACAGCAGCGCCATCCGAGCTTCCGCCAACAGATGCGAGGAGTCGTTGCTTGCCGAGCCGTCTACGCCCAGCGCCACATTGGCCCCCGCATCCAAGAGAGCCCGTATCGGCGCAATCCCGGAGCCCAGACGCATATTTGAGCTCGGGCAATGACAGACCCCGGTCCCCGACTCCGCGAAGCGTTTCACCTCTTCTTCGTTGAGGTGGACACAGTGCACATGCCACACATCGGCGCCCATCCAACCCAGGTCATCGGCGTAGGCCACGGGGCGACGCCCGAAGTGCTCCAGGCAGAACGCCTCCTCATCCTTCGTCTCCGCGAGGTGGGTATGGAGCATTACGCCATAGGAGCGGGCCAGCTCCGCCGACTCGCGCATCAGCTCGGGCGTGACCGAGAAAGGCGAGCACGGCGCCACCACGATGCGCATCATCGCATATGGATCTGGGTCATGGTAGGTCTCGATGACGCGTCGCGTGTCCTGCAGAATGAAATCCTCGTCCTCGATGACTTCGTCGGGTGGCAGGCCTCCTTCGCTTTCACCCAGGCTCATCGAGCCCCGGCATGGCTGGAACCGCATACCGATCTCCTCCGCCGCCCGGATCTCGTCGTCGATACGGCAGTTGTTCGGATAGATATAGAGATGATCGGAGGCGGTGGTGCAACCGGAAAGCATCAATTCCGCCAGCCCTACCAGCGCGCTGGTGTGGATTGCCTCGGGCGTCAGGCCGGCCCAGACGTCGTAGAGAACCTGAAGCCACTTGAAGAGGGGGGCATCCTGCGCATGCGGCAGGGCGCGGGTCAAGGTCTGGTACAGGTGGTGGTGGGTGTTGATTAGCCCGGGCAGGACGATCATCCCGCTGGCGTCGAGGACCTGGTCAGCCTCCACGGGCAACGCCGACGTCGGTCCCACTTGCGTAATCACGTTGTCTCGTGCGAACAGGCCACCGTCGGGAATACGACGGTTAGCCTCGCCCAGACCTTCCATGGTCACCAATAGCTCAGCGTTCTTCAACAGCAGTGTCGGCATCGTTTCACCCCTTCGGGATCTACTAAATTGGAGAAAATCAATGAACCAAAAGACCACGTACGGACCCGACGGTCCCACCAGTTCACTTACCTGCTGGTTCCGAGTGTAGCACATGTATGATGCTTTGACAACGCATATCCTCCCTGACCATGTTGTGCTATAATTAGATAGGCGCCTGGGCTGCCTGGGGGTTCCGGAGGCCTCGGCGTCGTCGTTGAGACGATCAGGACAATCGAGTAGTCGGCGGGGTAGCGGGTAACTGAACGCATGGAACGCTCAAGAGGTAATGAGAATGGGGTCATCCCAACTCGGAGAAGTCAAACCGTGAAGAGAAGGAGATAGTCTTTGATGGCCCAAGGAAATGACGCCATTAACAGCTTCATCACCCACGTCAGCTGGGACCAGCTGCCTGATGACGTCCAGCACGTTGCTCACCTGGCGCTGCTTGACACCCTCGGGGCGGCGTTTGTGGGCACCTTGACACCGGTCAGTCGTATCGCGTCCGAGTTCGCCGCGGAGACCTGGCCCGGAGACGGCGCGACGATCTTCCTCCATGGACGGCGAGCCGCGCCGGTCGGGGCCGCCTTCGCAAATGGATACGCCGCCAACGGCGTCGACATCGACGACTGTGGATTCTATACCAAGGGCCACCCCGGTGTGCAGATCGTACCCACGGCCCTGGCATTGGGCGAGGCGCACGCCCTGAGTGGCGCCGACGTGCTGACCGGGATGGTGATTGGCTACGAGGTTGCCCATCGCGCCGCGCGCATCTGGCACGCCACCCACGACGAATATCAAGCCTGCGGCTCGTGGGGTTCCGTAGCCTGTGCGGCCGTCGCCGCGCGGCTGACAGGATTGGATGAAGAGCAGACCGGGCACGCACTGGGCATTGCCGACTATCACGCGCCGAATCTGCCAATGATGCGCGACATCGACGACCCCGCCATGGTGAAACACGGCGTCGGCTGGGGCACGATGAACGGCATACTATCGGCCCAGCTCGCCGCCAGGGGGTTTACCAGTGTCCCCAGCCTCTTTGGATTCGAGAAGTACCAGGATTGGGTGACGGATATCGGAGATCATTACATCATGGCCGATGGACTCGCCTGGAAGCGGTACGCCTGCTGCGCCTGGGACCACGCCGCTATCCTGGGCGCCGATCAGCTGATGAGGGAGCACGATTTCGTGCCGGACGATGTCGCCACCGTCCGAGTGGAGACATTCCACGAGACAGTACGTCTGGGCACCGACCTGCCCGCGACGACGGAGGAAGCCCAGTTCAACCTGGCATGGCCGCTGGCAGCCTACATCGTCGACGGCCTGGTCGGCCCGAACCAGATCCTCGAGCCGGCCCTGGAGCGGGAAGACATCCGGAACCTGGCGAAGCGTATCGAGGTGGTGGAGACCGAGGAACTGAACGAGCTCTACCGCCTGGCATGCGAAGGCAATCCCGAAGGAAAATACGCCAGCAAGGTCATCATCGAGCTCCGCAATGGCCGCACCCTGGAGACCGGACAGGTCGAGGGCGAGATCAACTTTCCACAGCGGACGTGGGACGATGAGAGCCTCGAGGAGAAGTTCCGCTGGCTGACGAGCCACGTGCTCGAAGAAGCGCGCATCGACGCACTGATTGAGATGGCCTGGCGCTTCGAGACCATCCCGGACGTGCGAGCGTTGACACGATTGGTGGCGGAATAGGCTGCATACCGGAACCAATCAACCAGTTCACCACCCTACCGTCAAAGGAGACTGTCTGAATGAGAGCCGTTCAAATCGTCGACATTGGGCAACCACTGGAGGAGCGAGAAATCCCCATCCCGGAGGTTGGAGCCCGGGACGTATTGGTTCGCATCAAAGCGGCTGGCATCTGCCACTCGGACGCCCATTACCGTGCCGGCAACTCACCCGTCGGTCCGCTACCCATCACCCCCGGGCACGAGGTAGCCGGCGTCGTGGAGAAAATCGGCGACGATGTTAGCAGCTTGGAGATCGGTGATCGGGTCTGTCTCCATTATCTGGTCACGTGTGGCGACTGCGCCTACTGCACCCTGGGCAGCGAGCAGTTCTGCGTCGAGGGAGCAATGATCGGCAAGCATCGCGGCGGTGGATACGCCGAGTACATCGCCGTGCCTGCCCGGAGCGCCGTCCCCTTGCCCGAGGAGATTCCCTTCGAACATGGCGCGATTATGATGTGCTCCTCGGCCACCTCGTTCCACGCGCTACGCAAAGGACGACTAAGCGGTGGCGAGACCGTGGCCGTGTTCGGTGTGGGCGGGCTCGGTATGTCGGCCATCCAGCTCGCCGACGCCCTGGGCGCCCTCGACGTCTACGCCGTGGACATCAACGCGGAGCGCCTAGAGATGGCAGAGAGCTTCGGGGCGATACCCATCAACGCCTCCGAGGGGGATCCGGTGGAGAGGATCCGGGATCTCACCGCCGGACGGGGTGTCGACGTGGCTCTCGAGCTGATTGGGCTCCCGCTCACCATGCATCAGGCAGTCGAGTCGCTCGCTGTCTTCGGGCGCGCCGTGCTGGTAGGGATCGCTTCGGAGCCGCTGGAGGTTGACACTTACAGCGAACTCTTGGGTCGCGAGGCCGAGATAATTGGAGCAGCCGACCACCTGTTACAGGAACTCCCTCTATTGATCGAGTATGCCCGACGGGGCGTTCTCGACCTCTCCGACGTCGTCACCCGCACCGTCCCGCTCGATGCCGACGCCATCAATGAGGTCCTGGACCAACTGGAGGAATTCGGCGCTGGCGTTCGGACGGTGATTACACCTTGAGCGGAGAGAGAATAATCATCGCCAACGCCTTTACTCGACGTCCTGGCCCGCGCTGGGAAAGACAGATTCTATGTCCATCCACGATTACCCGCATCCGGCGCTGACGGCGGACGTGGTGCTCTTCGCCGTGGGCGAGGGCGCTCTGCAGATCCTGCTCATCCAGCGCGACAACCCGCCATTCGAGGGGGACTGGGCCTTCCCGGGTGGGTTCGTAAATGTCGGTGAGGCTCCCCGGGATGCAGCACGCCGGGAGTTAGAGGAGGAAACCCACATTCAGGACGTCGTTCTGGAGCAACTGCGCACATTTGGGGACCCGGAGCGGGATCCGCGAGGGCACGTGGTTACTATAGCCTATCTGGGAGTAATACGTTCGGACACCCCTCGTCGCGCAAGAGCCGGGAGCGACGCAGCGCAGGCCCGATGGTGGTCAGTCGATGAACTACCACCCTTAGCGTTCGACCACGCCGACGTGTTGGCGTGCGCGCTCCGGCGCCTCCGTTCGAAGCTGACGTGCATTATAGAGGCCCCTGACGTCCTGTCGGGGGACCTAACCCTGGGCGAGTTACGCGCCGCCTGCGAGAAAGCGGCCCGCGGGGCATAGCAGAAGGCCAGTTGTCCATGGGGGCCGACAGGAGGCTTTTTGTCGCTGAACCCACATCCTATCCCAGCGAGAGTCTAATGAGCAGCAAAGCCGTTCGCCCGACTGAATGGGTGAAGTAAGGAGGCTTGATGGATATCGAAAAAGTGCAAGTCGTTGCAGAGAAGCTGGTCAATAACGTCGAGCAAGTCATCATCGGGAAGCGGGAGGCAATTGAGCTAATCCTCGTCGGTTTACTCTCGCGAGGTCATATGCTCATCGAAGACGTGCCTGGCGTGGGCAAGACGATGCTGGCCCGATCCCTGGCGGGTTCGCTGGGCTGTCGGTTCAGCCGGATTCAGTTCACGCCGGACATGCTCCCGTCCGACGTAACAGGGGTCTCGATCTTCAACCAGAAGACCCGGGAGTTCGAGTTCCGCCCCGGCCCGGTGATGGCTCAGATTGTGTTGACGGACGAGATCAACCGCGCCACGCCGAAGACCCAGGCAGCCCTGCTCGAGGCGATGCAGGAACTCCAGGTCACCGTCGACGGCGTGACCCATCCGCTGCCGGAGCCGTTCCTCGTGATGGCAACTCAGAACCCGATCGAGTACGAGGGCACCTTTCCCCTCCCGGAAGCCCAGCTCGATCGCTTCTTGATGCGTATCCGGCTCGGTTACCCCAAGCCGGAAGCCGAGATTGCTATTCTCGAGTCACAGCGTTACACGCATCCGGTGACCAAGATCGACCAGGTGGTACCCGTGGCAGACCTTCTGGCTGCTCAGGAGGCCCTGAAAGACGTCTACGTGGACAAGTTGATCAAGCAATACATCGTCGACATGATTCACCAGACGCGCCATCATCCCGACATCTACCTCGGAGCGAGCCCCCGAGGGTCCCTCGCCCTCTATCGTACCGGTCAGGCCTGGGCCGCGATGGAAGGCCGCGATTACGTGCTGCCCGATGACATCAAGAAGTTGGCCATACCGACGCTGGCCCATCGTCTGATCGCCAGTCCCGCGGCCCGGTTGAAGGATGTCACCGGCGAGACCGTGATGGGCGAGATTTTGGATTCGCTACCCGTGCCAGGGGCGGACGTACGACCGCATTGAAGAAGCCACGACACGGAGAGTTGCTTAACCGCTGCTTGCCGCTGGCTCTCACGGATCAGCTAGCAAGCGCTCGGCTTCTCTGGGAAGGCAAACACTGACGATGCGCTTCCGGCGAGCATGGATTGTTCTCGCTCTCGGGCTGATCGGTCTGGCGGTGGCCCTGATCACAGGGCGCGAGATGTACTACCGACTCACGTATCTTCTCTTCGCCATTCTACTTATCTCGGCGGCGTGGGCCTGGTCATCCCTGTACGGGCTGCGCCTCAGACGGTACACCCGCGCTCAGCGGGCGCAGATGGGCCGGGTGATGGATGAACAGCTCGCAGTCAAGAACACCTCCTGGCTGCCTAAGTTGCTCGTGGTAGTCCGGGATGAGTCTTCCCTACCCGGTCACCACGCAAGTCGCGTCGTACACGGACTGGGAGCGAGCGAGGAATCCGACTGGCTGGTGCGCACGCTCTGTGAGGAGCGAGGGGAGTTCCGCCTCGGCCCGGTGACGATCTCCGGCAACGATCCGCTCGGGCTGTTCGAACGACAGCGAGCGTTTCCCCAGACGAGCCGCATCGTCGTCTACCCTGCCGTCCTGCCCGTGGGCAATCTACCGCCGCCGAGAGGGCCTCTTCCCGGTGGAGACGCCCTCCGCCGACGCACCCACTACATCACCCCCAACGCAGCCGGGGTGCGGGACTACGTCCCGGGGGATAGTTTCGCCCGCATTCACTGGGCATCGACTGCCCGTCTGAACCGGCTTATCGTCAAGGAGTTCGAGCTCGATCCTATGTCTGACGTATGGATCTTCCTCGATATGGAGCACCGTGTCCAGGCGACGATCAAGGATGACTCGGTAGGACTTTCAGGCGAGGAGAACTTGCAGCAGTCTCTCCAGCAACGCATCCAGGAGTTCCGCCTACCACCGAGCACCGAAGAATACGCAATCGCGGCAGCCGCCTCGGTGGCGAATGCGTTCATCCAGCAACAATATGCGGTAGGACTGGTCGCCTACGGACAGCGTCGCGAGTTGGTGCAGCCCGATCGCGAGAAGCGACAACAAATCAAGCTCCTCGAAACCCTCGCCATCCTCCACGCGGAGGGCGAAATGCCATTCAGCCAGGTGTTGAACGCCGAGGGGAGCCGACTGACCCGAGGGACGACGGCTGTCGTCATCAGCCCCTCCACGCGGGAGGATTGGGCGGAAAGTGCCCTCTATCTTAATGGCCGGGGGCTGCGAATCCTCGCCATCGTAGTCGACGCAGCGAGTTTCGGGGGTCCTGATGGGTCCACAGACCTCAAGGACCGCCTCCTGACGGCCAGCATTCCTGCAGTGATCGTGCGCGAGAGCGAGCCCCTTGCCGAGACCCTTAATACTCTATCGGTATCGCCAGAAAGGGCAGCACCAGTCTAAGCAGTCTCGTCCCGACATCGATTCAGCAAGCTGATAAGGAGCAATCGCTATGAAGAGAGAGAGAGGCACGCTATTGCCACTCTTGGTTCTCGTCGCCTCGATTGTGACCTGCTCCGCCCCTCAGACGGCAGTGCCGGAGATCACCAGCAACCCCACGGAGCGCCCAACACCCACTCTTACCCCGTCCCGCCCGACAGAGGAACCGACCGGGACGCCAACAGCTCAGGCAACTGAGTCTCCCACGCCAATGCCCCCCGAGGCAGGCGCCGCTCGCATCCAGTTTGCATCGGGTAGCACGTCAGAGAGCCTGGGCGGTCATCTGGGACCTGACGAAGTCGAGCGCTATGTCCTGCGCGCGCTAGCCGGACAGATCATGCACGTCCGGGTAACGTCCCCGGAGGAGCGCGTCCGTCTTCGGGTCGAGGCGCCGTCCGGAACCTCTATCGAAGGCCAGGCCGAAGGAGAGACCTTCTGGCGTGGCCCCCTCCCCGCCACCCAGGACTACGTTATCCGGGTCTCATCGGATCAGGAAACCGACTACGAACTGAGCGTCATCGTGTATGCCTCCATCGTGTTTGAGCCCGATGAGGCATCTGCCACCCTAACGGGTCAGCTCGACGCTCGCGAGACCGATCACTACGCGCTCGAGGCCAAGGAGGGGCAGACGCTCGACGTCGTGGTTGATGCCCCGCACCAGGTCGGCCTGACGATTGTGGGCGCTGACGGCATTCCGCTCAAGCGCCCTGTGGACGAGGAGATGTCCTGGCGCGACGAGCTGCCGGTCACCCAGGACTACTTCATCGAGCTCGAGGCCCTCGAGCCCACCGTCTACACGCTCACGGTCACGCTTCCACCGCCGTCCTCTGAGACCTCGATCGAGGTCACTTCGCCCAATGGCGCAGAGGAATGGCACGAAGGGTCTAGCCACGACATCGCGTGGCGCTCGTCGGGTGTGGAGAAAGTCGATATCGAGGTCGCCTCCGGGGGCAAACCTCTGGGTCACGTGGCCCTCAGCGTCGATGCCACGGTCGGTCAATACCAGTGGGAGATCCCGGTGGGTCTGGTCAGCGACTTCGGTGTGGCATCATCCGATGCCATGCGAGTGAGAGTTTACAGCAGTGACGATCCAGACCTGTACGACGAGAATGACGACCCGTTCACCGTCAGCTGTCCTCGCATCCGCCTCGAGCCCGGGCCGGCGTCTCAAAGCATAACAGGGACGCTGGACGGAGGCGACGACCGATTCCGATACGTCGTCGGCGCGACGGAAGGCCAGACGATGGCGTTGCGTATCTCACCCGCCCGAATCGGGGTCGACGTCTGGGGAGCGGAAGATGGCTCGACCTGGGAGCTACCGGCGGAGGAGGACAGCCTCAGAATTGCGTCGCTGCCCGAAACCCAGGACTACTTCATCACCCTCACGAGCGCCGCTGGGTCTGAAGCGGCCGACTACACCCTGGAGGTTGCGGTCCAATAGAACTGGCCCGGCCTGATGGGGTTTGTAGCGCGATCCGCTGCGTGCGGTCTTACCGCTCCAGCCACTCGGCAGCGGCTTTCGACAACTGGGTGATCGAGCCACTACGTATCGTCGGATTCGGCAACGAATCGAGGAAGAACGGGCCGTAGGACTTGGTCAGCAGTCGCTTATCGAAGCAAGCCACGACTCCCCGATCCTCGCGGGTGCGGATCAGGCGCCCGAAGCCCTGCAAGAAACGCAGAATCGTCTCCGGCACGGCAAAATCGCGGAACGGCTGCTCGAAAGTCTCCGCCCGGGCGGCGAAGACCGGGTCACTGGGGACGCTGAAAGGAAGCTTGGCAATCGCCAGACAGCTGAGCGGATCTCCGGGCACGTCCACCCCCTCCCAGAAACTCCTCGTGCCCAACAGCACTCGCCGGTCGCCGGTGCGGAAATTGTCCAAGAGCTGCGCTCGTGAGACGCCCTGTCCTTGCGCCTGGACCGTAATGCCAGCTTGAGCCAGCGGAGCCTTTATCGCCCGCAAGGTAGCGCGTAACTGTCGGTAGGAGGTGAAAAGCGCCAGCGCTCGCCCCTCCGTCGCTCGAAACAACTCCGCCATGCCCTGAGCCACGATCCGCTGATAGCCGCGGTCGCTGGGCTCCGGAATGTCATCGACGATGTAGAACAGCGTCGAGCTTTCGTAGTCGAAGGGAGACCCGACCACGAGTTCGTTGGCGTCCCAGGCGTGCAATCGTTCGCGCAAGAAATCGAAAGTCCCGCTGGTGCGAAGCGTCGCTGACGTCAGTACAACCGAGCGCTTCTTATGAAAGAGATACTCTTCGACCAGAGGCCCAACGTGAAGAGGAGCAGCGTGAAGGCTGAGATGATCTCTGTTCGGTTGCGTCTCCAGCCAGTAGATGAGGGACGGGGATGGATCCATAATCATGTGACTGATCTGTTCCCGCACCTCCTCCAGGTGCTGCGCCATCCCTAACATCTGGACCTGCAACTCGTCGGCGTCGGGCAGGTCGTAACTGGCGACCAACTCATCAATACCGCCAGCCAGCCGCTCTAACTCGCGCACCACTTCCTTGGCAGGAAGGTTGATGTCGTCGCAAGCGATCTCGATCGCGTCCCAGGCCGGCTGGACCCGTATCCCGGACGTAAGACGCATCCGGAAAGAATAGCGGCTGGACCGATTTCCCTTCTGCTCCTCGGCGAAATCCTTCAGACGATCAAAGAAGACGTCTAATCGACGCAGCGCCCGGTCGACCCCCTGACCGATCTGCCCGATGGATAACTCCACCTCTTCCATAATACTCCTGGGCAGATCACACTGCTGACAGGCACTGAGCACCTGACTCATCAGGCCCGTCACCCGTCCACTATCGGTTACCCGACCAATCTCGCTAAGCAAACGGCGGACGCTCGTACGATCCGTCTCGAAACTGAGCCCGCTGGTCGTGGCCGACTCCAGGTGGTGGGCCTCGTCCAGAATGAGGTAGTTGTACTCTGGAAGCGCCCGATTCTGGACCGCGACGTCAGCCAGCAACAGGGCATGGTTGACGATGGTCAGATGAGCGGCCTCAGCGGCCCGACGCGCTCGATAGAAGTAGCAGACACCACGCTGGAAGAACCGACAGCGCTCTGGACTGCATTTCTCGTAGTCAGCGGAAAGGCGATGCCACATGCTCCGCTCCAGAGCCGAGGGGAGAAAGAGCTCATCTCCATCGCCATCCTCGGTTGTCAGAAGCCAGATGAGGACCTTTGCCAAGACCCTTGCCTGCTCGGGCGAGCGCGCGCCTCGGTGGCGCAACGCCTGCAAGCGGGCGGGACAGAGATAGTGAGACCGCCCCTTGAGCACTGCAACTTCGAAGTCGAGAGGTAGAATCCGTTCCAAGTCGGGCACGTCTTTCTGGTAGAGCTGCTCCTGGAGATTGATCGTATTGGTGGAAACGACCACGCGCTCCCCATTCTGGACCGCCCAATGAACAGCGGGAATGAGGTAAGCGAGCGATTTCCCGACGCCGGTAGGCGCCTCGACCAGCAAGTGCCGGCCCTCATTGAAGGCCTCACCGACGGCCCGCAGCATCTCTATCTGCTGCGGACGGTGCTCGTAGTCCGGGAAGTGATCCGCGAACGCCCCATCCTCCTCCAACACCGACGCCAGGAAATCCACGTTCAGTGGTTTCTCGTCCCCTGTCGGCTCCAGCGGCTCCACCCTCTCCGAGGCAGCGAAAAGAGGTCCCTCGGGACCAAGCCGCTCGGGAGTGGCCCGTTTCTCTGGCGGGCGGCGGGCCGCCTCCTCCAGGGCTTCCCGGAAGAAGACGCAGGCACTCCATTGACCGCGCTTCCCATGGCCGATGATTTCCTTCAACATGCGAGGCGGCAGCTCGCAGGCCCGACGCAACATAGCGCGGAACAACCCGTAGCTGGCCAATGCATCGTCCAGCGCTCGATGTGCCTGCTCTAACTCCACGTCGAACATCTGCGCCAGACGGCTCAGGCTGTAACGGTCAGCGTGAGGGAGAAGCACGCCCGCCAACTCGAAGGTGTCGAGATACGCGTTATCGAACGCCGAGGAATGTTGCTGTAGAAAGCGCAGATCGAAATCCACGCTGTGCCCCACGACCGGGTATTCGCCCACGAAGCGGTCTAAACCCGGCAGCACCTCATATAACTGAGGAGCCCCCCTGACATCCTGATCGGTGATGCCGGTCAAGACCGTGATGTCATGTGGGATCCGACGACCGGGATCAACGAAGGTGGAGAACTCGTCGAGCAACTCATCCTGTCGGAACTTCGCTGCTCCAACCTCGATGATGGCATCGCGCTCAGCATCCAGGCCTGTCGTCTCTAGGTCCAAGGCAACGTAAGTCTGGGGCATTGATCCTCTTTCTAGGCCACGCAGGCCCTGTCAAGCGTTGTCATTTTTGTGTCCCTGCCTGTTCAAAGGGGGCTTTCGAGCTACGGAGAGGCATTATACCTTAGTGACTGGGCCCGACAAGCACGAGCGCAACGGTGTCGCATCACCCTGATTCATGTTATACTCTCCACTACAGGAAAACGCCGAGGGAAGCACCTGAACCGGCTACTATCTCGAGGGATAATCTCAGTAGATCCAAGACGGGTAGGTCACTGGCCCTCATTTTCCAGATCTCCGCTCCTAGCCTCGACCTGGCGCCTGCTCTGAGCGAGGCCAGGTCTGTCAAATGGAAGCAGACTGGCCTCGTCAAGAAGGATCATATATGTGAAGCGATTCCTGAACGCTTCTAAGGGAGAGACGAATGATTGCCGAAACCGCTAAGCGCGTGCGGGAGAACGTACAGCAAGTCATCGTCGGCAAGGGTGACGTCATCGACTTGGCCCTGGTTGCTGTGCTATGTGAAGGACACATTCTCATCGAAGATGTACCAGGCATTGGAAAGACGACGCTGGCACGATCGCTCGCCGCCAGCTTAGGTTGCACGTTCCGTCGGATTCAGTTCACGCCAGACCTGCTGCCATCTGACGTCACCGGGATTAACTTCTTCAACCAGAAGACGCAGACTTTCGAGTTCCGCCCCGGGCCAGTTATGTCTCAGGTCGTGTTGGCCGACGAAATCAACCGCGCCACGCCACGCACGCAGTCGGCGCTCTTGGAGGCGATGCAGGAGCAACAGATCACGATCGACGGCGACACGTATCGGCTCCCCAGGCCATTTCTAGTACTCGGTACCCAGAACCCAATCGAGCTTGAGGGCACCTTCCCGCTGCCCGAGGCTCAGGTAGACCGGTTCTTGATGCGCCTCTCCATTGGCTATCCCGCTGAATCGGAGGAACACGAGATGTTATTGCGCTTTGAGCGGAGTGACCCATTGGAGAGTCTATCGGCCGTCACCGCACCGGAAGAACTGATCGCCATGCAACGCCGCGTACGAGAAACCCGAGTTGAGGAATCGGTGCGCGGCTATATCGTTGACATCGTCCGCGCCACACGGACGCACGCTGACATCGAGCTCGGCGTCAGCCCGCGGGGCACGCTGGCCCTCTACCGGTGCGCCCAAGCGCTCGCGGCTATCAAGGACCGGGAGTACGTGCTGCCCGACGACGTCAAGCTGCTGGCCCCCTATGTACTGACCCACCGCATTATTATTAGCCCAACGACTCGACTGCGGGGACGCTCGCTCAGCGAGGTGCTGATGGACGTGATCGAGAAGGTCCCGGTGCCCGTCGAGACGCTTTAGGCGGGATCGGGAATCGGCAGCAAGGCGGTCATAGTCAATGAATTCAGCACGGCTTGATAGCGGCGAGGGCAGGGAGAGACAACGGGGGCAGTTCACCCCTGTCTGGTTCGAGATGGCAGCCCTGCTGATCGCCATCGGCCTGATCCTGCGCGAACGGGCGATCTTCGCCCTCGCTGCAAGCATCCTTACAGTTATTCCAGTCGCCTGGTGGTGGAGAAAACTCTCACTCCGACACGTCGAGTATGAGAGGTCTCTGGATAGGCGACGAGCCTTCCCCGGCGAGCGCGTCGAGATGACAGTTCGCATCACCAATCGGAAGCTACTCCCCCTGAGTTGGCTCGAGGCCAGCGACGAGATCCCTATGGCGCTGCCACTGGTGAACGGCACACTGATGCCCACCCACGCCCCCGAAATCGGCTCCCTGGAGAATGTCCTCTCCCTTCGCTGGTACGAGCGGGTCACCCGAGGCTACATGCTCAGCTGCAAGACCCGGGGCATCCACAATCTGGGCCGCGTTCACCTCAGATCCGGAGATTTGTTCACTCTCTTCGAGCAGACGGAGGAGCGTGACACGCACGACCGACTGATCGTATTCCCCCGCATCTGGCCAATAGAGGATCTGGGACTGCCATCCAAGGATCCATTCGGAGAACAAAAATCGCCCCGGCGACTGATTCGGGATCCTATGCGCACCGTCGGTGTGCGTGACTATCGACCGGAGGATGACCTGCGTCACATCCATTGGAAGGCAACCGCCCACACGGGGGACCTCCAGGTTCGGGTCTACGAGCCGACGGCGACTCTTGACCTCGTCATCCTGCTGAACGTGACCACCCTTGAGCATCACTGGCAGGGGGTCCTCCCAGAGCTGTTCGAACGCACGATCAGTGTCGCCGGCTCGATCGCTACCTGGGCCATAGGACAGAAGCACAAGGTGGGTCTGGTGACCAACGGATGCCTGGTCCAGTCTGATCAACCAGCCCGCGTGCCGCCAGGGCGTTCACCAGAGCAACTACCGGCGATCCTGGAGATGCTGGCGGCGGTCACGCCTTTTGCCACAGCCTCCATCGAAAGAGTTCTCCACCGGGAGAGTCCTCGCCTACCCTGGGGAGCAACCCTGGTGGTAGTGACTGCAATTGTGACCGATCGCCTGGCGGAAGCCTTCGTCAACTTGCGAGATGCAGGACGCCGTCTGGCCCTGGTCTCGCTGGAAGAGAATCCCCCACCCTCTCTTGAGTCTGTGACGACGTTTCATCTGCCGCCGTCGATGCCTCTCTTTCAGCGCGCGGATGACCCTCGCTACGACGCGACAGAGGCCCTGGACGCCGCTGGCCTCACGCTTCACCTGACATCCTACCGACAGGCCGTTCAGTCGAGAGAATATGAATGATCCTTCATCCAGTACGGTGGGTCTCATAGGCATGGCGCGGAAAGACGGCGTTCTAAGAGGAGTCGAAGATGAGCGCTAGCGCCCTGGATCTCTCCAACGCTCGCGCTTACATCCGCCGCGAGCTAGTCTTTCTCGCTCTCGGGACGATGGACGTCTGCGTCATCACTCCGGTGTATGCAGCGCTGCTGGCCCCGCTGATCAACGTCACGCCTCTGGACACGGTGCTTGCCTTACTGGCGGCCATCCTACTGGTCCAGTATTTGGCTCGACTCTCTTTCTCTGTCCCCCTCGATCCCGGATGGAGATCCGCCTTAATAGGAGTGGGGATGCTGGCAACCGGCTTGCTTGCCGTTCATCAAGTTCTTTATGCCCAGACGTCCCTGTGGGGCCTTCGGTGGCTGGGTGACGTGTTCCGGAGTTTGCAGCAGCGTCTGTTCGCTCAAGATCTTCTGGTATTCTTCCTCGTCGTGTTTCTCTGGTGGCGGGGGCTCGTGCTGGCCCAACGCCGGCTTGTTAGCTCTAGCGTTGCTTTTCGCTTCCGGCTCGGTGTGGTGCTTCTTGCCGCCACCTCGGGAATCGCTGGTACGTCCCTGTCCTGGCCCTATCATCACATTGTCTTCCTCTTTTTCTTCGCCAGCCTGCTGGGCATCGCCCTCGCTCGCGCAGAGGAGGTAGGTCAGCAGTACGGAGGGCGCCAGTCTCCCTTCAGTGTGAGCTGGTTAGCGACTTTGATCACTACGAGCGCGGTCGTCCTGTTGATGGCGGCCGGGTTGACGTCGCTACTGACCGGAGAGACGATCGGCCGCGTCCTCACCCCCATCCTGCGAGTATTGCAGATCTTGCTTTTCGTCGTGATCTATGTATTCGCATGGATAGCTCAATTGGTGCTTAACCCACTCCTGGCTATCCTCCAACAGTACGAGATAGGACGAACCCTGGAAGACGTCATCGACCGGCTCAACTTCCCGACTCCCCCCACGGAAGAGAGGCCGCCATCCGACCCGCTGTTTACGCCAGAACAACTAGCAGCGATGAGGGTCTTCGCCGCCGTTATCGCGGCAGCCGTCGTGCTGCTGATCGTTGCCATATCTCTGTATCGCCTACGTGCCAGATCAGCTCACCCATCAGACGAGAAACGTGAGTCGGTCTGGGAAGGCGTTCAGCTGAGAGAGGGCCTCGGGGAGTTGCTGAAACGTGGGCAGCGTCGATTGAGCGGCCTGGCGGATGCATTGACCCACTCGTACCTGGGCCAAGTCTTCGCGGCATTGACCATTCGCCGGATCTATGCGCACCTGGCTAACCTGGCCGCGAAAGAGGGGTACCCGCGAGCCCAGGACGAGACGCCGTACGATTACCTGCCCACCCTCAAGACGGCTTTTCCAGAAAGCCGCCGGGAAGTCACACAGATTACGGAGTCCTACGTTGGAGTCCACTACGGTGAGCTACCCGAGCGGCAGGAAGATCTGTCCACCGTTCGATCCGCCTGGCAAGAGATCCAGAGAAAAGCCTCCAGTGGAGGGCGACCCCAATCTCAGTAGCACTTCTGATCGCGGATCAACTGGAATGGGGGCGGTCAAGTTCGCGTCTCGCACGCATAGACAGCCCCCTCACGGGTTCCCTGAGCCTGCTGTAGACGGTGCGTTTTTGTTTGACACTCCCAGACACCTATGCTATAGTAAGACGCGCCGTGCGGGGAGGATACCGGGAGTCAAAGCTCCAGGGCGGGCCAGCCATCTTGCCAGTTGACCGCATCATTTTATTCATTGACTCGGACATCAAACATCGAGACAATCCTACGGTCTTGCTAGCGTATCAAGGAGTTTGAGATGGCAAAGTCGCGGACAGAACGGTTGGTAGATCGGTTGCGCAGCCTACAGATGAGCACGCCGGATGTCGAGGCTTCGGCCCTCGTCAGCGTTGACGGATTGATCATAGCATCCGCCCTTCCCGCAGGGGTCGAGGAGGACAGGGTTTCGGCTATGTCTGCAGCGATGCTCTCTCTGGGTGACCGCATTTCCACGGAGCTCGGACGTGGAACGCTCAGTCAGGTCTACGTTAAGGGCGACCAAGGTTACGTCATCCTGATGTCTGTCGGAGTTGAAGCCGTCCTCACGGTGCTCGCGCACCAAGAAGCCAAGCTCGGCCTCGTCTTCCTAGATATGCGTCGTACAGCTGAGGACCTGGCTACGTTGCTGTAATCTTTTTGAGATATGCGTAGCACGCGTCGACGCTGAATGATCGGCTAAGACGACAAACCGTACCAATTCTAGGGAGGGTCGCGATAAGCGACTCTCCCTCTTTGTTGTATCAGATAGTTAGGTACACTTACAGATGAGTGAGATGCGCAAGTACATTTTCTGTACCGGTGGAGTGCTGAGTGGCGTGGGCAAGGGTGTGACGGCAGGCTCCGTCGGTCGCATTCTTAAAGCACGTGGGGTGACCGTCTCTATCCAGAAGCTGGATCCCTACATTAACGTAGACCCCGGAACGATGTCACCTTACCAACACGGAGAGGTCTTCGTGACCGAGGATGGCGCCGAGACCGACCTGGATCTGGGACATTACGAGCGATTCATTGATGAAAGCCTGACGCAGGAAAGCAACGTGACGACCGGACAGGTGTACGCAGAGATCATCGCGCGGGAGCGTCGGGGCGACTTCCTGGGTGGCACGATCCAGGTCATCCCCCATATCACGGACGAGATTAAACGTCGCATCGCTCTGGTGGGCGAAGAGACCGACGCCGAAGTAGTAATCGTCGAGGTTGGGGGAACCGTCGGAGATATCGAGAGCCTCCCTTTCCTGGAAGCTCTGCGACAGATGAGACACGATGTCGGCCGAGATCACACATTCTATATTCACGTCACGTTTCTGCCCCATATTGCTGCGACCAACGAACTGAAGACAAAACCAACTCAGCACAGCGTGCGCGAACTGCGGTCTATCGGCATCCAGCCAGATGCAATCATCGCCCGCGCCGACTACCCCGTCGATGAATCCTTGCGTGACAAGATCTCGTTGTTCTGCGACGTTGAGGAGCGCGCCGTGATCCCGCTGGTGACGACTCACGTATTGTACGAGGTGCCGCTACTGCTGGAGGACGCTAGCCTGGGCGACTATATCGCCAAACGGCTCAAGCTTGACGTGAAGGAATCCGATCTCGGGGAATGGCGGGACCTCGTAAGCCGCATCCGTGCGCCTAAGCCCTCTCTTCCAGTTGCTATCGTCGGCAAGTACGTGGAACTCCACGACGCATACATCAGTGTGAGCGAGGCACTGGATCACGCAGCGCTGGCGCACGGCTGGGATGTCGACCTACGCTACGTGAGCTCCGAGGACCTAGAACGAGGTCGAAATTGGGATCAACTGCAAGGTGTCTCTGGTATCGTCGTGCCTGGCGGGTTTGGCGAACGAGGGATTGAGGGGAAGATCGATACAGCGCGTTGGGCGCGAGAGAAGAAGGTGCCTTATCTCGGACTGTGTCTTGGACTCCAGGTCATGATCGTCGAACTGGCGCGCCACGCCGTGGACAGCGACGAACCCAACAGCACCGAATTCGATGCCCACACCGATTACCCGGTCATAGACCTTATGCCCGAGCAACGGTCGATCGTCGACAAGGGAGGGACGATGCGGCTTGGGGTCTATCCCTGTCAGCTGGTGCCCGGGACAAGGGCCGCCGACGCCTACGATGTGCCGGTAGTCAAAGAACGCCATCGACATCGGTTTGAGGTTAACAACGCCTACCGGGACTTACTTTCAGAGGCGGGTTTGGTCTTCAGCGGGCTTTCGCCGGACGGAAGGCTGGTCGAGATCGTCGAATTGGAAAACCACCCGTTCATGTTGGGAAGCCAGTTCCATCCCGAGTTCAAGTCCCGACCGACGCGCCCCCATCCGCTCTTCGAGGCCTTCATTGGTGCATCGATCGAATACCACAATTCATCAGAATCGATCCGCCTTATGGACGACAAGCAAGTGAAACCCGGACAGCAGTAAAAAATAGTTGCAGCCTATCGCCAGGTTGTCAAGGTGGCTTATTCGTGTTAAGATATTTTTCGACACACCTACAATATTCGCTTTCCGCTCTCGGAGATTGAGCCGAGGGCAACTACCGTGGAAAGAAGGAGGTCACTAAGTGCGCAATTATGAAATGGTCTTCATCATCCATCCAGAGGTTGATGGAGACAACACCGAGGACGTCATCAATGACGTTAAAGATCTCATTGGCAGGAACGGGGGTGAGGTGACAAAAGTCGAGCCGTGGGGCTTACATAAGCTTGCCTACCCGATCCAGAATCAGCAAGAAGGACGATACGTCCTAATGGAGTTCGATCTGGAACCTCAGAACGTGGCCGAGATAGAACGCGTCCTGAAGCTGACAGAGCCAGTGATCCGCCATATGGTCATTCGACTTGAGACCTGAAGTCTAGGAATTACTCGCCATGGCCAGGAGCTTGAATAAGGTAATGGTTATCGGAAGTGTTGGACGCACTCCTGAAATGCGGTATATGCCCAGCGGGCAACCGGTGACCTCCTTCAGTGTTGGCGCGACGCGCTCATGGCACGACCCGGAGGGCGAGGAGCACGAGGAGACCGAGTGGTTCAACGTGGTCGCCTGGGGTGACCTGGCGGAGCGATGCAAGAGAACCCTTCGAGAAGACCATCAAGTCTACGTGGAGGGCCGACTGCAGACACGAAGTTGGGAGATCCCAGATGGGCAGAGACGTTTCCGCGCCGAGTTGGTTGCCAACGACATGATCTTGTTGGAGCGCGCGTTGGAGACCGATCACACGTCAGATCACGTGTCAGAGAGAGCTACTGGCAAGTAGCATTCGATTATTCGCGCAGTGTTGACCTGCGCTCAGCTTAGAGTCGATTAGGAGGATTTATGAGCCCGTGGTATAGAAGGCGACGCAGTACATGTTACTTCTGCGAGGAGAAGATTGAACACGTTGACTACAAGGACGTCAATACCCTGAGGGAGTTCCTGACCGAACGTGGCAAGATCCGGTCACGCAGGCAGACGTCCACCTGTGCCCAACACCAGCGTCAACTCGCTAAGGCCGTGAAGCGTGCTCGCCACATAGCACTGTTGCCCTTCGTCGGATAGCTGTGTGAGCGTGTCTCTTCAGACAAGATCAGAAGGCCCCGATGCATGTGGGCCTTCTTTTGTTTTGCATCTCATTCAGACGGAGAGGTGAAGAAGATGACGAAGAAAATCAGACGTGCCCCTGCAGAAAAGCTGACTCGGAAGCAACGCTCTCGCCTGGAAGAAGAGAGGCGGATGCAGAGGATCCTTATCTGGGGTGTGAGCATCGTAGGGATTCTCGTCGTTGGTGTTCTGGGTTATGGCGTTGTCACCGAGAGAATCATCAAGCCTCGGGAGCCTGTCGCTATTGTCGACCAGGGCACAATCACGACGGCTGAGTTCCAGGCCAGGGTGAAGTTCAGGCGTTTGCAGCTACAGAACCAGCTGCGCTACCTGTATCAACAGCAGCAAGCCCTCGCCGCGCAGGATTCGGAAGGGAGCGGACAATCGTTCCAGGAGTATATTCAAGGACAAATCAGCACCCTTGAGTCCCAATTGGCGCCCCAAAACGCCCAGGCTATTGGTCAGCAGGTGCTCAATCAGATGATCCAGGAGGAACTGGTGCAGCAGGAAGCCGAGCGCCGCGACCTCACGGTGACATCCGACGAAGTACAGGAAGAGATTCATGCTGGCTTCGGGTACAACCCGGATGCGACGCCGGTGCCTACTGTCTCGCCCCCCCTGACGTCAACGGAATCGCTGACGACGTCGCAGCCTACGCCGGCCCCGACTCCAACCCAGATGACAGAGGCTGACTTCCGCGAAATGTACAACAGGTATATGCGAGAAGGGCTCAGGCCTATCGGCATCTCGGAGCAACAATACCGCTCGTGGATCAAAGCCTCCCTGCTCACCGAAAGGCTAACAGAGGACATGAAAGAGGAGCTCCCGGACGAGGCAGAGCAGGTCGAGTTACAGTTCCTCAGTGTAAACAGCGAGGAGCGAGCGAGCGAGCTGGCCCAACGCCTGGACGAAGGCGAGGACTTCGAGACCCTCGCGGAGGAAATTCAGGCGGACGAGGAAGCGCCTGGCTTCAGCAACGAGTTGAGCTGGCTGACCAAAGAGCTGCTTGCAAGCCGCCTTGGCGAAGAGGTGGCCGAGCGAGCCTTCGACCTGGAGGTTGGTGCTCACAGCGAACCTATCGCGGTGGGCGAGCAGAATCAGTCATATTACGTCATCCAGGTCACCGGTCACGAGGTACGCGAACTGGAGGACTCCGTGCGAGAGCAAATGGCGCAAAACGCGTTCCAATCCTGGCTCGATGCTCAGCAGTCCCTGGTCGAGCGAAAACCGATCGAGGACCGGGTGCCGACAGAACCGTAGACGCGGATCTGCAGTCGAACCGCAAAGCCCCCGGGGTCCTGGACCCTGGGGGCTTTTGCTATGAGGCGTATGGTTACGAGGCGTATGATATCAGCCCGTGTGTCGCCTGGCTTCGATAACGTTCGACAGACTCTCGATCTTAGTCAGAATGCGGCTCAGTTGAGCGATATCACTGATCTCAAGCGTGATGTAAAGGGTGGCGATATTCTTCTCCCGGCTCACGTTTACCGCCGACATGTTGATCTTCTCATTACTGATAACCCCTGCGATCTCGTGCAGCAGCCCAGTACGATCGTAGGCCTTGATGTGAACCGCCACAGGAACCGTCTGGGCCTCTGAGCCCCAGTCAACCTCAATAAGTCGCTCGTTGTCACGGACACGCAGCACATTCAGGCAATCACGACGATGAATCGTGACCCCCCTTCCCCGGGTGACATAGCCGACAATCTCCTCTCCCGGCAGAGGACTGCAGCACCTTGCCACGCGAGTCATCAATCCGCCAGTTCCCTGTACCTGAATCCCCTCGACAGACTCTGGAAGGGAGGGAGGCTCGGCTGGCAGCAGCTCCCTCTCCTCCTCTGCGCTCAACTCAGCGATCTTGCTCGCGATCTGCTGAGTGTTGATGTCACCAAACCCGACGGCAGCGTGGAAATCCTTCACGTCCGCGTAGTCGAAGAGCTTGGCGACCCGCTCGTGGCCCACGTGCTCCGTCCCCAGGTGCTTCAGCTCCCGCTCGACGACCTCACGACCCTGCGCAATATTCTTCTCCCGGTCCTGGCGCCGGAACCAGCGTCGAATCTTGGAACGAGCCCGAGAGGTCTTTACGTAGCCAAGAGCTGGGTTCAGCCAATCACGACTTGGCGAGGCCTGCTTGTCGGTGATAATTTCTACCCGATCCCCCGTCTTCAGACGATAGCCCAGTCCAATCCACTTATCATTGACCTTGGCGCCACGGCAGCGGTGTCCGACCTCAGTATGGATGTAGTAGGCGAAATCGATGGGCGTTGATCCGGCGGGAAGGTCGATAATGTCGCCATCGGGCGTGAACGTATAGACGCGATCCTGGAAGATATCCGTCTTCATCGCGTCGACGAACTCGCTGGCATCTGGTAGTTCCCGCTGCCACTCCACCAGCGACCGCATCCAAGCAATCTTTGTATCAAACGACGGATCGGGCTTCCCAATGCCTTTGTAGCGCCAGTGCGCGGCAACGCCATATTCAGCGATGCGATCCATCTCGGCAGTACGGATCTGGACCTCCAGGGTCTTGCCATCGTCGGCGATCACGGCGGTGTGAAGGCTCTGGTAACCGTTGTCCTTAGGCGTCGCGATGTAATCGTCGAACTCACCAGGGATCGGTTTCCAGAGGCTGTGCACGATACCCAGAATCCGATAGCAGTCAGGCACACTTCTGGCAATGACCCGCATCCCGCGGACGTCGTAGACCTGCCCGAACGGGACATCTTTGCGCAGCATCTTCCGATAGATACTATAGATGTGCTTGGGTCGCCCTTTGATCTCTGCCTCAAAACCTTCTTCTGCCACCTCTTGGCGCAGGATATCGATGTATCGTTTGATGCTGGCTTCGCGATCTGGACGGCGTTCCGCGATGAGCTCCTTCATCCAATTGTAGGTCTTAGGATCCAGGTAACGGAAGCTCAGATCTTCCAGCTCCCACTTCCACTGCCAGATGCCCAGGCTACTTGCCAGCGGAGCGAAAATCTCCTGGGTTTCCCGGGCGAACGCTCTCTGGCGCTGCTCATCAAGCGGGTCGAGTGTCCGCATGTTATGTAGACGATCTGCCAGCTTAATGATCACCACCCGGATATCCTCAGCCATAGCAATGAACATCTTGCGCAGGCTCTCAGCCTCTCGATCCGTTGAGCGACTCCCATCCCTACCGACGAACCGATCGTCGACCTGCTCTTTCTCCATTTGCTCCAGTTTCGTGACTCCGTCGACCAAGGCGGCAATATCGTCATTGAACCTCTCGGCCAACTGACCCAGGTCAATTCCGGTGTCCTCTACGACATCGTGTAATAGCCCGGCAGCGATGGTATCGGGTCCCATGCCGATATCAGCGAGCAGAAGAGCGACAGAAAGAGGATGCTGGATGTAGGGGATGCCAGAATCACGGTTCTGACCGGCGTGTGCCTCCTCAGCCAAGGCGTACGCCCCTTCAACCACTGCCCTTGCACCGTTATCCCGCTGCGCAGCCGGAAGGTGCTCCAGGATATCCGATAGCCTTACCGTCTCTTTGTCTGTATCGATTCGCATAACAGATATCACGACATACGGCAATTGAACGCCCTCAGACGTTGAGAGCGCTACTACCCTCTTCGGCTACTTGTCCGGTCGATCGCAGGGAGGGTGGGCAGACGTTGTCGCCTGAGGTACGGTACTGATTCAGAGTATAATGCGATCCCATAATTTGTCAACGAAATCTGGCTCTTTATTCCCCGACGACTCGACTTGTCGACTCCTCCTCTTGACTGTATAGTCATGATCAATGGGGTGCCAGAAAGGGAGGAACCAATGCGGGTAATCACAGGTAAAGCGAAGGGGCACAGTCTCAAGTCGGTGCCAGGTGACATCACCCGCCCTATCACAGACCGCGCTAAGTCTGCTCTGTTTAGCATCATCGGCAACTGGGTGATCGACTCCTACTTCCTCGACTTGTTCGCGGGCACGGGACAGGTCGGCATTGAGGCCTTGAGTCGCGGTGCGCGGGAAGCCGTATTCGTAGAGATTGCAGAGCAGGCGCTGGACACCATCCGCGCCAACCTGGAGCACACCAGGCTGGAGAAGAACGCTCACGTCGTACGCGCCGACGTCTTCGATTTCCTCCTCAGGAATCCGAATCCTTTCGACTTCATCTACGTGGCTCCGCCCCAATACAAAGGTCTCTGGGTGAAGACGCTCCGGCTCCTCGATGAGAGGCTCGGGTGGCTCGCCAGCGACGGTTGGGTCATCGTCCAGATCGATCCGCTTGAGTACGAGGAGCAGGCTTTGGAGCACCTCGCCCTCTTCGATCAACGCTCGTATGGTGGCGTGATGCTCTGCTTCTACGGTCAGTATCAGGAGTAACTGGGCAGGGTAACAAAGCGAATCTGCGGCATGAACCCTCAACATGAAAAAAAGCCAGGCGCTTGAGCGCCTGGCTTTCGTAGTCTAAAGGACGGACCTACATCATCCCGCCCATGCCGCCCATGCCGCCGCCCGGCATACCGCCGCCCGGCGCGCCACCTGGCCCACCTTCGTCTTCCTTCTCAGGCAGGTCGGTGATCAGAGCCTCGGTGGAGAGGACCATCGCCGCAATGGAAGCAGCGTTCTGGAGGGCCCCCTTGGTCACCTTGGCCGGGTCGATGATGCCACGCTCGACCATATCGGCGAAGTCACCTTCTAGCACGTCGTAGCCGATGCGGTCGCTGCCTTCGTCTTTCTGCATCCGTCGGACAGCGTCCAGGACAACGGCGCCATCCTCGCCCGCGTTCTCGGCCAGCTTCCGGAGAGGCATCTCCAGCGCCTTGCGCAGGATCCCAACACCGGTCTGCTCGTCGGGGAAGGTCATCTCAACGTCATCCAGTGCGGAAACGGCGTTGATCAATGCGACGCCGCCGCCCGGCACAATCCCTTCCTCAACCGCAGCGCGAGTGGCCGAAAGCGCGTCTTCGACGCGGTGCTTCTTCTCTTTCAACTCCGTCTCGGTCGCTGCCCCAACTCGGATGACGGCAACGCCACCAGCGAGCTTCGCCAGACGCTCCTGAAGCTTCTCGCGGTCGTAGTCGGAAGTCGATTTCTCGATCTCGACCTTGATCTGCTCCATCCGGCCCTTGATGTCCTCATCGGAGCCCCGGCCGCCAATGACTGTCGTCTCGTCCTTGGTGGAAACGACCTTCTCGGCTCGGCCAAGGTCCTCAATGGTGGTGCTGTCGAGGGTGCGGCCCTCTTCTTCCGTGATCACGTGGCCACCCGTGAGAACAGCGATGTCCTGCAGCATGGCCTTCCGACGATCACCGAAGCCCGGTGCCTTGACAGCCAGGCAGTTGAGCATACCGCGCAACTTGTTCAATACCAGCGTGGCCAGCGCCTCGCCGTCAACGTCCTCGGCGATAACGATCAGGTCACGATTCCCTTTCTGGACCAGCTTCTCCAGGATGGGCACGAGGTCCTGAGCCGCCGAAATCTTGTCATCGTGGATGAGGATGTAAGGCTCCTCAATGACCGCCTCCATCGTCTCCTGGTCGGAAACGAAGTAAGGGGAGAGGTAGCCGCGGTCGAACTGCATACCCTCGACGTACTCGATCTCGAACTCCAGGCCTCGGGACTCCTCAACGGTGATGACACCGTCTTTGCCGACCCGGTCCATCACCTCGGCAATCACTTCGCCAATCTCCCGATCCTGCGCGGAGATGGCCGCTACGTTGGCGATCGCCTTCTTGGTGGTCAACGCAATCGATTGTCCATCGATTGCTTCCGAGATGGCCTCAGACGCGGTCAAAATACCGCGCTTAAGCAGCATCGGGTTGGCACCTGCGGCGACGTTCTTCATACCCTGAGTAATGATCGTGTGGGCCAGAAGGGTCGCTGTGGTGGTGCCGTCACCAGCGATGTCATTTGTCTTGGTAGCCGCTTCCTTCAACAGCTGAGCGCCCATATTCTCGAAAGGCTTCTTCAGCTCAATCTCCTTGGCCACGGTCACACCGTCATGCGTGATCGTGGGTGCTCCCCACGCCTTATCAAGAGCCACGTTGCGGCCCTTGGGACCAAGCGTGGTCACAACCGCGTTTGCTACCGTGTCAATCCCGTTCTTAAGCGCCCGTCGGGCCTCTTCACTAAAGACTAGTTGTTTTGCCATCTTAATGCCTCCTCAGAAATGTATTATCGATAATTAACAGGCTACTCAATCTTAGCAAGGATGTCACTCTCTTTAAGAATGAGGATTTCCTTACCCTCTTCGGTCTTGAAGCCTGTCCCAGCGTACTTGGCGAACACAACGGTGTCATCCACCTCAACATCGAGTGGGATGTGGTTGCCATTCTCATCTCGCTCACCAGGGCCCACCGCCAATACCTTCCCCTGCTGTGGCTTCTCCTTCGCGGTATCGGGCAAGACCAGTTCGCCCCCTGCAAAAGTCTCGACTTCCTTCTCGATGGGTGCAACGACCACTCGAGAGCCCAACGGTTTGATGTTAACGCTCATCTCGTCACCTCCTGCGTCTAGCAATGTAGATAGTAGATTCAACATCGGATTTAGCACTCCAGAGAGCAGAGTGCTAACGCACCAAGAATCATACCATGGGCTCCAGAGATGTCAAGACTCTCTTCGACGAGAGAGGGCTCTCTAACCAGCTCTTATGTCTTTCTTACACTTGACCCTGACAGAAACCCCGTACGAACGACGACCCGCTGTGATCTCACAGCGGGTCGTAACTCATCATGAATCCAAACCGAATCTAAGACGACAGAATCCCCCTCAACTTCTCGCGAATCTGTGTCTTGGCTTCTGCCACGTCGATTCCTTGCGCAGCGGCGACCTCTCCAGCGAGAAACATGAGGGCTTCCTTGTAAATGCGCTTGCCCCGCGTCGTCAGGTGATCTTCCTCTTTCTGACGCCAGGTCAGATCTCTCAGCACCTCAGCGACCTGGAACACCTCTCCGGCATGAAGCTTATCCCGTAACAGTTTGTGACGCGTCTTATGATTCTTCGGCAATTCCTCTGGGTCAGAGCGTAGTACGCGCCAAACCTGCTCCACCTCAGACTGCTGAATCGCCCGGCGAATCCCCAGCTCATCTGCCTCTTCGATGGGAATCATTAGCTTCAGACTCGGTTCACGACCGAGCAACTCAATCTGATAGTACTTACTGCTACTTCCCTGCCATTGCCGTTCTTGGATGTCAACCACCACACCAACGCCCCGAGTAGGATGGACAATCGCATCACCCGTATTGAACATCTCGCCTCCTCCTACTTGATCTCATTCTGCTGCGGCCTTCTCGCCCATACCAGGGGCCTGTAGAGCGATAATCGCCTGATAAGACAGAGAATATGTACACCCCTGACACTAATGTCTTGACGCTTGTCACCTCTTAGATAGGGACTCATAGAGGATATCCGTTCAGGCTCCGCTACAGCTACCCTGCCTGGTAAGCCAGTCTCCGCTCTTCTTGTGTACGCTTCCCAGGGGCCAAAGACTGCTCCCGGCAGAGAATCGAGCCGCTGGTAGAAAATGAAACACTGATGGATGATTCCTCTGGACGTGACCTACCCTCGCCGCTTGAATCACCCTCAATGTACCAGCTAGAGACCTGGATATTCGATTTTGTACACCAGCATGTCTCACCGTGCTGGCTGCCGCGTTACGGTTACGTGGGAACTAACGTCTACGAGTGAACGACGACGACTTCCTGGGCGCGAGGGCCCTTGTCAGCTTCCTCGACCCCAAACTCGACCGTGTCACCTCGCCTGAGCCAATAGGCATCCATTCGGTCTCGGAAGTCGTTCATATGTACGAAAACGTCAGGTTTCCCGTCGTTACGTCTAATGAAACCGTACCGCTTCTGATGATCGAACCACTTGATATTCCCTGTTACTCGATCAGACACTTTACGTCGTCTCCTTTATCTACTTGAACCTTAATTACTTGGGCTCTCCTCCACTTCAATCGTCGCTTCCTCATAGAATGGGAGCGGCTCAGGCTCGCCAGGAGCACCGGGATAGTCCAGAGTGAACAATAACGACTCACCTTCCGAGGGCTCTACGCCATGGCGCAACTGCTCCATGATAGCTCGAGCTCCCAGTCCAGCGACCATGTCCTGCCGGCTATCCGCGGAAGCGCTGGCTGACATTCGCACCAGTCGAAAGAGTGGCGACAACAAGACGGGCACCATCCATGTCTCACCGTCTTCTTCTCGGATTACGTCGAACAAGGCGACGTCATCAGTGCCGTCCGTCGCCAACCTTATCTCCCGCAACTGAACTCGGTAGGAAATCATACCTGTTTCTCAACCTCGACATTCAACGCCTCGAGGCCCTTTGGCGCCTGCCGTAAATGAAATCGAGCCGACTGTCCTTTCTTTGGTGGCACCTCGGTCTTCTCGAGGATTTGCTCCTGATGGAAGAAGACGTCCTCATCGTCTTCCGTAGTGATGAAGCCATAATGCTTCCGTGAACTGAACCACTTGACCTCTCCGCGTTCTTTCGGCAGGGGCCCTGCTTCCAGGAAACACGTTGGGCACAGAACTGGCACGATCACCCGCCGGCCCCACCTCCCCAAAAAGCCACGGTAGGTAGCAGTCAAAACAAAGCCCCTTCCACAGCGCTGACACACAATGACACTGAGATTGTCCCCCATAGAGGACCCCTCTCTAGAAGCATCACTATTTAGGTAACCGGCTCGTCTATCGCCACTTCCTGAGCCGAAGCAACACGCGGAACACCTCGCAGGCTGAGAGCGAGGCGTCGCCTTGAGGGATCGACGTTCAACACCCGCACCCTGATCGGCGCCTTGCGGCTCAAGCTAGCGCACGTGGCCTTCCCATCTGGCATCTCCGACGTGTGGACCAGGCCCTCTACTCCCTGTCCGACGTCAACAAAGGCGCCAAAATCAACCACGTTTGTCACCTGGCCCTCCACCACCTGGTCCACTTCGAGTTCTCCGACCACTTGAGGCCATGGATCAGGCAAGAGCGCCTTTCGACTCAGCTCAATGCGCTCTTTCTCCCGGTCCACGCTAAGAACCTTCACATCGACCTTATCACCCACATTCAACACATCACTCGGATGATCCAGGTGCCTCCAATCCAATTCCGAAATATGGACCAGGCCGTCGACGCCGCCCAGATCTACGAACGCACCGTAATCAACCAGGTTGCGCACTGTCCCCGTGTATACGTCGCCTTCCCTTAGCTCTTCCAGCAACTTCTGACGGCGACGCCGATTCGCGGCACGTTCGGATAGTATCAGACGACGTCGACGCTGCTCCACCTCTAAGACTGTAAGGGTCAGCCTATCCCCTACCAGGTCTGATTTCGCCTCCAGGAGGCGCGTTCCACGGAGTCCGGGCGGGATCGAAGACAAATGCGAATTCGGCACGAAACCGCGCACTCGTCCAAACGAGACAAGAACACCGCCACTATTCACATCCGACACCTCGGCTTCGCAAACCTCTCCGTTCTGCAGAAGCTCCTCTGCCCGGAGCCAATCTTGCTGGGCCAAGCCCTCACTTAGCGAGACTTCGATGCTATCCTCTATTGCACGGGTATCGCGGATGCGAACAGGCACGCAGTCTCCAGCCTGAAGGCCGGCGCGATAGCCTTCCTCCAACATCTGCAAATCCTTGCGCGGGATAAGCCCGTCCCGCTTCACTCCCAAATCGACGATCATCTCATCTTTGCCGACGTACAGAATGACGGCCTCGCAGATGTCACCACGCTTTGGGAGCGTGTAATCGTAATCGCTCTCAATTAACGCCGAGAGCTGTTCCTGCATTTCAGTGCGCGGTTGATCCATTGAGCTAGTATCCGTATCGTTCTTCTTCCTTCTGCCGCCGCTTTCGCTCACGGCGGATTGCTTTTCGCCGAGCAATGCGCTTCTTCTCGCTCTCGGAAACAAAGTATCTCTTCTTCTTCACGGTGCTCAGGATTCGAGACCGAGCGACCTTCTTTCGGAATCGCTTGAGCAGACTTCGCTGAGACTCTCCTGGTCTTAGTTCAACCTTTGTCAACTCCTATTCACCTCCTTTCGATGTTTGCTAAATGCCGTACAAATCTACAAACCTGTTCATCAGGGCTACGACCGGCTAGCCACCACCAGACCGAGCACATTCAATGCAGATAGTGGTATCTGGCAAGACAGCCAAGCGATCACGGTCGATGGGATTACCGCAGCGTTCACAGATGCCGTACGTCCCCTGGCTGATCCGCGACAATTGCTCCTCGAGGCGTGCGGCGCGCTGTTTGAGGTCTGCCAGCATAGCCTGGTCGAGCTCCCAACGTGTAATAGAGGGGTCTCCCTTGCCCATGCCGTAGTCGGGTTTCTCTTCAACCCCTGCCTCCAACGCTGCAATCTGTTCCTGTAACTCATTCAATTCGCGTTGGAGCTCCTCAGCTTCATCTTGCTTCTTCTCAACTACCATCTTCCATATAAACGCACAGACTTGGTTAGCCGTCAACCATGCCGTGGTCTCGGCCAAACCAAGTCCGAATCAGGAACGCCAGTAATTCGAACTGAGAACGTTTCTCAGATCAGACCTCACGCCATCAGAGGTCCACAAATGTCCCGCCAGAATTCGATAGAACGGCCAGCATCATCTCGGGTCTCTGCTGACTGGCCGAGCTCATTTGAATTCCCGCATCAAGCGCACATTCACGTCCATTTGCCCGCTTGAGATCGCACCTGGAGTCCACAATGGTCCTGAAGAGACCAAAGGCATTTGACGATACGTGCGGTTACAAAGCACGACGCCTCTAACTCGATTGCGTATTATATCACAGATCACCGAAGCTGACAATTCAGGGTAAGCACATCATTTGCAGCAGATCGTTGTTAGGTTGGCTCCGGTCTTTGTAGCGGATCCCCCTTCGACTGCTTCTGGTCTTCCTACTCCTCGGCTGACACATCATCGCGGGCTGCGACTCCCTCCCCATACGCAAGCGCCGCAATTCCTGCTTGGTCCCCACCGCTCTCTCAAGCTCACTCCCTCACCCCGTTCGCAGTCCAGCTTGCTCATCGACTGGCTCGGAACGTCTGTTAGGCACCACTCGCAAGCTGCGACGGGCTCTCTGGTTGGCAGTGCATCTCATACGTGGTACGATTGCACGTCAATGAGCAGCGTGGAAGAGACGCTCAATCTATACCTCTCTCCGCATCTCGACGACGCGGTCTTCTCGTGTGGCGGGCGAATATGGCGACACGGGCAGTTCGGAAGGCGCGTGATAGTCGTGACCGTTTTTGGCGGGGCCCCGGACCCAGGCGCTCACCTCTCTCGGTATGCTCGGCGGTTGCACGCTCGCTGGGGCGTGCAGGAGGCGGTTCAGAAGCGTCGGGCGGAGGACGTCAAGGCACTTGGTCTCCTGGCAGCAGAATCGATCCATTGGCCCTACCTGGATTGCATCTACCGCAGAACGCCCGATGGGGGGGTCCCTTACGCCAGCGAGGAGGCGCTATGGGATGATGTTGATGCTTCGGACACAAGCATAATCGAGGAATTAGCCCTTCGTCTACGAGAGGTACCTCTGGCGCCGGGTGGAAGGGTCTATACCCCCCTCGGCGTTGGACATCACGTGGATCACCGCATCGTGCGACGGGCGGCCGAGGCTTCTGGGCATCCGTTGACCTACTATGAAGATTTCCCGTACGCCCAGGATCCACAGGCGGTGAAGGCTGCGCTGGAACCCGGCCTGTGGGAGCCGGAGTTAGTTCCCCTGTCGGAGCGAGCTCTGACGGCCAAGGTGGCGGCCATCGCCTGCTATGCTTCGCAGATCAGTACCTTCTGGGGCAGCCAAGATGTCCTCAACGCGACAGTGCGGGCATTTGCGGATCAGACAGGCCAGAGCGAGCCTGCCGAGCGATACTGGCACCCGGTCGGGCATCAGGCCTCTTCGCCGAACAAGCGCTGACCTTCGAACTGATCGCCGCTTCTCGCTGTGTCAGGCAGAGGGCCGGGTTCCCGAAGCGATCACGCCCGATCCTATGCGTTCGGCTGAGATTCAACCTTGGCTTCCGCTGCCGCGATGAAGCGCTCCTCATCCACGGCGAAACGCTCGTGAGTCCCCTCGCCAATTTTCTCGGCCTCATCCCAGGCCTCGACCCGGAACACGAGCCGCCGGTCGCGCACCTCTACCAGCTCCGCCCGGGCCCTTATGTCCATCCCAACCGGTGTCGGCGCCAGATGGCGGATATCCATCCGGCCTCCCACCGAGGTCTGGCCCGGCGGCAAGTGGCCGTTCAGCGCCTTCACCGCCGCATTCTCCAAAATCGCGACCAGAGTAGGTGTGCCGAGGACGGGTACGAGCCCGCTGCCCCATCGCTCGGCCGTATCATCTTCCGTCACGGTCATCTCCACTCCGCCTATCAACCCGACTGGGATCGTGTCCACGGTTCACCTCACAGATTGGGAACGATGACTCTGAACAGGCAGTAAACGTCAAATGCCGCTAAACTAACGAAGAAAGCCTCTAGAACCCAGGGGCGCAGGTCTTCGGGGAGCAGCCTGGAGACCGTATCCAACCCTAGCGCTACAGCCGTGGCCAGAGGGATGAGAGCGGGGTAAAGGTAGCGCCCCTGGTGCTGAACGTAGCTCAGATTGTACCAGCCATAGGCCAGGAAAGTGAGGATAGCGGAGAGAGCAAGCAGGCTGATAGGGTGGCTGACCAGGGGGCCAGTCGTGTACGCACGGCGTCGATCTACCAGCCAGACGAAGAAACCAGCCATCAGCACCACTGAGAGCACAGCCAGTCCCTGGTAGAAGCGCCGGGGAAGTGGGACGGCCATCCAGCCAAACTGCCCCCAGAAGCTCTGGAACGTCGTGACGATTAGCCGCTTGATCAGTCCAATCCAGCCGAAGTCAGCCAGCCATTCGTATGTGCGAGGCTGGCCTTGAACGACAGCGTCGTGCCGTACCAATCCCAGCGGATCGTACCAACCATACGTCAGACCATTCCGGATGAACCAGGGAGCGGAGAGTAACAGGGCCGGCACCAGCATCCAGGCCAGTTGTCGTGCTATCCAGGACCATTCTCTTCTCTCCCGGTACCCCCGAATGAAAACCGCGCCCACGGCCACTCCAACGACCACGTAGGCCGTGGTCTTCGTCAGCAATGCCCCTGCCAGGAGGAGACCTACGTGCCATGGCCTATCCCGTCGCGGACCAAGCTCTGAAGAATTCCCCCACCCGGTGCGCACGTATCCGATCAGGGCCCACAGTGTGCCACCCACGGCCACCTCGGCCAGTGCGTCGTTGTTCACTCCGGCCGTCATCGCCGAGTGCTGGGGGATGAAGGCGACGAAGGCGGCAGCCATCAATGCCAGCTCCGGTCGCGTCGGGAAGATCGTTCTCACGGCGCCGAAGGTGATTACCAAGAGCCCAACGCCGAGCAACACTGAGAACAAGCGTAGCGCCACCGCTGCACCGTCCGAGAGCAGGTAGATCGGTGTTGCCAGAAGGTAGTACAGGGGCGGCTGATGATCCTCGTACTCCAGGGGCTCAACCGACAACTCCGCAGGGAACCCCTGGGACGTGAGCTGTCTCAGGTACGCCTGATCGTAGTCACCCTTTTCCAGGATCGGGAACCCGCGACCTTCTGCCAACGAACGCACGTAGTTGTAGTGAGCTGGTTCGTCGGGCACTTGCCATACCGGGGTCAGAACGGCGTAGGACGTGCCGATTCCGGCGTATAGGACGATGATGATCGTCAGGAGGATGAGGACGGGCGAGGAAGTCCTTGAGCTCATGCGGTCCATTGTACCCGACGCACGCTCACGAGCAAACACGGACACAGGTCGGCTATTCCCGCTCTTCCGCCAGCTCTCCGTAGACGGGCGTTCCCGGTGCGACGCCCTCGATGCGCACCAGCGTTCCAACCGGGGCCCAGTCGTAGAGCACCTTTGCATCCCCAACGTCCAAGATGATACACCCATAAGAGGCTGGCCAGCCGAGGACGCTGGACCAGAGCCTATGTCCCGCCGCGTTGATGGGCAGCTCATGAATACCGTTGGCAAATCCAGGCCGTTCGTTGTAGATCGCCATGAAGTACGGCATGTCGAGACTCCATCGCTGCGCATAGGCCTCCGGCTCCTTGAACAGGATTTGAAACTGACCGGCGATGGTCGGCGTGCTCGTCATGCCAGTCGAGCAGGTAAAATCGTAGACTAATTCGTCATTTTCGAAGGCGCGCAGCCGCTGCTCGGGAAGATCGATCTCGATCCGTTTGCCTGGCACCAGCGGTTCCGGAAACAAGACGTCGATGGAGGGAATGGTCAGCTTCATGCCGATAAGCAGTTCGTCCGGTTCCACCTCGGGGTTCGCCTCCTCCAACCGCCATTCCGGGAAACCGTTGCGGTAGGCGATGTCGAAGAGGGTGTCGCCGGGTTCGACGATGTACGTGCGCGAAGGATGGCGAACGGCAGCACGGGCTTGATGTTCTCCACCATTCAGCGCCGCTACCGTGTGTGTTAGCGTCTCGGTGACGACTAGATTTCGTTCAGAGCCTAGCTGTAACCCAATCTCGGTTAGCCAGCTTCGGACTGTCGGCTCGTCCACCACCAGTACCAGCTGATCTTCAGCAACGACCGTCTCCACCCAGGTCGCCACCCGCTCTGGTGGAACGTCGAACTCGGCCCGATAGTTGGTCAGAGGGTCGTCGACGATCAGCGTGAAAGGCTCGGCCAGCAGCGACTGGGCCAGGGTGCGGGCTGGTTCTGGCTCGGGAAGCCGCGGGGGTACGTCTAACATCGCCAGCTCGACCGTTTTCGCGCCGTCTTCAAGGGCTTCCAGCACATTGCTGACGCTTGTTTCTACGTCGAGCGCTCTCCCCGTTTGAGCAGGTATTGACTCGATGCCTCCGCTGCCAATGTGTAGTCCGGCATCGGCTGGGGGAACGTAGACTTGAGGGGCCAGGTCCTCCAGGGTGAGCTTCACCTGATCTGCATCGGCCGGATTGATGAACGGCGCTACGGACCGTCCCTCGAACCTGACCCGCCACGGGGCTACAAGCCGCTCGTACCAAGTCCCGTCTCGAGCGACCTCGTATGCTGCCACCGCCGTGCCGGTGCCGTCGTAGGCTCGTCCGACGTCAGCCCAACTGATCGACCAGGAATGGTCGGCCGTTCGCATCTGGATCGTCTGGCTAGCTGGATTGGGCAGACGGCCGTTCAGTAAAGACGCCGCTTCCTTTACGGTCAGCCCTCCGACATCCACATCGTTGACAAATACTCCCGGGTAGATCTGATGCGCATACACGGCAGGGTAGCCCAGCATCACCAGACCTAGCGCAACGCAGATACCTAGCAAGGCGCCGAGCGCCGCAGTGATCACTCGCTGAGTTTTGGTCATCTTCTTGCCTACCTCCACATCCGCCAGCTGTTCCAAGTATAACCCGCGCTGCCGAGTATGCAACTGTTGCTTGCCCGGAACGAGTCGACCTATCGCGCGTGTTCCAAGGCTGTGGCGCTCGCAAACGGATTGGCACCCTGCCCCGGGCTACGGAGCTTGCTGCTCGAGTTTGTCCGACCACGCGTCTGCTTTCACTCTACAGATCAGCATCCGCTCACGGTGAGCCGTCCCTGCAATGCCGTCTTTGACAAATGCCGACGGCGGTGCTATCATAGCCCACGTTCGCGAGGCATCCAGAATGCGTCGCTTCAGAGCAGTGGTCGCCGGACGCAAACTCGCTGGGAGATTCAATGCTCGACTCGATGGCTGACACAAGCGGTTGGCGGCCTATCCACTGGATATTGGCCAGCATCATCCTATTGACCCTTCCCTGTTATTGTATCGGGATATCAATGCTGGCTCTGAGACCGGAGGTTAGGACGCCGACGCCTACCGCCACCCCCACTCTCACGCAGGTGCCGTCCGCGACCCCTACGCCGGAGCCGAGAGAGCCGACCGAGACGTTACCTCCGACGGCCACTCAATGGTTCCCGCCGACGCTTACTCCGACACCTGAAGTTACACCGACGGAGACACCCACAGAGACGCCGACAGAGACCGCGACTCTGACGCCAACGGTGACCTCTACTGCCACGCCGACTTTCACCGCCTCGCCTACCGAGACAGCACAGCCAACAGACACACCGACCCAGGAGCCGACGAGTACCCCAACTGAAACACCTTCACCGGAGGTCTCCACTGAGACGCCGACCGTGACCTCGAGTCCCACGGTCACTCCAACCATAGCGCCCACCGAATCGCCAACGGTGACGCCGACCGAACCGCTTATTATCGAGACGCCGACTGAGACGGCGTCTAATGCCTCGGCGTCCTAGACTTCAAGTAATCCGACTTTAAAAAGATAAAGGAGAATCAATGTGGAAGTAGTCGCTCTGCTGAAACAGCTTTCTGAAGCTGAGGGCATTGCCGGCTTCGAAGGCCCGATCCGCGAATTGGTGCGCCAGAGCTGGGAGCCATTTGTGGATGAAATGCACGAAGGAAAGCTAGGAAGTCTTATCGGTCTTAAGAGAGGAACCGGGCCAGAACCACGGCCCAAGCTGATGTTTGCAGCCCATATGGACGAAATTGGCCTCATGGTAACCGGTATCGAGAAGGAGTTCCTGCGTATCGCTCGGGTTGGCGGAGCCGATCCCCGCGTTCTGCTGGGGCTCGAGGTCATGGTCCACGGACGTCGTAAGCTTCCCGGTGTGGTAGCCACACGCCCCCCTCACGTGTTACCGAGGGAGGAGCGGAAGAAGGCCGTGCCTTTGGACGAGATCTTTGTAGACGTGGGTCTCTCCGAGGAGAAGGTGAGGGAGCTCGTTTCCGTCGGAGATCTTATATCAATCCGTCGCGAGATGTCGGAGCTCAAGAATCGTCGTGTGTCCGGGAAGGCGCTTGACGATAGAGCCTGTGTGGCCGCCATAACTCTCTCTCTGGAGCGACTCCAGAGGGTCCAGCACGCCTGGGACGTATTTGCCGTGGCAACAGCTCAGGAGGAAACCGGACTGAAAGGCGCCGTTACCGCAGCCTACGGCGTCGCCCCGGATGCGGCCATCGCCCTCGACGTCACCTTTGGGGAGCAATCCGACGTTTCCAAGTCCGATACGCTGCCGCTGGGCAAGGGGCCTACCATCGCCATCGGCCCAAACTTCCATCCCAAGCTCGTGGAACGCCTCAAGGAAGTCGCCAAGGATCGTGAGATTCCCTATCACATAGATCCTATCCCGGGGCGTAGCGGAACGGACGCATGGGCTATTCAGGTCACCCGTGAGGGTGTGCCGACGGCGCTGATCTCAGTGCCGCTACGCTATATGCATCAGCCGGTGGAGACACTCGCGGTCGAGGATGTCGAGCGGGCCGGGCGTTTGCTAGCGGCTTTCGTGGCTGAGTCAGAGACGAGTCTGCTGGAAGATCTGGCCTGGAAGGTGGATGAACGAAAATGATACTGAGAGAGCTTTCAGACGCCTTCGGCGTTTCTGGCAACGAAGATGACGTCCGCGCGATTGTACTCAATGCCGTACGCGCTCACGTCGATGAAATCAAGATCGACGCGATGGGCAACGTCCTGGCAGTCAAGCATGGTACGGGACAAGATCCCCTGAGGGTGATGCTGGCCGCCCATATGGACGAGATTGGCCTGATGGTCGTGGGTCACGATGACAACGGCTTCTTGAAAGTGCGTTCCGTCGGCGGCATCGACCCTCGACTTCTCCCCGGCACGCTTTTCAGCGTTGGCCCCGAAAGACTCCCGGGGGTCATCGGCGTGAAACCTGTTCACCTGCTCCAGTCGGGGGAGGCAAAAAAGGTATCGAAGATCGAGGATCTGGCAGTCGACATTGGTGCGCAAAACAAGGACGAAGCGGAGAAACTGGCACCCCTGGGGACCTACGCGACCTTCGCCACGCGGTTTCGAGAGCTCGAGTCGACGGTCAGTGGAAAGGCTTTCGATGATCGGGCCGGGTGTGCGGTGTTGGTAGAGCTGCTCCGCGGCGAGCCTTTCACCTTCGATCTCCACGCCGCCTTCACGGTCCAGGAGGAGGTTGGTCTGCGAGGAGCGCGGGTCGCGGCCTTCGCCATCGACCCGGACTGCGCATTCGCGCTGGAGGGTACCATCGCTGACGAGATTCCTAAAGAGAAAGACGCCAGTCCTACGACCCGGCTCGGCAAAGGCCCCGCGATCACCGTGATGGACCGTTCGTTTATCGCCGACCGCCGGTTGGTTCGGCTATTGATCGACACAGCGGAGGACCAGGACATCCCATACCAGATCAAGCAGCCTGGCCTGGGGGGAACCGATGCCGGTGCCATTCACCTGGCTCGCGAAGGCGTGCCTTCGGCGACGGTGGCGGTGCCAAGTCGCTATATCCACAGCCCGGTGGCGCTTCTTAGTATGGATGATTTTGATAACACGGTACGTCTGATGCGTGAATCGTTATCACGTCTGACGTGCGACACGTTGGAGTGAGGGAGAACGATCGGTGAGAGAGTTGATCAAAAAACTAGTGGAGACTTACGGCCCTTCAGGGGCCGAGGAACAGATCAGAGACACCATTCGTGCCGAGGTCGAGCCGTTTGTCGATGAGGTTCACGTGGATGCGATGGGAAGCCTGATCGCCCACAAGAAAGGCGACGGGCAGCGAATTCTGCTCGACGCCCACATGGACGAGATTGGCGTGATGGTGACTTATGTTGACGAGAAGGGATTCGCCCGCTTCACCCCCATCGGCGGGGTGAGCCCGCTCACGTGCATCGGATCTCGAGTCACCTTTGAGGATGGGAAGGTGGGCGTGATCGGTGTCGAGCAGAAGCGAGACGACGCTGATAAGATCCCCAAGCTCGAGCAGCTATACATCGACGTGGGGGCTACCGGTCGTGACGATTCCCCGGTCCAGGTGGGTGACCCAGCTGTCTTCATCCGTCCGTTTGCTGCGCAGGGGACGCGCCTGATCGCCAAGGCGATGGACGATCGCATCGGCTGTGCGGTGTTGGTCGAGATCCTCCGCCGGCTGGAAGAGACGCCTCACGACCTCTACGTTGTCTTCGCCGTGCAGGAGGAGGTTGGATTACGTGGAGCACGCACGTCGGCCTACGGGATCGAGCCCGACGTAGGCATCGCTGTCGATGTAACCCGCACCGGGGATACGCCGGAAGCGAAGCCGATGGCGGTGAAGCTTGGCGAAGGGCCAGCGGTAAAGGTTCAAGATAGCGGAATGATCGCCCATCCGAAGGTGCGACGGTTGCTCGTGGAACGGGCTGAGGAGGCTGGAATTCCATATCAGCTGGAGGTTCTGGAGCGAGGCACGACCGACGCGGCGGCGGTGCAGCTCGTCCGTTCCGGGGTTCCCGCTGGGTGCTTGTCCATCCCATGTCGTTACGTCCACTCACCCTCGGAGATGGTGGACGAGAGCGACGTGGAGAACGGCGTACGATTGCTTTTGGAGGTGCTGCAGAACCCTCTGTAGCACCGTGGTTCCTCACGGTTCGATGGAGAGGCGATGGAGGAAGGGCGCGCCTTACATCGAGGCTACATCATCCTCTTTGTGGCGATTAGCCTCGTCGTCGGCGGCGTGATCGGCTATTTCACGCCCCGGGCGAACAAGAGCAGCACGCCCATCACGATCTCAACGCCTCTCCCCACGCCCACGTCGCTTCCCACATCTACCCCGCACCCCCTCCGCGTCTACGTCAGCGGGGCGGTCCATCGCCCTGCGGTCTACGAGATCGCCCCGGGCAGCATCGTCCGAGACGCTATCGAAGCTGCCGGAGGCCCACTTTCCAATGCGGACCTGACCCGCCTCAACCTGGCCCTGGAGCTTCGAGACCAGCAACGGGTTCACGTGCCGCGGGAGGGGGAGGTAGACCCACCCTCAGCGGTCTCTGGTGGGGCGTCAGAGAGCGTCGAAGCAGCTGGGGGTCCGGTGAACATCAACACGGCCACGGCAGAAGAGCTGGAAACGCTTCCCGGTATCGGGGAGGTGACGGCTCAGCGTATCATCGACTATCGCGAAGCCAATGGCCCCTTTGAGACGGTCGAGGACATCCAGAACGTCTCTGGTATTGGGCCGAAGACGCTTGAGGGGATGAGGGATCTGATTACGGTGGTGCCGTGAGAACGGTAAGAGGCATACGTGCTCTATATCGTAGTTGCAGACGTCAGACTACTCTGGCACCATAGCGCTGTCGAACAGCATGCCAATGAATGGTAGGTTCCTC
>Ga0207797_1000239_pt1 | contig 41219 bp, 40 predicted proteins | sample PRCRCaboRojoPR_6_FD_187275 | JGI IMG/M metagenome (GOLD analysis project Ga0207797, IMG submission 187275) | Marine sediment microbial community from Cabo Rojo, Puerto Rico - PR CR 10% Liquid 1 (SPAdes) | ecosystem: Environmental > Aquatic > Marine > Coastal > Sediment | place: Cabo Rojo, Puerto... | reverse complement strand
TGACCCATCCGACTGTTCGAGGCTATCAGGCCGATGGTCGGATGGGAGTGTCCGACTAACCCACGGGAAGCCTCGGGGCTTGACCCCGAGGCAGTTCACGCCGACCTCCAGCAGGAGACGGTTCTCCACGAAGGAGCCCTGCGGCTGCTCGCGAACGGGTGGATCGAACTGCCGTCCGGTCGTCTCCTCTCTCCCGACGCGGTCCATCACGTCGATACGTACCCCGAACAGGAGTCGTAGCGTGGCTGCCCGCCGAATACAGCCTCCCCGTCCACCGTTGCGCTCGTGACCGTCGATCGGTCGCCGACACGGGCACTGGTCGATCGGCCGTACGGGTCTCGCACGCTCGCGCCGTGTGCCCCCACCGGCGACCCGAGTGAGGTGTCCGCTTCCGGGGTGATCGCCTCGGGCCCCGCCGTGCCCCTCCGGCCCCTATATTGGTGTGGATGACGACACACGAAAGACTTAGTGGATGGGTCGCATGTATCAGAAAAATGTCAGGAGTGACCGAGACGCAGCTCGAACGAACGCTCGGGTTGAAAGAGGCGCTCATGATCGGCGTCGGGACGATGGTCGGTGCCGGCATCTTCGTGCTTCCGGGTGCGGCGGCGGCACTCGCCGGCCCTGCGTCGGCGGCAGCGTTCGCCGTCGCCGGGGGGATCGCGATGCTCACTGCGTTGTCGGCCAGCGAGCTGGCCACCGCGATGCCGGCCTCGGGCGGCCCGTACCACTTCATCAACAGGGGGCTCGGCCCCCTCTTCGGCTCCATCGCCGGGCTGGGCAACTGGCTCGGACTGGCGTTCGCGACCGCGTTCTACGCCGTCGGCTTCGGCAACTACGTCGACCCGTTGATGACGGGCCTCGCACTCGACCTCGGTATCGTTGCGGCGCTGCCGCTGAGTGGCCCACAGATCGGCGGACTCGTCGCGGCAAGCGCCTTCATCGCGGTGAACTACCTCAGCACCGACGGGACCGGTGACCTGCAGAACGTCATCGTCGTCGTCCTGCTCGCTATCCTGGGCGTGTTCATGGCGCTGGGTGCGACCCAGGTGGATCTCGGGACGCTCCGACCGTTCTTCCCGGAGGGTGCCGACGCGATCCTGCCGACGACCGCGCTGGTGTTCGTCTCGTATCTCGGGTTCGCCCAGGTGGCGACGGTCGCCGGCGAAATCAAACGCCCGAGCAGGAACCTCCCGCGCGCGATGGTCGGCGGCGTGGTACTCGTGACGGCCATCTACGCGGTGTCGATGCTCATCCTGCTGGGGGTCGTGCCCCTGGACCGTATCGCGGGTGAGGGAACCGCGATCGCGATCGGTGCGAGAGCCGTCTTCGATGCCTTCGCTGTCGGCGTCGTCGGTGTCGGCCTGTTGACCTTCGGGGGGCTGTTGGCGACGGCGAGTTCGGCCAACGCTTCCGTCCTGTCGGCCTCGCGCATCAACTACGCGATGGGGCGGGACGGCCTCATGGACGAGCGGCTGTCGGAGATCCACGACCGGTTCAACACGCCCTACCGCTCCATCGTGCTGACCGGCGCGCTCATTCTGGTGTTCATCGTCGCCGGCCAGGTCAACGCGCTGGCGAAGGCCGGGAGCGTGTTGCACCTGCTGGTGTACGGCCTGCTGAACGTCTCGCTCGTCGTCTTTCGGGAGACCGAGGCGATGGGGTACGACCCGGGTTTCGAGGTCCCGGGCTACCCCGTCGTGCCGGTGCTGGGGGCGCTACTGTCGTTCGCACTCGTCGGCTTCATGGCGCTCCAGCAGATCCTGCTGGCCGGCGGCCTGGTCGTCGGCGGCGTGGTGTGGTACCTCGTCTACGTGCGCAAGCGTGTCGACGACACCAGTGCGTTAGCGACGTACCGCTCGCCGCCGGCCGTCGAGGTCGAGGTGGACGTCGACTTCGACATCCAGCCGACAGACGGACCGGCGACGACACCCGAGGGGGGTGGCGCCGATGGGTGAGCCAGCGCGTTCCGGTACTCGCGAGGCACCGCCGGCGACGGGACTCCGGGAGCGAGTCTCACCCCGACGGCGCGTGGAGTTCGAACCGAGGTCGCGTGCACCGACCACGCGAGGAGACGACGCATGATAGACGACCCGACCATTCTCGTTCCCATCGACGCATCGGCCCCCGAGGAACCGGCACTCGAACTCGTCGAGGTGCTGCGTCCCCTGCGCATCGTCGTGTTGGGGTACTATCCCGTGCCCGACCAGGCGTCACCGAACCAGATACGTGAGGCGTACGAACGGGAGGCCACGGACGCGCTCGAGCGCAGCGTCCGGCAGTTCGTCGACGCCGGCGCCGACATCGACTCGGTGCTGGTGTTCACTCGCGATCGCGTCCAGAGCACCGACCGCGTCGCCAACGAGTACGACTGTGACGCCGTGCTCGTGCCGGGCCGCGTCGAACGCCTCGACCGCGTCCTCGTGTCGCTGAAGGACGAACAGAACATGTTTCGCGTCCTCGAAGTCGTCGGCCTCCTCATGGAGGCGGGCGCCCCCGAGGTGACCCTGTACCACGCCGAGAGCATCGAGAAGGGCAGCGCCAAATCCGAACTCTACCTCCGGGGGGCCACCGACTGGCTCGTCGAGCGCGGACTGGACCGCGAGCGAATCGCCTGGCGCGAACCGACCGCCGAGACCCAGCAGAGCGAGCTGCTCGACCTCGCGGAGGAACACGACTTCGTCGTCATGGGCGAGTCGGAACCCGGCGTCCGCGAGCGGGTCCTCGGCGACGTCCCCAACCGCGTCCACGACCGGACGGAGAGACCGGTGTTGATCATCCGGAAGGAGCGCTGACCGATGAGCGACGACGCACCCACCGTACTCGTCCCGGTCGACGTCTCGACCGACGAACGGCTCGACCGCGACCTCCTGGAACTGCTCCAGCCCGCGAGGGTCGTCCTCGTCGGGTGGTACCCGGTCCCCGACCAGACTGCCCTAGAGCAGATGCGGGACGAACACGAGGACGAAGCCGTCGAGCGTATCGAGGCCGTCGCCGCCGAGTTCCCCGACGAGTCCGACGTCGAGACGCTGGTCGTGTTCACCCGCGATCGCGGCGAGACCGTCGACCGCGTCGGACGGGAGTACGACGCGGAAGTCGTGGTCGTCCCCGAGGACGTCCGGCCCGTCGAACGGGTACTCGTACCCATCCGCGGGGACGTGAACCTCGACCGGATCCTCTCCGTCGTCGGTGCTCTGCTGGAGGAGAGCGACGCTACGGTCACGCTGTTTCACGCCGCGCCCGCCGGCGAGGAAGACCCCACTGTCGGCGAAACGCTCCTGCGGGGCGCCGCCGACCGGCTCGCGGACGCCGGCCTCGACCCCGACCGCGTCGAAGCGACGACCGTCGAGAGCGAGTCGCCGGTCGCGGACATCGTCGACGCCGCGCGGCACCACGACGTGCTCGTCATGGGTGAGACGGACCCGTCGCTGGTCGAGCACATCCTCGGTGACGTACCGACGCGAGTCATCAGGCAGTCCGACCGGCCCGTCCTGGTCGTCCGGGACGTCGACGGGGGCGCGTGACCGGCGGGCCGTACCTCGGGACCGGGGTTTTCGACGATCGTCCGGCCCGTCTGTGGACCAGCGAACGAATCGGGACGACGGCCGCGGAACGCGACCGGGACCCGCCGGCTACGGCGTGACGACCGGTTTCCCGACGTCCCCGCCGGCGACGACGTCGCGCTGGGCCCGATCCGGCTCCTCGAACTCGTACGTCTCGGCGACGACCGGGGTGAGGTCGCCGCGGTCGACGGGTTCGGCGAGCCGCTCCAGTATCGGTTTCCGGACGGGCCGATCGTCCGGCTCGAGTCCACGGAGGGTGGGCTCCTCGTCGTACAGCGGGACGCCACTCGTCGCCGGGACTGCCCCATCGTACTCGCGATCCGACCCCGCTCGCGCCCCCGTGGACCAGCACCCCATCGTCGGCATCGACGTCGGCGACGGCCGTCAGGGCGGTCCAGGCGGTCGCCCCCGCGCTGGCGATCGCTGGCCCGGCTTCGACGCCGACGTCCGCGGGGTGCCGGGCCAGTTTCGGCTCCGGGACGGCGGGTACGAAACACGTCCGGATCACGGTGCGTCCGGACCGCTCCCGGGTCCCACCGTTCGTCGCGGCGCTGCTCGACGACGTCACCGAGGCACGGACGCTCGACTGGAACCGCGCGGCCGGGACGACGACGACGCACCTCTGCCCATCGAGGGGGACGCCGTGCCGTTCTCGGCGGCCGCGACCGTCACGCCCGGCGTCGAGTCCGTGACGCTCTCGGGCGTCGACGAGCCGACCTCGTACGCCCTCCTCGACGTCGGTTTCGACGGGTCCCGTTCGGCCGTCCCCGGCGGGCTGCGGGACCCCCGTCTACCGCCGGCGTGACCGGAGACCGCCGGCGTTGCCGGTCCCCTCGGCGTACAGCATGTCGATGACCGATATCTCGACCGTCGAGTTGACGACGTTGAGCCCGTGCTGTGCGGTTCGTCGCGCGCTCTCGACGAGTGTACCGTACAGATACGCGTCGGGATCGCCTCTGGTACTCAGCTCGTAGTCGACCGCGTCCAGCCGTTCGCTCACGTCCCTGTAGGCGTCGATCGCCCCGTCGGTGTCGTCCCGCAGCGCCCGCTCGACGACGTCGGTGGCTCCCGAGACGAGCCGTTTGAACTCGCTCCCGACGGCCTCGTCGGGGCGAGTCGACTGTGCCTCGGCCACACCGGCGATCCGTTCGGCCCGGTCGGCGACCCGTTCGAGCTGTCTCGCGATCTTGTAGTAGTGAAACGCCGTCTTGCGGTTGACGTCGAGGCGATCGAGTTCGTTGACGTCCTCCAGCCCCCGGTGGAACCCGCGAGAGACGAACGCGAACAGCCGGTCGACGTACTCGTCGCGTTCCACCACCCGCCGTGCGAGCATGTCGTCGTTCATCCGGACTGCCTCCACGGCGTCGCTCTGCATCCCCACGGCGAGCTGGCGCATCTGGACGACGGACTGGTCCAGCGACACGGCGTCCGTGTTGAGGTGGTCCCGGATCACGATCTCGTCGTCGGTCGTCTCCGCGATCTCCATGCCGATGAACGACTCCACGGTCCGGGAGACGGTCCGGGCGAGGTCCGACGCCCGTGGCTCGTGGCCACCGACGACGATCCGGTCGCAGCCCGCCGTGTAGGCGGCCTTGACGTTCTGTGCGACACCCTCGCGGGAGACCTCCGACGCGTCGATTCGAAACGTCTCGGGCTCCCTGTCGACCGTCGACGGTGCGACGATCAGGCGGTCGCTGTCCTGGTAGACGTAGAGCCTGTCGCCCTTCGACAGCTCGTGTGCGTCCCCCCACTCCTGGGGGAGCGAGAGGGTGTACGTCGATCCCCCCGCGATCTGTACGTTCCGTTCGATGGGACCTTGCTGGTTCATTGGTCTCGTTCGTCGATCGGTCGTGCGTGTCGGTTCGTCGGGCGTGGTCGCGATCGATCCCCCGAGCGATGGGGCTCCCGGCCACACCACCGTCGAGAGCGATACCCGGTCGCAGACCGTAGAGCCGGAAATAACGAACTATGAACCCAACATAGGTTTCGGGAGTGGATAGAGCAATCAGAACCAGCCCCTCCAGGTCGGTCCGATACGTAGGCGGGGGGAGCCTCGGAACGCGCTCTGGTCGCTCTAAACGGCTCATAGCAACGTTATTGCGGCTGATTCCGCCAGTATCGACCGCGACTCATGACCGAAGACCCTTGCGGCGGGAACCCGGAGTCGGCATCAACGCGGAGAACGTTCCTCACGACGGCCGGCGCGGTCGGTGCGGTCGGACTCGCGGGCTGTGCTGGCGGTGGGGGCAGCGGCGGCAGCGCCGACGGTGGCGACGGTGGCGACGGTGGGAACGGGGAGAACGACGCCAGTGGCGGAAGTACGGGCGGGAGCAGTTCGTCGGAGCGCGTCGAACTCGAGTTCTGGCACATCTTCGGGGACGTCCTCGGGGGCCACCTCTCCGACATCGTCTCCCGGTTCAACGACCAGGACAACGGCATCACGGTCAACCTGACGTCGAAGGGCGGGTACACTCCGACGTTCCAGGCGACGATGTCGGCAGTGAACGCGGGGAACGCCCCGCACATCGGCCACTTCTCGACCGGCGACGGGGTGGCCGCGATCGCCTCCGACCAGTTCGTCCCGGTCAGCGACCTCCTCGGGGACCGGATCGATTTCCAGGAGCGGTTCATCGCGCCGCTCACGGACTACTTCAAGTTCCCGGGGTCTGACAAGTTCTTCTCGATGCCGATGAACAACTCGACGGCGATCATGAACTACAACCGGGACATGTTCGCGGAGGCGGGCCTCGACCCCGACTCGCCGCCGCGCACGTTCGCGGAGGTCCGGCAGGTCTCGGAGCAGCTCGTCGCCGAGACGGACGCCGAGCACGGCTGTGCGTGGGCGAACGTCCGGTGGTTCGTCGGGCAGTGGCACGGCTGGGACGACGCGTTCATGTACGACATGGAGAACGGCCGGCAGGCGCCGGAGCAGGGTCCCTCGGAGATCAACTTCGACCAGGAACCGGCCCGGACGATCTACGCCTGGTGGAAGGGGATGCTCGACGACGGGCTCTACATGCCCACCCAGCAGGGCTGGGGCGACGCCTCGGGCGCCGCGATGCAGAGCTGGAAGGTCGGGATCACGCTGGGCTCGACGGCCGGGCTCGGTCGGACGGCGACGATCGCCGAGGAGGCCAGCGAACCGTTCGAGCTCGGCGCGGCGCCGCTGTTCAGTCCGACCGGGGACCGCTTCGGCAACCGGATCGGCGGCGGCTCGCTGTTCGTCCCCGAGCAGGCCCTCGCGTCCGACGCCGAGGAGCGGGCGGTCGTCGAGTTCTTCGACTGGATCACCAGTCCGGAGCCGCAGGCGGAGTGGTTCAAGCGGACGGGCTACTTCCCGATCAACGCCGACTCCCGAAGCCTCCTGGAGGAGGAGGGGTTCTTCGAGGAGAACCCGGCGTGGACGGCGGGCTTCCGGTCGCTCGAGGAGAGCGAGACGGGGCCGACGACCCGGATGAGCATCGTCCCGCAGCTCCCGAAGATCAACCAGGACCTCATGGACACCTGGACCGCGATGCGGCAGGGCACGCCGGTCGACGAGGTGCTGGCGAACCAGAAGGAGACGATCGACGGGATCCTGCAGGACAACCGGTAACTCCGTTCGGGTCGCCCGACCGGAGCTCCGCCGTGACGTCCGGCACCTCGCCGACGCACCGGCACCCTCCGTCGTCGCTGACCCGGACACGACTCACGAACCCTATGCGATTCACGCAGTTCACCCAACACGATGTCTAGCAGAGAAGCGTACGACAGCACGGCACAGGCGGTCCTCTGGCTCCTCCCCACGATCGTCGTTTTCACGCTCTTCCTCTACTGGCCGGCCGCACGGACGGTGTGGCTCGGCTTCTTCGAGGTCGGTTTCTTCGGCCAGGGTGGCACCTTCGTCGGGGTCGACCAGTACGTGGAGGTCCTGACGTGGGAGAAGTACCACAACAGCGTCGTCGTGACGCTCAAGTACGCGTTCGTCACCGTCGTCGGGACGCTGGTCGCCTCGATCCTGATCTCCTTCTGGATCTACACCGTCGACCGTGGCAAGACGGCGTACATGGTCGCGACGATCTGGCCGTACGCGATGCCGGGCGCGGTCGCCGCGACGGTCCTGTTGATCCTCCTGCACCCGTCGATCGGGATGCTCTCGGCTCCCATCGAGAACCTGACGGGGATGACCTGGGACTACACGGTCAACGGCGCACAGGCGTTCTGGCTCGTCGCGCTCGGCACGCTCTGGTACACACTCGGGTTCGATACTATCTTCCTGCTGGCTGCGTTCCACGGCATCCCCGAGACGCTCGACGAGACGGCACGGCTCGACGGCGTCCCGAAGTGGCGGATGCTGCTCTACGTCTACCTGCCGATGATCTCCCCGACGTTGCTGTTCCTGCTGGTGTTGAACACGCTCGGCGGGTTCTTCGGCGGGTTCGCCATCGTCGACCTGGCGACCAACGGCGGACCGCTCGGCGCGACCAACCTCATGATCTACCAGCTGTACCAGTCCGGGTTCGAGAACTTCGACATCGGACTCGCGTCCGTCCAGTCGGTGTTCCTGTTCGTCGTCGCGGTCGTGCTCGCGGTCGGACAGATCGTCCTCTCGGACGAGCGGATCCACTACGGAGCCTGATCCATGGCGATACGAGACAGATTCGACGTCCGTCCACGAACCGAACCGGTGACGAGGGTGACCGACTGGCTGGCCGATCTCGCCGAGCACCCCGGATCGCACCTCGCGCTGCTACTCACGAGCGTCGTGCTGATCACGCCGATCGGGCTGGCGCTGCTGTTGACGACCCAGACGACCGCCCAGGTGTACGACCTGAACTACGTCCGCCCCGGCGGACTCGACGTCGCGATCGCCAACTACCGGGAGGTGCTGTTCGAGTTCGGGTTCCTGCGGCTGGCGCTGAACACGCTGCTCATCGCGGGGTTCACGACCGTCGGCGGGATCGTCCTGTCGCTGCTGGCGGCGATGGCGATCGTCTTCTACGACTTCCGCGGGCGACGGCTGGCGTTCTTCTTCATCCTGCTGACGCTGATGGTCCCGTTCCTCATCCGGGTCGTGCCGCTGTACGAGCTGATCGTCACGCTCGGCTGGCACGACACCTGGCTGGGCGTGACGATCCCGTTCCTGGCGACGGCGACGGGGGTGTTCCTCTACCGCCAGCAGTTCAAGGCGATCCCCGTCGAGCTGGTGGAGACGTGCCGGCTCGACGGCGTCGGCCCGATCAGGTTCCTGTGGGGCGTGCTGGTTCCGATGACGAAAGGGATGACCTCGGGGCTGGGCGTGATCCTGTTCATCAGCACCTGGAACGCCTACTTCTGGCCGCTGATCGCGATCAACACGCGGGACAAACAGATGATCCAGGTCGGGCTCCGCTTCCTCCAGTCCGCCCAGCAGGGAACGCTCACGCAGTACAACCTGATGATGACCGGCGCGGTGATCTCGCTGATCCCGATGCTGGTGCTGCTGTTGGCGCTGCGAAAGAACCTCCTCACGACGATGGGGCTGGAGCTGTAACCATGGCAAACATCGAACTTCGGAACCTCACGAAGCGGTTCGCGGACGTCACGGCGGTACAGGACGTGACCATCGGGATGGACGACGGGGAGTTCGTGGTCCTCGTCGGCCCCTCCGGGTGTGGCAAGTCGACCACCCTGCGGCTCATATCGGGACTGGAGTCGGTCAGCGAGGGCACGGTCCGCATCGGGGACCGGGACGTCACGGACCTGGACGCCTCCGAACGGGGCGTCTCGATGGTCTTCCAGAACTACGCGCTGTTCCCGCACATGACGGCCCGAAGGAACATCACCTTCGGGATCAAGTCCTCGAACGACTTCGACGACGAGGAGATCGACCGGCGCGTCGAGGAGGCCGCCCGGACGCTGGACATCACCGACCTCCTCGACCGGAAGCCCTCGGAGCTCTCCGGCGGCGAGCAACAGCGGGTCGCCATCGGGCGGACGCTGGTCCGGGACCCCGACGTGTTCCTGATGGACGAGCCCCTCTCGAATCTCGACGCGAAACTGCGCGTGCAGATGCGCGCGGAGCTCCAGGAGCTCCACCGCGAACTGGGGACCACGACCGTCTACGTCACGCACGATCAGGAGGAGGCGATGACGCTGGCCGACCGCGTCGTGGTGATGGAGGACGGCGAGCTCATGCAGGTCGACCCGCCACAGCAGCTGTACGACTACCCGCAGAACCGGTTCGTCGCCGAGTTCATCGGCAGCCCGTCGATGAACGTCGTCGCAGTCGAGGTCGAGAAGCGCGGCGGGGGGTACGTGGCCGCCCACCCGTCCTTCGAGGTCCCGCTCCCGGCGGAGCCGTCCCTGGAGCAAGCCGTCGGCGAGGCGGCCCAGTTCGGGGTCCGCCCCCAGGACGTGCACCTCGTCGACGACCCGACCGAGTTCTCGTTCGACGTCGAGGTCGGCGTCACGGAGAACCTCGGCGACCAGCTGTTGATCCTCGGAACGATCGACGACCACGACGTCCGGGTGCTCAGCGACGACCCCCGCCAGCAGCTCGAGCCGGGGGAGGTCCTCCACGTCGAGTGCGATCCCGACCGCCTCCACGTGTTCGACGCCGACACCGGCCGGGCGATCTACCACTCCGGCACCGTCGACGACCGGTCGACCGGGACTGCCGAGTCGGGGCGACCGGTCGCGGGGTCGGATCGATGACGGCGGCCAGCGACGACCGTAGCGAGCGCGTGGACGACCGTGTCGACCACGTCGAGGCGGTCGCCCGGGCCGGTGCGGACGTCGCCCTCGACGGCTTCCGGACGGGCGTCGCTCCCGAGACCAAGGGCGGAGCCGACCGCGTCGTCGACGCCGGCGACGTGGTGACGACCGCCGACAGGGACGCACAGCGCGCGTGTCTGGACGCGATCCGCGACCGGTTCCCCGACGACGCCGTCGTCGCCGAGGAGGAGGACGCACGGAAGACGCTCCCCGGGTCGGGGGTCGTCTGGGTCGTCGACCCGATCGACGGGACGTACAACTTCGCCAGGGACCTCCCGGCGTGGGCGACGGCCGTCGCGGTCGTCGCCGACGGCGGGACGATCGCGGCTGCGACGGTCGCGCCCGCACTGGACGAGGCGTACGCCGTCGACCGGGCGGGCGTCACCCGCGTCGCCGGCCGAGCGGACGGGAGTCGTGTCGCCGGCCGAGCGGACGGGAGTCGTGTCGCCGGCCGAGCGGACGGGAGTCGCGGCGGGACGCCACTGTCGGTCAGCCAGCGGGCGGCGCCGGAGGCGTTCGCCGTCGCGTACGCGGTCGTCCCGCGCTTCGGCGACCGGGGTGCCTACGCCGACGGCGTCGCCGACATGGTCGAACGGTTCGGCGAGACGCGCCGCGTGGGCAGCCTCCAGCTCGTCCTGGCGCGGGTCGCCGCGGGCGCTCTCGAGGGGACGGTGACGCCACAGCCGGTGAACCCCTGGGACAGCGTCGGCGGCGTTCGGATGATCAGGGCAGCGGGCGGCGTCGTCACCGACGTCGACGGCGACCCCTGGCACCCCGGCAGCGACGGGCTGGTCGCGTCGAACGGGGCCGCACACGGGGAGCTCCTGGCGGTCGCCCGGCGGATGGCCGGCGAGCGCTGAACAGCCCCGGGACTCCGACCGCGCCGGTCGCCGTCCTCGGGGCCCCTCGCCCTACTCCGTCCCGAGTTCGTCGACGAGCGGGAGACTCGCGAGCCGGACGGCCGCGAACGAGGCGTAGCCCGCGGACGTCTCGCCCGCCGACCACCGCGCACTGTGGGCCTCGGTCATCCCGTCGACCTCGGTGACCGGGACGTACCGGACGACGGTCCCCGTCCGGTCGATGTCGACGAGGAGGTACCCCTGCGGGAACGACCCCGTCGCCGGCGTCGTCACCTCCCACGTCGGCCCCGTGCGAGCCACGCCGATGTTGTGGAGGTGCCCCGTCACGACCAGCGGTACCTCCGCCCCGGTCACCACCTCCATCAGCGGCTCGGGGTCCCGCAGTACGGGGGGCATTCCCATCCCGGGGTGAGCGGCGTCCCCGTGTGCCCGGAGCTGGTCGGACATCGCCGGCGTGTTGTGGTGCATGAGCACGACCGGCGTGTCGAGGGCCGGGAGGGTCCGCTCCAGCCACGCCAGGTCCTCGCCGGAGACGGCGCCGTCGTGGGTGCGCCGCAACGACCCGTCGGGCAGACAGGCGGTGTTCAGTGCGACGACGTCGACGCCGCCGACGCGCTCGACGAACGGGAACGAGTCGGGCGCGTACGTCCGTTCGAACCGGTCGAGCGGGGGCGACTCGTGGTCGTCGCCGTACTCGTACTCGTCCGTCGACGCCTTCGGGACGTCGTGGTTCCCGGGGACGCTGAAAAAGGGCACGTCGAACGCCGAGAGCACCTCGTCGAGTCGCTCGTACTCCCAGGGGGCACCGTCCTTGGTCAGGTCGCCCGCCGAGACGACGGCGTCGACGCCCCGGTCTGTCGCGTCGGCGAGCGCGGCCCGGAGCCGGTCGGTCGAGCGGTGGTACACCATCGGCGTCCCCTCCGCACGCGGCGTGACGTGCGGATCGGCGACGACGGCGAGGCTCGTCGGTTCGTCGGCCCGTGGCGACGCGAGGCGCGCGACGGTCGCGTCAGTGTGTGTGTGCGGCACGACGACCGGAGGCACTCGACCGTGCTACAAACCGACTGCTAGTAGGCCTATACCGGAGCCTATAGTGACGGGAGGGAACTGGAGACTCTGAACGGCCCCGCCGACGGTCGGGTCCGAGCGGACCTCCCACCGGAGGACGGTCCCTCGCAGCCACCTTCCACCGGGGGACGTTCGACGGCCCCTCGCGATCGCTGCGAGACGACTGGCCCGCCGACTACGACGTCGCGTCCCGGCACCGGGACTGCCCGCCGGGCCGACCGCTCGCCCGTTCCGTCGTTATACAAGTGAGATTGAGTTAGGTATATTTTTATTGGGTCCGGTCGACGACCGCTCCACATGCGACGACACCTGCTGGCAGCGGTCGTCCTGATCGCTGCCCTCGCTACCGGCGGATCGGCGGTAGCGACGTCGACGACACAGTCGGACTGTACGTTCCCGGTGACGTTCACCGACGCGACCGGGACCGAAGTCACCGTCGCGGAGGAACCGCGGGCGGTCGTGACGACGAATCCCAGCGCCGCACAGACGACGTGGGAGATCGGCGCCCGGGAGAAGGTCGTGGGACTCACCCAGTTCGCGACCTACCTGGAGAACGCCTCCTCCCGGGCGAACGTCTCGTCGGGTTCGTTCGGGTTCAGCGTCGAGAAGGTCGTGGGGCTGCAGCCCGACCTGGTGCTCGTCCCGAACGCCTCGCACTTCCCGGAGCGCGTCCGGCAGCTGCGGGCGGCCGGCCTGACGGTGTACGTCTTCCCGCTCGCCGAGTCGGTCGACGACGTGGTCGACAAGACCCGCCGGACCGGGCGGCTGGTCGGTGCCTGTGACGGCGCCGACGAGACCGCCGACCGCATGGACGCCGAGTTCGACACCGTTCGCGAGGCGGTCGACGGGGAAGAGCGGCCGCGGGTCCTCTACGTCTTCTTCGGCTTCACCGCCGGCGAGGGGACGTTCGTCGACGAGCTGATCACGACCGCCGGCGGACGGAACGTCGCCGCGATGGCGGACATCGAGGGGTACAAGCGGATCAACGACGAGACGGTCCTCGCGTTCAAACCCGAGTGGATCGTCCTCAACACCGACGACCCCGACGGAGCGCCGCCCCGGCGGCCGGCGTACAACGACACGCCCGCGGTCGAGGACGGGAACGTGCTCGTCCTGAACGCGAACTACCTCAGCCAGCCCGCACCGCGGATCGTCCAGCCGGTCCGGGAGATGGCCAGGACGTTCCACCCGGCCGCCTACGAGGCGGCCAACCGAACGCCGACGCCGACGCCGACCCCGACGTCGCCACCTGCGTCCGGCGGGAGCGACGACGGCGACGACGAGGACGACGACGATCGCTCGCCCTCGTCGACCGCGCGGTCGGCCTCGTCGACCGACACGCCGACGCCGACGCCGACAGCGACATCGACGGCCACGCCGACAGCGACGGCCACGCTCACGCCGACACGGACGACGTCGACGGCGACGGAGAACCCCACGCCGACGCCGACGGCGACGACCACGTCCACGCCGTCGTCCCAGTCGACTGCGACGAGCGCCGGGACCGGCGCGACCGACGGGACCGCGACGTCCAGCGAGTCGACGACCCCCGGGTTCACGGCCGCACTCGCGGTGCTGGCAGTGCTGCTCGGGACGCTCGCCCGCCGGCGCGGGTAGCCCCGCCCCCACGCTCGGCCCGTTCGAGTGTGCGAGCAGCGTCGGTCCCGTCCCGGGACGCTCGACTCGCGGGGTGGACCGACGCGGCGATCGACGGGGGTCCGGCGACGGACGGCCCGGTCCCGGCTACCGGTCGACGCACGTCGTCCCGGTCGACGCACGGAGTCCGGCCTCTGCCCCGTTTCCGGTGCCGCTCGGCTTCGGCGCGTCTGCGCCGTTCCGATCGACGCCAAGCACGTCCTCGTACTCGTCTTCGATCCGGACGAGCAGTGGCCCTGCCCCGCATCCGAACTCGAGCACGCGATTCGTCCCGTCCGGTTCGAACCGCTCCAGTACCCTCACCTGCGCGTCCCGGTCGACGACTCGCGACTGAAAGAACTCGTACAGCTCGGGGTACTCGTAGAAGCTCCGCTCCCGATGCGGGTTCTCGTTGACGTCCCGGATCACTGCCGAAAGATCCACCGTACAGATCGACGAACACCACGACCGAAGGAAGTTGTATCGGGGCAGTGGGACGTGTTCACGGGCCCCGTAGACGCGTGATCCCTCTCCCGGGCACAGTGGCCCGGACCGCCCGCATCTCCGCCGATTGCGACTCCCGTGACTCGACCGCGACGTGTTCGACGGGGATCGGCGACGAGCGAGGCGCGGTGACGAACGGGCTTCCGGGGACGTGGTGTCGACGCCGGGTAGAACGTCGACGCCAGCCGCTCGGCGACGGTCGGGCCGACGTTCCACGCGAGGCCCATCGCTTCTTCTCGGCGTCCTCCCGCTCGAGGACGCGCTCGAAGACCTGTGACGGCGCGGCGGACGTCTCGGAGAACTCCTCGGCGCTCCGACGTTTCCCTTCGACAGCTGTCCCGGGCGGGATCACGATCCACGGCTCACTCTCTCGGGGGATCGCTGTCGTCGGTGTCGCCGGTTCCCCCCGTGTCCGACGCGGACTCGTTCGTCGGCTCGTCCGCGTCGTCACCCGGTCCGAAGAGCGCGAGGTAGAGCCAGGCCTTCATTTCCGTCCGCTTGCGTCGAGGGGTGGTCGTTCGGGTCATCGTGTCAGGCTCTCCGGATCAGGTGCCGCCGAACCGCCCGCTGGCAGTCCGCGCAGGCGTCGTCGAGCCGGGCGACCGTCGCCAGGAGCGGGTGATCGACCGGGAAGTCCTCGTAGAGGGACGGAACCAGGCTCCGGTGACGGATCCCGGCGTCGACGCCCTGGTTCGTGGTTTCCCGGAGGAACGCCTGGCGTTCCGCCGCGAGCTCGGTACAGCGGTCGCGGTGACGTGCGAGCGTCTCGTGGCGCTGCTGGAGCGCGTCGAAGCCGAGGTCGGTCAGCGGCGTCTCGTCCGCGTCGGCGATCCACGCGGTGACGTCGTCGACGACCGCTCCGGCCCCGTCGAGGTGAGTCGCTTCCCGACCGAGAGCTCGCCGGAGCACCGCCGTCTCCGCCCGCCGGGTGGTGGCCTCCGAGACGACCGCCCGCTTGAGGTTCGGTGTGAACGACGCGGGAGTCGTCGACGCGAGTGCCACCGCGATCTCCTCCGAGAACTCGTCGCCGATGGCCGCGAGCAGGGCGTCCTCGTCGTCCACGTCGGCGACGTGGGCACCGATCGTCTCGGCGAACGCGCTCCGCACCACACGACAGCGATCCCCGGTGGATCCGCCGGCGCGAACGAGTCCGCCGTCGGTCGCAGGTAGCTTCGCCGTCGACGAGGGGACCGAATCCGTCGGGATCTCCGACACCCGATCGACGAACGCGTCGATCGCCCCGAGTTTCTCGTCGACTGTCTCCTGTTCCGTCCGTGTGCGCGTTCGCGCCCGATCGACGTACGTGTTTACTGGCATCTCAGACCCCCGACGAGGTGGCACCACCGGTGTGATCGGTCGAGTCGAGGTCCCCCGCCACGCTCTCGGACGGGTCCGGGCGGCGATCGTCCGGATCGGCGTCGGTCCCGGCACGTTCGAGGGCCGGGTCCGCCGCGGCGGGGTCGACGGCGTCGTCGCCGTCGTCCGAGCGCGTGGAGCCGGCCGCCGCCACACTGTGCCCGCACCCCACGAACTGCTGCCGCGCCGCTTGCGGGGGGTCATCGTCCCGCCCCGGTTCGGACGGCGTCGAGTGGTCGGTCGTTCGAGCGCACTGCCGCGGTCGTCCGCCCGAGACCCGTCGTTCCGCGTCCCGACAGACGATCAGGTCGTAGTAGGGAACCTGCGGGTCGTACCGCCGGAGCGCCGATCGGTACTGCTCGGTCGCCCGGGCAGCGCTCCGTGCCGTCGCCCGCCCCTCGAAGCGTTTTCCGGCCGCGGGTACCGGCCGATCACCCGTCCGCCCGCAGACGACGTAGTAGTCGCCGTCGTCGCTGGCGAGTGCCCCGATCCGCTCCCTGATCTCGACGAGCGTCGTGGCGACCACGGCTACCCACCACCCGCTTCGACAGGGTACTGTGTGTCAGGGTGCGGCGATCTCGCCCGTCCGATCCCCCGGTCGACGTCCGGCAGTTCCCGGTCGATCGACGACCGCCGACGCCCAGCGTTCGTCCGGCGGCTGCCCCTCGTCTCGACCCGGGGTCCGCGTCGGTGTCGCAGCAGTCGCGACCGACTGCCGCTCGATCGTCCCCGGTCTGTAGCCGTCGACCGATCCTCGACGGGAGCAGGCGCCGACCCGTGGCGACGTGACGTGAACTGCGACATCTCAGTCACTCCACGACGACCGTCCCGACCATCCCGGCGGCCTCGTGGGGGATACAGAAGTACTCGTGCGTCCCGGTCGTCTCGAAGGTGTGGACGAACGACTCTCCCGACTGAACGGCACCCCTGCCGTTCTCCCAGCCGCTTCTGGCTGCCTCCTCGGAGTCGAAGCCGCCGGAGGCCCAGCACGTGGCACCGTCGGGAATCCCGTCCCGATAGGCAGTCACCGAGTGGGGCTCCCCGGCAGCGTACGTCCAGGCGACCGTGTCGCCCGTCGAGACCGTGGGCTCTGCAGGATCGTACGCGACGGCGTTCGTGTCGACGACGTGGTCGGCGTCGTCGGGGACGCCGTCGACGACGTTCGGACCGCCCTGGAGGGCGGACTCGCCGCCTCCCTCGCTCGTCCCCGAGCGACCGCTGACCGTGCCCGCGAGGTCCAGGTCGAGCGGGAGCTTCTCGACACCGTCGACGAGCGCGAACTGGGCGTACTGGGCGGCACTGGCGAACGACGCTGCGGCCGCGTTCACGTCGCCGCCCTCCTGGAGAGCCGTGACGTACGCTTCGAGCTGCGCCTCGAACGTGCCGTAGGCGTTGTGGTCGGCGTCCTCGATCAGCTCGTGGACCCGGGCCGCCTCGAAACCCGCGAACACGTCCTGCACGACTGCCGCCGCGGCTTCGGTGTGGGAGCCCCCACCGCTTCCGACGATGGCGTAGATCGACGCGAGCGCCTCCCCGTTGAACCGCTGGAACAGCCGCTGGGCGATCGAGGCAGCGACGTCGTTCCGGCCGAGTCGATACAGTTCGCGGGCGTCGGCGAATCGTGCCCGGAAGAACGCCGCCTCCAGGAGGGGTGCGTTCGCCCCGGCGAGCGCTTCGATTCCGGTCACGAGGTTCGAGTCGACCGTGGCGACCGCGTCGTCGATGGCCGACTCGTCCCCGCTCTCGATCGCGGACCGGAGCTCCGCGAGCCCGGCCTCGAAGCCCTCGTAGGCCTCGCCGCTGGCCGCTTCGAGCGCTTCGTGGGCCCTGGCGCCCTCGAAGTGCGCGAAGACGTCGCCGGCCATCGTCGCCGCCCGGTCGGTCTCGCCGCGGGCCGCGAGCCAGCGGGCGTCGTACGTGCGGGCCCGGTAGATCGTCAGTGCGGCGGCGTGCGCGAACGCCGTCGACGGCCCGCCCATCGACGCGAGTGCGGCGGCGTCCCAGCCCCGCGCCTGGAGCGCTGCCACGTGACCCGCGCCCGCGGTGGCCTCGGCGTCGGCCAGCGCGTAACTCCCGGTGATCGCCGCGTCGAACGCCCGGGCTGCGCTCGTCCGGACGGAGTCGGCGTCCCCCTCCCCGGCGGCCGAGGCGACCGCCTCGACGGCGCTCTCGAAGGTCTCGTACGCCTCCCGGTCGGCCGACGACGGTGTCGTCGTCGCGCTCGCCTCGGTCGCCCCGGGCTCGTCGTCCGTCCCGCCTTCACTGCGTCCGTTACACCCCGCAACGCCGGTCGCGACTGCGGCCGCACTGGCCGCGAGCAGGTCGCGTCGACTCGGTCGCATCGTGTTTTAGGGAAACCTAAAACAGCATAACTCCTTCGAATTTTAGGCCAGCCAAAAAACCGTCGGACCGGATCTGTCGTTCCGGTATCCGCGATCGATACGGGGACCTCGGCCGGGCTGAAGCAGGCAGCGTGGACCCCCGGAAACGCCCGCCGTTCACCGGCGGTGCAGCGTCGGACCGACGAGTAAGACGGATGCAGCCCAGAAACTCCAAGATTGTAACTTTTAGGCGCCCCAAACAAGTGTTTGTATGTTTTAGGTCTCCCAAACAGCATAGATTTATTACAATTGTGGTCCTACGTGGACGTGTATGAGCGCAGAAAGCCTCGAACGACGGACGCGGAGCTACCTCAGCAACAACGTTCCCCAGATTCAGGATCACGGCGGCTACTTCGAGATCGAGGACGTCGACGACGAGACGGGCGAAGTGACGATCGCCATCGGCGGCGCCTGCTCGGGGTGTGGTATCGCGCCGATGACCATGCGCGCCATCAGGCACCGACTTCCCGACGAGGTCGACGAGATCTCGGACGTGGTCGTTCGCCGCGCGGGCGGTCCGCGCGCGGCGGTGATGCCGAGCAAGACCGAGGAGATGGAAGAGATGGAGGAGTACGCGGACTACTCGCCGCCGTTCTGAGCCGTCCGTCCCCGGCGTTCGAACGGTCGGCGGCTGCGACGACCGCCCGCCCGTGCGTGTCGGGTCGAGGCATCACCGCTCCTCCCGGTCGCCATCGTACGGCAGCGTCGAGGCGAGGCGCTCGGCGACGTCCGCACTCACCAGTCCGGCCATCTCCATCGCCTCGGACTCGTGCTCGTCGAGGTCGAGGACGCTCCGGAAGAACCACGAGAGGGTCACGTACGTCTCGTGTAACTCCCGGGCCCGCCGACGCCCGGCCTCGGTCAGCGACGCGCCCTCGTACGGTTCGTACGCGAGCAGCCCCTCGTCCTCGAACTCCCGGAACGTCTCGATGACCGTGGCGGGCGACCGACCGGTCATCTCCCCGACGGTTCCGGGTGCGACGGGTGCTCCCTGCCGGTGTTCGGCGATGTACAGGCCGAGGAGGTACTGCGAGCGCACGCTCACCGCCAGTTCACCCCGGTCGTCGAACGCAGTCGGTTCGGGCCGAAGCACGCTTCGTGGTCCGCGTCGTCGGCGAGTGTCGACGTGGGCATGGTGGTCCGTCGTAGCCTGGATGGCGTGTGCGAGTGGTCCTCGTCCGATCCCGTGTCCCGTTTCGTCGTCGCCTCGTCGGACGCTCCCGCCGGTTACCGCCTGGCGGTCGTCGGGTGCTCGGCAGTGATGAACGGTTCACCGTCCGTCGCGAGGGCGATACCGCCACAATCAGGACGACGGACGCGCCACCCGGGGAGTTCCGGGATGCCGTAGTCCGCAGGCGTGCCGAACGCGGTCGCGATCGCCCACTCTCTGGCGTGCACGTTCAGAACTCCCCCGTGACGACCTCCGCCACCCGCTGGCGGTCGAACAGCTGTTCGTCGGGGCCGAACTCCGGGTAGACGTCGCCGTTCTCGTAGCCCGGCCACGGACCGAACTGCTCCGGATACAGTTGCTTGGCGGTCATCTCCAGCTGGAAGAGGTTCATCAGCGGTCCCTGCCAGCGCGTTCCCTGGACGTACACCCGGTCGTTCTGGACGGCGCTCAGCTCGCTGCCGACGGGGTCGTCCCCGAGGTTCCGTATCATCGCCTCGAAGTCGACGGCCTCGGTGACCGTCCACAGCGCGAGGATCGCGTCGGGGTCGGCTTCCAGCAGGGCCTCCATGTCGATCTGTTTGAACGCGCCGGTCCACTGTTGGTCGCCGAAGGCGTCGACGGCGCCGAGCGGGCGGCTGTGGGCGTTGAAGTAGCCAGGTGCGTTCAAGCGGAGCAGGTAGATCGCCGAGAGGTCCGTCGCGATAGAGAGGTACGCCACGGTCGGCCGGTCCGGCGTCGGCGTGCGCTCGGTTTCGATGGTGCTCAACATCCCGTCGCGAAGCGAGGAGAGCGCCTCGTAGCGTGCTCGCTCGTCGTACAGGGTCGCGACGCGGTCGAACAGCTCCCACAGCTCGTAGTAGCGGTAGCCGTCGGCCCACTCCTCGGGCGGTGTGGCGTGGAAGCTGCTGTAGTAGTTGCCGAGCCACGGCCCGACGTTGGTCGCGACCTCGTCGACGTCGGCGCGGTCCCAGTTGTCCTGTGTCGTGACCCACGCCGGGTCGACGAGGTGGACGTCGCTGTCGAGTTCGTACAGCTGCTCCTTCGCGAAGCCGTACGACCCCGTCCTGTCCCGCCACTCGATTTCGAACCCGTCGATTCCGGCGGTGAAGTACGCCAGCGTCGATGCGGTGCCGTCCCACCAGACGTTGTTGACGCTCTCACCGTGTCCGAGCGCGCTCGCCATGTCCGCGAACCACGGGAAGTGTGCGAACACGTCGGTCGGGGGCGACTCGAGCGTGACCGTACCGACGGGCGATAGCTCGACCGTGTACTGCGGTTCGGGCGTCGCCGTCTCGGCGTCGGTCGGCTGGTCCGTCTCGCCGGGCGTCTGCGAGTCGCTCGTGGGCTCGGGGTCCGTTGGCGTCGTCTCCGACCCGGTGCCCGCGCACCCGGCCAACAGGCCGCCGCCGATGACCGCCCCTGCGTACGTCACGTAGTCGCGCCGCGTCGGTGCCTCGTCCCGATCGGTGTCGTCGGTGTCATCGTTCGTCATCTGTCGCTACCGCCATCGTCCGCATCCGTAGCTGCGGTCGGTCGGTCGGTGTCCCCGGACTCTTCGCATCCGGTGGACTCCCGGAGACCGTCGGCGGCCCCGGATCCGGCACTGGTGTCCTCACACGTTTCCAGCGAGCGAGCGTACTCACGGACGACGTCGTCGTCGAGGTGCTCGAGCAGGAACCGCTGTCCCTCTCGCTCGCGGCGGCGCCGCTCGGCGTCGTCGATCCCGCGGTCGAGGAACGCCCCCTTCATCTCGTCACGGACCTCCTCGAGCGTCTCCTCGTCGAGGTCGGGCGCGCCGGGCCGGATTTCGCGGTCGAACCAGTCGTCGACGTCCTCGTGCCAGTTCTCGCCGCCGTAGCGATCGTCGTCGACGACCCAGTCGACGTAGATCTCGCCGATCTCCGGCCAGTACCGGTCGGTCAGGTCGTCCCGGGCGAGCGAGACGGCGGCCCGGCCCCCGTCGCCGGCGTTGACCACAGCCTGGTGGACGGTGTCGCGCGTGAGCCACCCGGCGGCGTAGAGCCCGTCGACGGAAGTTCGACCGCCCTCGGTCACGAGGAAGCCGTGTTCGTCGTCCGTCTCCAGGTCGGCGTCGAACGACGACAGGTAGTCACCGTCGTAGGCACTCGCCACGAGGAGGTACTCGGTCACCAGCGAGCGACCGTCCTGGGTCTCGACCGCGAAGCCGGGGTCGTGTGGCTCCACCGCCTCGACCAGGTCCTCCTCGACGGTCGCCCCCTCGTGTTCGACCTGGGCACGCCCGATGGCGACGAACCGTTCGGGACTGATGCCGGCCGGGAATCCGAGGTAGTTCTCGAGGTGTGCACACTGGTGGATCGCGGATTTCCCGCGCGCTAGCACCAGGGTATCCAGTCCATATCGACCGAGGAAGACGGCAGCCGAAAGGCCAGCCGCGCCGCCACCGACGACCACGACATCCCTATCGTGTGGGCCGTCGCGTTCGCTCGCTGGCGTCCCGTCGGGACGTGTCGTCATCTACAGGTCCCCCGCGATGATATCCCGGACACGTCCCCGGTCGAAGAGCTGGTTCTCCTCGGGGACCTCCGGGAACTGCTCGGGATCGAAGGCACCGAACTCGCCGGGATAGAGCTGCTGCGCCTTCATCTCCGTCTGCAGGAGGTTCACGATCGGACCCTGCTCGCCGTACGCGCCGGGGTAGACGTTCCCCTCCTGTACCGCAGTGAGCTGGCTCCCGACGCCGTCCTCCTCCATCGGTGTGACGTACTGCTCGCGGAACGCCGTTGCGGAGAAGCTACTCGTGTCGCCGGTGGTGCCGATCCCCCAGTGGACGACGATGATATCGGGATCGACATCGAGCAACGTCTCGTAGTCGATCGTCCCGCCGTCTTCCATCTCCTGGGGGAACGCGCTCGCGACGTCGAGGTCGCGATAGGGCTTCGTTTCGTAGCCTTCGTCCTGTGTGTTCAACGGGTAGAACTTTCCCTTGGCCGGTTCGGAGCCGCCGTTGATCAGGCCGATCTCGGGACGCTCGCGTTCGGGCGGAAGTCGAGATCGAACCTTCCGTTGGACCTCCTCGTGGAGTTCGGCGAACGCCTCGTAGCGCTCGCGTTCCTGGAAGAGGTCGGCCAGGCGGTCGAACGCGCCGTACAGCGAGTAGAGCTCGTAGTCGTGGAACTCGCGCCGACGGCGGCAGTTGTTTCCGAAGAAGGGCGCGGCGTTCTCCTGGATCTCCTCGGTGTCGGACTCGTCCCAGTCGTCGTCCCAGCCGGTCCCGTGCAGGTAGTTGGGGTCCATGAGGACGACGTCCGGATCGAGCTCGTAGAACACCTCCTTGCTCCACCCCCCGCCGTCCCAGTTGGCCAGCGCGGCGAGTTCGTCCTCGGGCGGCACCTCGAGCCCGAACGGCTCGAAGAAGAACCCCGGGATCATGTTGCCCGCAGTCAGGAACCCGTCGCGCTGGCCGAGCGCGAACGCCATGTCCGCCCACGCCCCGTTGTAGACGAGGTACGTCTCCGGCACCTCCTCGAACGTGATACACCCCGCGGGCTCGATGCAGGCCTCGTAGGCGGTGTCCGTCACGGTCGGGGCCGAGGTCTCCGTGTCCGATTCCGTGCGGGTCGACGATTCCGTCTCCGTCGCTTCCGGCGTCTCCCCCGACCCGGGGCTGCTGTCGCCCGCACAGCCGGCCAGCAGGCAACCGCCGATCACCGCCCCGCCGTACGCCAGGTAGTCCCGTCGCGTCGGTGCCTCGTCTCCCGCGTCGTCGTCCGCCATGCGTTTTTGGCTCGCCTAAAAATACATAGTCGTTCCGGTTTTTAGGCCGGCCGAAACTCAGGGCCGTCGCCCGGACGTGCGCGCCAGGAACGCCTCGGGGAGCGACTCGATCTCGCCGGCCTGGACGCCCCAGAGGTCCGCGTACAGCCCGTCGGCCGCCAAGAGGTCTTCGTGCGTGCCGCGTTCGACCACCTCCCCCTCGTCGAGTACGACGATCCGGTCGGCGTCCTTGACCGTCGACAGCCGGTGGGCGATCACCAGCGTCGTCCGGTCGGCGGCCAGCCGCTCGAGCGACCGCTGGATCAGGTACTCGGTCTCCGTGTCCACGGCGGAGGTCGCCTCGTCGAGCAGGAGGACCTCGGGGTCCTGGAGCACCGTCCGGGCGATGGCGAGCCGCTGGCGCTGCCCGCCCGACAACTTCACGCCGCGCTCGCCGACGCGGGTGTCGTAGCCGTCCGGGAGCCCCTCGATAAAGCCGTGTGCTTCGGCCGCCTCGGCGGCCGCGATCACGTCCGCCCGGTCGGCGTCGAACCGGCCGTAGCGGACGTTCTCCGCGACCGTCCCGTCGAACAGGAACGTCTCCTGGCTCACGTAGCCGATCGACGAGCGCAGGTCCGCGAGCCGGACGTCCCGCACGTCGTACCCGTCGACCCGGACCGCGCCGTCGGTCACGTCGTACAGCCGGAGGAGGAGCCTGGCGATCGTCGACTTCCCCGCGCCCGTCGGCCCGACGATGGCGACCGTCTCGCCGGGAGCGACCGCGACGTCGATCCCTTCGAGCACCGGCCGCTCGTCGGTGTCGCCGCCGCCCTCCTCGCCGGTCTCGTAGGCGAACGTCACCCTGTCGTACTCGACGCGCCCCTCCACTTCGTCGAGTGCGATCGCGTCGGGCGGATCCTCGATCCGCACGGGGGCGTCCATCAGCCCGCAGATGCGCTTGCCCGAGGCCTTGGCGTTCTGGTACCAGTCGACGATGCTCGCCGACTGTGCCATCGGCCCGGTCAGCCGCTGTGTCAGCAGCACGAACACGACGAAGTCGCCGGTCGTCAACTCGCCCGAGAAGAACAGCGGCGGGCCCGAGAACACCCACAGCCCGCCGAGGACGAACGTCGCGAGCAGCGCCGCCCCCGTGATCAGTTCCATCCCCGGCCGGTAGAAGTAGCTCAACTCCAGGACGTCCATCTGTGCGTCGAAGACGTCCCGGGAGACCCCGCGTACCCGGTCGTTCTCGTACGACTCGGTGCTCGTCGTCTTGACGAGCTCGATCCCGCTGAGGCCGTTCTCGATGCGCGTGTTCAGATCGCCGATCGTCTCGCGGTGGCGCGTGTACCGGGGTTCGATGACGCGCACGAACCACCACGTGAACCCGACCAGCAACGGCACGGCCCCGAGCGTCACCAGCGCGAGCTGGCGGTTCGTGTACAGCAGCGCCGACGTCACGCCGAGGACGATGACGCCGATACGGATGCTGTCCCCGAGTGCGTTGTCGAAGAACGTCTCCAGGTTCGAGGTGTCGTTGTTGAGGATGGACATCACCTCGCCCGTCTCCTTGTTGTCGAAGAAGGTCATGTCCAGCCGCTGCATCTTCTCGTAGGCGTCGACCCGGATGGCGTACATCACGCCGTGGGCGAAGTAGTTCATCGCCACGCCGCGGACCCACTGGAGGAGCGCCCCGCCGAGCAGCGCGACGCCGACGACCGCCGCCGAGAGCCGGAACTGCGCCGCCGGGTCGGTCGGCAGCCACGCGTCCGGAACGAACGGCAGGCCGTACGCGCTCTCGCCGGTGAAGACGGCGTCGATGGTCGTCCCGAGCACGATCGGCGTCACGAGCACCGTGCCGTACGCGACGACGCTGGTCGCCAGCCCGAGCACGAGCCACCACCCCTCCCCGGGACCGTACGCGCGAAAGAGGCGCCCCAGCGGCCTGGAGACCCGGTCGCGGTAGGCGTCGAGCTCCGTCTCGACCGTCCCCTCGTCGGTCACTGTTCGGGCCCCGGTGGCTCTCCCCGTTCCGCCGTCACGTTGCCGTGGCGGGGCCGGAGCGGGACGATCCGCGGCCCCCGTTCGGTGAGTTCCACCTCGGCGTCGATTTCGAACACCTCCGCCAGCAGCCCCTCGGTCACGACTTCCTCCGGCGGGCCCCGTGCGTAGATCGCGCCATCCTTGAGCGCGACCACGTGGTCGGCGTATCGGGCCGCCTGGTCGATGTCGTGGAGGACGAGGACGACGGTGACGTCGCTGTCGTCACGCAGCGTCTCGACGATCCCCATCACCTCGAGCTGGTGGTGGAGGTCGAGGAACGTCGTCGGCTCGTCGAGCAGGAGGACGTCCGTCTCCTGGGCGAGGATCATCGCGATCCACACCAGCTGTTTCTGCCCGCCGCTGAGGCTCCCCACTTCCCGGCCACGGAGGTGTTCGACCCCCGCCAGCGAGATCGCCCGGTCGATCGCCTCGCGGTCGGCCGCCGAGAGCCCGTCGAAGAACCCGCGGTGCGGGTAGCGCCCGTGTTCGACGAGCTTCTCGACGGGGACGCTCTCGGGCGAGGTGTTCTCCTGGGAGAGCAGGCCGAGTTTCCGGGCCAGCTCCTTCGCCTCGAGCGACTGGACGTCCGCCCCGTCGAGCAGCACCCGGCCGGCGTCGAGCCCGAGCTGGTCGGCGAGCCCCTTCAGGAGGGTGCTCTTGCCGCTCCCGTTCGGTCCCACGAGGGCCGTCACCTCCCCTGGCGGGACGCGGAGCGACTCGCCGTCGATCACCGGTTCGTCGGCCGACGGGTAGCCGACGACGAGCTCCTCGCCGCGGAACTCGCTCGCGGGCGTCTCGGTCCCGGCTCCGGTCTCGCGGTCGCCGTCCGACCGGCGGCCGTTCCGGCGCGGGTCCGTCCGGTCGACCGTCGTCCCTCTCCCCCCAGCAGGCCGCGACGAGCGGTCCCAGGCCATCAGATCTCACCCATGGTCTGTTGCTTGCGCATGAGGTACAGGAAGTACGGCCCGCCGACGAGCCCGGTGACGATCCCGACCGGGATCTGCACGGGGTTCAGCGCGAGCCGTGCGCCGACGTCGGCGGCGACCATCAGCGCGGGACCGGCGAACAGACAGCCGATCACGAGTTTCTTGTAGTCGCTCCCGACGACGCTCCGGACCATATGTGGAACGATCAGGCCGACGAACCCGACGATGCCAGCCACCGCAATGCTCGCCGCCGCCGCCAGCACCGCCACGCCCGAGAGCGCGAACCTGACCTTCTCGACGGACATCCCGAGCGACTGCGCCGTGCTCTCGCCGAGCAGGAGGACGTTCAGCTGCCGGGAACTCACGAGCGCGAGCAACATCGCCACGACCGTCCATGGCAGGGCCATCCTGACCTGCTCCCAGTCGGTGCCCGTCAGTGAGCCGGTGGTCCAGGCGATCGCGGATTGGACGACGCCAATGTCGTCCGCGAAGAAGAAGAAGGCCGTCTGGAGGCTCCCGAAGACGGTCCCGACGATCACGCCGGCGAGGACGAGCCGGACCGGGCTGGTGCCGTTCTTCCAGGCGATCGCGTAGACGATCAGGAACGCGACCGCGCCGCCGACGGAGGCGATCAGCGGCAGGAACGCCGTCAGTCCGGAGAAGACGACGAGCGTGAGCAGGATCGTCAGCCCGGCGCCCGAGGAGACGCCGAGGATGAACGGGCTGGCGAGTTCGTTCCGGGTGACCGCCTGGAAGATCGCGCCCGAGACGGCGAGGTTCATGCCGACGAGGATCCCCACGAACACTCGGGGCAACCGGATGTTCCAGACGATCAGGCTGCGCTTGTTCATCTCGGGGACTTCGCCGCCGAGCAGGAACGCCTCCCACGCCCGTCGGTTGAGGATCACCTCGGGGTTGAACACGGCCTGCCACGCTTCCAGGATCGTCATCGAGAACGCACCGAAGCTCACCTGGATGAGCCCCCCGGCGATGACGATTACGAGGCTCCCGAGACAAAGGGTGAACAGCGAGCCATCGAACCAGCCGAACCACTGCTCGCGACGCGAGGTGGTCGAGGTGTCGGTGACAGGTTCTCCAGCCATGGTCAGTCGCTCACCTCGTTCGGGTGGTGTTCGGCCTCGATGTCGCGCGCCGCATCGAGGATAAGATCGTCGTCGACGTGGTCGAGCAGGCGCTTCTGCCCGCGCACGCCACGCTGCTCGATTTCGTCGTCGGAGAGGTACGTCTCGAACGACCGGTCGATGTCCCGTTCGCGTAACTCGACGCAACGATCTTCGTCCAGGTCGTGGCTGTCGGGGAGCTGCTCGTCGAACCCCTCGCGCCAGCGGTCACGGTCGCTCCACTCACCGTCGAGCGTAGACTCCTCCCGCATCCAGTCGTAGTGATCGGCGACCGCTGCCGGGTAGCCATGCTCCTCGCGGGCGTCCTCGACGACGCGAATCCCGACGCGTGCACCACGTCCGGCGGCCATGATGGCCTGCCTGTCGGCTTCCGCCGACGGTGAGGCGACGTACAATCCGTCGACCGGGGTCGTGCCGTCGTGGTCGGCGTACTCGCTGTCGAAGGTCTCGTGTGGCTCTCCGTCGTGTTCGTACTCTTCGAACATCGCCGACGCGTCGTCGAGTCCGCGCATGTACTCGCCATCGTAGCGCGTCGCGGCGACGACTTGCCACGCCGTGACGGCGTCGCCCTCCTGTGGCTCGATCACGAACCCGTCGCCGTCGTCGGCTCGCTCGACCGACTCGACGAGGTCGGGGACGATCACACAGCCCGCCTCCTCGGCGTGGTCGTGCATCAAGTCGTACAGCGTCTCGATGTCGATTCCGGCAGGGAATCCGAGGTAGTTTTCGAGGTGGGCACACCGCTGGATCGAGGAACGCCCGCGGTCGAAGATCACCGTATCGAGGCCGTACCGGGCGGTGAAGACGCCTGCCGAGCAGCCTGCCGGGCCGCCACCGACGACGACCACGTCGTGGTCATACTCGTGTGTCGGTTCGAGCTTCGCACTGGTCATCGTCGGGTGTCGCCGTCGACGATATCGCGGACGCGCTGGCGGTCGAACAGCTGTTCCTCCTCGGGCACCGGCTCTCGCAGGCCGGGGTACTCGCCGAACAGATCGGGGGAGACCTGTTTTGCCGTCATCTCGATCTGGAAGAGGTCGAACAGCGGTCCCTGCAGTCCCAGTCCCCCCGGGTAGACCCGGTCGTTCTGGACTGCGGAGAGCTGACTCGCCACCGGGTCGTCTCTCATCTCGGGGAGTGCCGTGTCCTGGTAGTACTCGGGCGACCCGACCGCGTTGTGGGAGATGTACACGTCGGGGTCGGCTTCGAGCATCGCTTCGACGCTTATCGGGGAGGTCTGCCAGTTGCTCGCCGCGTATCCCTCGACGTCCGGCAACGCGTCGACGAGCTGTACCGGTCGGGTGTGTGCGCTCCCGAAGCCCGGCTTGTTCGGGTCGTAGACGTAGAACTCACCCTGCCAGAACCCTGCCAGCGCGACGGTGGGGCGCTCGTCTTCCGGTGGCAGGTTCGACTGGATGTGAGCGACCATCCCGTCGCGTACCGATTTCAGTGCCGCGGAGCGGTCCCGCACCTGGTACACCTCGGCGAACTTCGAGAGGATCTCCCAGAGCGAGTAGAACCGGTAGTCGGTCTGGACCCCACCGGGCACGTTGTTCGCCCGACTCCCACGGTTGGCGAAGAACGGACCGACGGTCCCGGTAACCGTCCCGACGTTCCCCTCGTCGAGGCCGTCGAGGCTGTCGACGGCCCGGAGCGGGTCGATGTGGTGGACGTCGGCGTCGAACTCGACGGTTCCCATCGGCGACATCGTCACCGAGTAGCCGGTGTCCCCGCGAGTCGTCGTGCCCGTCGGCGTCTCGGTCCCGGTGTCCGTCGTCGGTGTCGCCGTCCCGCTCGCCGTCGGCGTCGGGTCCGACCCGGCCGTGTCGCCAGCACAGCCCGCGAGCAATCCGCCGCCGATCACCGACCCACCGTACGTCAGATACTCCCGCCGCGTCGGCGCCTCTCTCGTGATCGCGTCGTCGTCGCTCACGTTCGTTCCCCGTCGACGATCCCCGCGACACGATCCCGGTCGAACAGCTCGCCCGAGTAGACCTCGGGGAAGTACAGCGTCGCGTACCGTTCGGTCAGGAACAGGTGGTGGAGCGGCCCCGAGTAGATCGGCCCGCCGCGGAACACCGTGTCGTTCTGGACCGCCGTGAGTTCCGAGGCCGTCCCGTGGTCCTTCATGAACGAGAGGACGGTGTCGACGAACTCCTCGCGGCTCTTGTCCTCGTGGCCCCGGACGAGGATCGAGTCGGGGTCGACCTCCAGCATCGTCTCGTAGTCGATCTGGCCCCGGTCGGTCGTCGACAGGCCCTCGATCCCGGTGTCGGCGAGCGCGTCCGTGATCCCGAGGTCGTGGAACTGTTTCTTGTTCGTTCCCCGGTCGCTCACGCGGTACGGGTAGAACGCCTCCGGCTCGTTCCCGGACGCGAACGTCAACAGCGCGTTCGGCCGGTCGTCAGCCGACGGGAGGTCGGCCCGGACGTCGGCGAGGAACTCGTCGTGGAGCCGCTTGAACTGCGCGAACCGTTCCCCCTCCCGGTGGACCTCGGCGACCTTCTCGAAGGCCTCGTACAGCGTGTAGTAGCGGTAGGTGTGCCACTCGTCCGTTCGCCGGAAGATCGTGTTGCCGACGAACGGCGCGACGTTCTCGGCGAGTTCCTCGACGTCGCTCCCGTCGAGCCCGAAGAAACTGTTGTTGATCAGCCACTGCGGGTCGATCAGGTGGAGGTCGCCGTCCAGCTCGTAGAAGACCTCCTTGTCGATCCCGCTGTCGCCGTTGAGCTTCGTGATCGAGTCCGTGTCGACGTTCACGCCGTCGAGTTCGTCGTAGTGACCGGTGTGGAACCGCGACGGGAGCCCCATCGAGCGGATCGAGTCGCCGTGGCCGAGCGCGACGGCCATGTCGGCGTAGTCGGGGAAGTAGTGGGTGACCCGCTCCGGGGGCTGTTCGAACTGCACCTCCCCGGCGGGCGCCATCTCGACCGTGTAGGAACTGTCCGGCGTGGCCGTCGCCTCGTCCGACGATCGAGTCGTCTCGGCGTCCGTCGAGGTCGGCGTCGACGTCGCGGTGGTCGTACTCGTGGCCGCGTCCGTGGGGTCCGACTCCGCTCCGGTGTCGCCGGTGCAGCCGGCGAGCAATCCCCCGCCGACGATCGCCCCGCCGTACCGCAGGTACGCTCGTCGTGTCGGCGACTCGGGACTGCCGGGCTCTCTCGACATGTGGTTTAGGCTCGCCTAACTACACAAAGGGCTTTCGAATTTTAGGTGGGCCTAAATAGTCTCCATCCGTCAGATGGGGCCCCCACACCGCGGACACATCGGGGGAGCGCCCTCGGGACGTTCCAGCCCACAGTGCGGACACGCCCCGCCTCGGTCGGGCGACTCGATCGCGTCGACCGCCTCGGCAGTCGTCGTCCGAACGCCGTCGCGAGCAGCCCGAGCGCTTCGGCAGCCCGCCCGCGAACGTGGGCGTTCTCGTCGTCGAGCCGCTCGACGAGTCGATCGCGGACCGGGGCGAGCCGCCCGGGGGACGCACAGCCGATCGCCACGAGCGCGTTCCCGTCTCCGGTGGCGACCGGCCGTCGCTGTTGCTCCCTCGTATCCCCGCCCTCCGTCTCGAGCACGGGTCCACGTCCGAACTCTCGTGGACGCGCAGGTCCCGATTCACCTCCCACCTCCTGAAATTAACCAGCCAGTCGCAGATGGCCAATTTTAATATAGTAGAGCAAGGTCTTAATAACACGATGGCACACATCCACCTCGGTGACGGCTCGTTCCCGCTGTGGGCGCTGGTGTTGTGGACGGCGCTCGGCGTCGCGCTCGTCGGGGCAGTCGTCTACCGGATCCGCAAGGGGGGAATCGAGACGCGTCAGATCGCGCTCGCGGGGATCGGCGCGGCGGCGAGCTTCGCGGTCTTCCAGTTGAACGTCCCCGTCTGGGGCGGGATCCACATGAACCTCACCGGCCTCGTCGGGATCCTCGCGGGCCCGTTGCTCGGCGCACTCATCGCGCTCGTCGTCAACGTCTTCTCGGCGGCGCTCGGCCACGGCGCGGTCGGCCTGCTGGGCGCGAACACGCTGGTCAACGCGTCGGAAGCGATCGTCGCGTACTACGCGTTCCGGACGCTGCTCCGGACGGACTGGGACGTCTTCCCCGCCAGCGCGAGTGCCGCGACGCTCGGCCTCTCGGCGGGCGCCGTGCTGATGGGCGCGATCATCGTCGTCAGCGGCGTGAACGGGAGCGCCCTGCCCCGCGGTGACCTGGCGATCGCCGTCGCCGGACTGGTCGGGCTCAACCTCGGCGTCGCCGTGATCGAGGGCGTCCTGACCGGCTTCGTCGTCCAGTTCCTCGCGTCCGTCCGACCGGACCTCGTCGGGCTCGTCGGCCGCAACTCCCGCGAGGAGTCAGCCGGGGTGACCGCCTGATGGACCGCTGGAAGCAGTACGGCGGGCTCGCCGGCCTGTTCGCGGTCTGCCTCGCCGCCGGCCTCTGGGGCTTCACCGCGACCGGCGGCGCGCTCCCCTGGGCCAGGCGCTCCGCGCAGGCGCTCCAGCGTGGCGTGCGGGAGGGCGGCGGCGCGCTCGTCGACCCCGGACGGGGGATCGTCGTGGCCGGCCCGATCCGCACCGGTGGGCTCCTGCTCGAGTTCGCCGGACTCGTCGCGCTGCTCGCCCTCGTCGGGATCGGGCTGTACGTCTACGTCGACCGGTACCGCGTCCCCGACGGGAGCGAACGCGACGGCGAGCGCGCACCCCGGTACCCGTGACGACGCTCTCGAACCACGTTCCGGACCCGCGGCTGATCACGGCCTACGCCGAGCACCGCGAGGGGCCGCTCCACCGCGTCAACCCGTGGACGAAGGTCGGTATCGTGGGCGCGCTCGTCCTCGCGGTGACCGTCGTCGACAGCCTCGCCGTCCTCGCGGGCCTGTACGCCGCGACGCTGGCGGTCTACGGGATCGCCGGGCTCCCGTACGGACGGCTCGTCTCCTGGTACACGCTGCCGCTGCTGTTCGTCGTCTCGGTGGGGGCCCCGCTCGCGTTCCTCGAACCCGGGACACCGATCGGGGGGGCGCTGGCGACCCCCGTCGGAGCGCTCTCGATCACGTGGGCGGGCGCGACGCTGTTCGGGGAACTCGCCTGCCGGTCGCTGACGGTCGTGACGTTCGCGCTGACCGCGACCATGACCACCCGGTACGCCGACGTCGCGTACCTCCTCGGCCGACTGCTCCCCCGACCGATCGATCAGGTCGCCCTGCTCACCTACCGGTTCACCTTCGTCATGCTCGAGACCATCGAGGACCTCGTGAAGAGCGCGCTCGCCCGGGGGGCGAACCTCTCGGAGTTCTGGGCGAACCGCCGGACGTACGCCCGCATCCTCGGGATGACGCTGCTGACGGCCATCGAGCGCTCGGAGCGGCTGGTCAAGTCGATGGAGGCCCGCGGCTACGACGGTGACATCACGCTGTACAGTGACGTCCCGCGCCCGCCCGCCCGCGAACTCGTCGCGGTCGTCGCCTGCTACGCCGGCGTCGTCGGCTACGCGCTCGCCGTCTCCGGGGTGGTGCCGGCGTGAGCGCCGATCGACTGGACGGACCGGCGCCGCTGATCGACCTCCGCTGCGAGGCGCACACGTACCCCGACGGTACCGTGGGGATGCACGACGTCGACTTCGCGGTGTACCCCGACGAGGTCGTCGCGCTGATCGGTGGCAACGGCGCGGGGAAGTCGACGCTCCTCGAACACCTGAACGCGACGCTCGTCCCGGACGCGGGCGAACTCGTCGTCGACGGGACGGCGATCACCGCGGACAACAGGGCTCACGCCCGGCGGGAGGTCGGGTTCGTCTTCCAGGACGCCGACACGCAACTGGTGGCTCCCACGGTGCTCGACGACGTGATGTTCGGGCTCCGGAACGACGGCGTGCCCGGCGAGGAGGCGCGACGCCGGGCCCGGGAGGCGCTGGCGGCCGTCGACGCCGCCCACCTCGAAGACCGGGTCCCGCACTACCTGAGCGGCGGGGAGAAGCGTCTCGTCGGCCTGGCGGGCGTGCTCGTCCTGGAGCCCAGTGTCGTCGTCCTCGACGAGCCGCTCGCCGGGCTCGATCCCGAGCGTTCCCGACTGGTCGCCGACCGGATCCGGCGGATCCACGAGGAGGGGCTCAGCGTGGTCCTCTCGACCCACGACCTCGAGTTCGCCGCCGAGATCGCCGACCGCGTCTGCGTGATGGCGGGGGGCAACGTCGTCGGGAGCGGCACGCCGCGGGAGGTGTTCTACGACGACGCCCTGCTGGAGCGGGCGAACCTCCACCCGCCGACTACCGTCCGTATCGTGCGGGACGTAGGGCTCGACGACCGCTCGCGGCCCGTCACCCGGGCCGACCTCGTGGCGCTGCTCGCCGACGGGGGCGGCGATCCGGCGCCGCACGAGCCACCCCCTGCCGACGGAGCCAGGCACGACTGACTCCGTTCGTGATCCTCGACGACGGAGACGAGGGGGAGTTGCCGTCGTTGGCGTGAGGCAGTTCGCTGCCCCCCGAACGCCCGGAGCCGGTCGCCGATCGGCTCCGGCAGGTTCGCCGGGGCGGACTCGGTGCGGTGCTCCCGCGATACGACCACGAGTCCCGCCGTCGGGATCGCCGACCGAGTCTGCGGGACGGCGGGGTCGTCGTCGGCCGGACGGATCCGGCCCCGGTCACGGCCGTTCGTCGTCCGCTCCCGGCCGTGTCTCCGCAGGGCTCACCGTCGTCGCCAGCCGTCGCTGGCGGGCGTACTCCGGACGTACCCGCCGAGGCCCACGGCGACGCCGAGCGGGACCGTCGTCGCCAGGACGACCGTCCCGACGCCGAGCAGCACGAAGAGACCCAGACAGAGCGCGGCGACGACCGGCCAGCCGGCGAACAGGGCACCCTCCCGAGCCGAGATCCCTCCCGGCCCCCGGCCCCCCACGCCCAGCGACACCGACGCCAGCGGGACGAGCGCGCACCCGGCGACGAAGCCGGGGAGGACGGGCCCGTCGACGGGGATCCCGACGACGGACAGGCCGAGGAGCGCCAGACTCCCGAACGCCGTCGTGAAGCCGATCGCGAGCCCCCAGGCGGCGATCCGACCAGCGGCCCGGCAGCCCGTCGACCGAGCCCGCTGGACGGTCCCGACGGCGAGACAGCCGAACGGCACGAGGAGGAACGGCGCGATCGTTCGCGGCACCCCCGGACGGGCGAACGCCTCGAGCCCCGTCGCCGTGGTGAGGCCGAAGACGGCGAGGAGCGCGCCGCCGAGCAGCTCCGCGTACGCGCCGCGTGCGGTCGACCAGTCGGGATCGGTACCTGACATCGATGGCTCCTCGGGACCGTGTTGCCGGGGTCCGGTCCGGTCCGGTCCGGCTCCGGGTCCGGGTTCGGCGGCCCGACGGCATAGTTACGTCCTCGTTTTCGAATCAGTCCCGGCGACTAACACGTTCATAACGAACGCCGGCCGTCGTGTCGCCCCGTTCGATGGAGCGAACGGGACGCCGTCGGCAGTTCCTCCGGGTCGTCGGGGGGACCGTCACGGCGCTCGCGAGTCGAGGAACGACAGTGGCGCGGGGTCGTGAGCGTCCGAGGACCGCGGCTCGTGGCCGCGAACGCCCCGCGGAGACGGCCGAGGGGGTCCGCCACGAGACGATCGACGCCGAGCCGCCGACGACGCGGCTGGGCTTCTGCGGGACGGCGGACCTGACCGGCAACGGACGCGAGGACGTCGTCGTCGCGGGGAAGGGGCCGCCGACGAACCTCTGGCTGTTCGGCGCGCGGACCTCGCTCCCGACCGTCGACCGGCTCCGGTGGGACCTCGGCGTCGGCGATCCGACCGTCGTCTGGTACGAGAACCCGGGCTGGGAGCGACACGAGGTGGCGAGCGTCCCCCACGTCTCGGAGGGCGGCGTCCTGGGGGACCTCACCGGGAACGGTCGGGCCGACCTCGTCGTCGGCCAGTCGATCCACTACCGGAACCTCTACTGGTTCGAACAGCCCGCCGACCCCCGCGAGCCGTGGTCGCGACACCTCGTCACGGACGCGTTCGAGATGTACCACGACGTCGCGTTCGGCGACGTCGACGGCGACGGCGACGCCGAACTCGTCGGGCTCTCGCAGGCGGACGAGACCCTGTTCTACTACGACGTGCCGGACGAGCCGAGACGGTCCCCGTGGCCCGAGGAGCACCGGCACGTCCTGATGACGGGCACGAACACGAAGGGGCTCTCCCTCGTCGAGGACGGCGACGGCCCGGGCGATCTGGTCGCCGGAAACAGCGTCTATCGCCGGGACACGGACGGCGAGTGGCGGCGCGAGCGGTTCACGTCGGGGTTCGAGCAGCCGCGCGTCGCGGTCGCCGACCTGGACGGCGACGGCGAGCGGGAGATCGTCGTCGCCGAGGGCGACTCGCCGGCACTCGGGACACACCCCGGTCGGCTCGCCTGGTTCGACCCGCCCGACTGGGACCGTCACGTCCTCCGCGACGACCTCTTCTGCCCGCACAGCCTCGCGGTCGCCGACTTCGACGGGAACGGGCGCCCGGACCTCCTCGTCGGGGAGATGGGGCTCGGTCTGAACCCGGAGCCGGAACTCCTGCTCTTCCGGAACCGGGGGGACGGTCGGTTCCGCGAGCAGGTGCTCTCGCGTGGCGTGCCGACACACGAGGCCACCGTCACCGACCTGACCGGGGACGGGCGCCCCGACGTCGTCGGGAAGTCCTACCGGCCGGAGACGCACGTCGACGTCTGGTACAACGAGTTCTGACGTCCTCCCCGAACCGAACTGCGGGACCCCCCGCGACGCCGATCCCGGCGGGCCTGGGACCGGGGGACCGACGCCGCCGGCGTGGTCGACCGGGACCGGAGGTCGGGTGACAGTTTTCCCGTCGCGCGATCGAACGACCGGGCATGAGCGGGACGACCGACGGCGCCGTGGGGTCGGCGGCGGCGTCCGCGGACGACTCGACGCACGCCGAGCACCGGAGCCGGTGGCCGATCGTCGCCGCCGGCGGGGCCGCGGCCCTCTACGCCGGCGTCGGACTGATTCTCGTCGGGTTGGAACTGGTCCCGGACCTCCTGGCCGGCGGGCTCGTCGCCGTCGGGGTGGCCGGCCTCCTCGGCGGCCTGGCCGGCTGGGCGGACGAGGCGTTCCTCGCCGGCTACCCCCGCGGCGAGGCCGACGCCGGCCGCCGTCGGATCGTCTACCGGAGCGGGATGGTCGCCTTCCTGGTCTCGGACGTCGCCACGTTCCTCGCGGGGTTCGTCTACTACGCGTTCGTCCGCGTGGGCGCCTGGCCGCCGGCCGACCTCCCGCCGGTGGTGAGCTCGCTCGTCCTGGTCAACACGGGGCTACTGGTCGCCAGCAGCGTCACGCTCCACCTCGGACACGGGGCCCTGGCGGCAGGGGACCGCGGACGGTTCCGGACGCTCCTGGCGGTGACGGTCGCGCTCGGCGTCACCTTTCTCGGCGGACAGGCCCTCGAGATCACCTGGACTGCCGCGACCGCGGTCGTGCTCGTCTTCGCCGGCGTCTCCGGCTACTTCGTCTTCGCGAGCCCCTACCTCACGCCCACGCAGGCAGCCGCGCCCGGGGCCGTCGCGAACGGCTCCGGGGCGGTCGCCGGGAACGGCGCGGGCAACGGGTCGGGACCGGAGGGCGGTGGCGAGGTGCCGGCCGACGCGGTCGCGGTCGAGGTGCTCGCCTACCAGTGGGGCTGGCAGGTCACGTACCCGGCGGCGAACGTGACGACGCAGAACCGCCTCGTGGTTCCGACCGATCGGGACGTCTTCGTCCGGCTGACCGCCAGCGACGTCGTCCACTCGCTGTACGTCCCCGCGCTGGGGATCAAGCAGGACGCCTTCCCGGGCCAGGAGACGCTCGTCCGGACGCGCGTCACCGAGCCCGGCCGGTACCGGTTCTACTGTACGGAGCTGTGCGGGGCCGGCCACGCGCGGATGCAGGGGACGGTCGTCGCCCTGAACGCGAGCGCCTACGAGGCGTGGCTCGCCGACCGGGGCGTCCCGGCCGACGGGACGACCGCGAGCGTGGCGGGGGACGGCGAGGGCGCTGCCGCGTCGTCGATCCCGCCCGGGTCGTCGATGCCTGCAGGGCACGGCTCGCGTCCCGCGACTCCGGGTGCGGTCGGTCCAGCGACGCCGGGACCGGTCGCCGGGTGAAGGGAATCTCGGACGGGCCCGAGGGTGAAGGGGATCTCGGACGGGCCCGAGGGTGAAGGGGATCTCGGACGGGCACGAGGGTGAAGGGCGCGGATCGAGCCCGGCGCTGTGAGGACGGTGACGGCGACGCCCGGTCAGGCCGGGACGACGGTGATCGTCTGCTTGCGGTCGATCGCCTGTTCGAGTTCGTCGGCGATCGCGCTCCCCCGCGAGACCTGGATGTCCCCGCCGCGGCCGACCGTCGCGGTGAAGAGGTACTCGTCGTCGGCGCGGACCTCGACGGTCTGGCCGACGTGCTCGTCCAGCCGGATGACCACGTGCCTGGAGGTCACCTCCGGCTGGACGACCTGGCCCTCTGGGCTGCCGGGCTGGCCGCCGCCCCCGCCACCGCCGGCGCCGCCGGCCCCGGACTGCCCGCCGCCCGAGGGTTTCTCGTCGTGGGTCCGGACGTCGATCTCGATGCCGAGGCGGTCCTCGACGTCCTGGATGCGGCCGCCGCCCTTCCCGATGACGTAGGAGATGTCGTCGTCCTCGACGTAGACGATCGCCCGGTTGGCCCCCTGCAGCTCGACGTCGACGTGGCCCCGGGCGATCGAGCGGATCTCCCGCTCGATCTCCTGGCGCGCGAGCCGGTCGACGCCCGTCTCCCGCTCGTCGCCCTCGCCGAGCGGCACGGTGACGACCTGGCGGTTGAACGTGTAGATCTCGTACTCGGGGCGGCCCGTCTCGAAGTCGGCGACCTGGATCACCGGCCGGGCGAGGTCCTCGGCGGTGAGCCCCTCGGGCACCTTCACCTGGGTCGTGACGTCGTAGACCGTGTCGACGCGGCCCTCCTCGATGAAGACGACGGTGTCGACGACCTGCGGGATCATCCCCAGCTCGACCCGGCCGACGAGCCGCTGGAGCGCGTCGATCGCCCGGGTCGCGTGGACGACCCCGACCATCCCCACGCCGGCCAGGCGCATGTCCGCGAACACCTCGAAGTCGTTCGTCTTGCGCACCTCGTCGTAGATGGTGTAGTCCGGCCGGACTAACAGCAGCGAGTCGGCGGTCTTCTCCATCTGTCCGGCCAGCGCGGTGTACTGGGTGATCTCCGGGCCGACCTGGAGGTCGCGCGGCTTCTCCATCGTCTTGACCGCGTAGTCGGAGTCGTTGAGGAACTCCGCGACCGCCTGGGCGAACGTCGACTTGCCCGCCCCGGGCGACCCGGAGATGAGCACGCCGCGCTGGCGCTCGCGCAGCCGCTCGCGGAGCTCGTCGGCGAACTCGTAGTCGTCGAGTTCGGTCTTGACGATCGGCCGGACGGCCGTGATCTCGATGCCGTCGGCGAACGGCGGCCGGGCGACGGCGATGCGGTAGTCGCGGAACTGGACGATCGCCATCCCCGGCTCGGAGAGCTCGACGAACCCCTCGGAGGAGCTGCGGGCGGTGTCCTCGATGTCGTCGGCCCACTCTTTGAGCTCCGCCTCGGTGCTCACCTCGTCGCGGATCGTCTGGTAGTGCATCTCGCCGACCTCGCCGCGCTTGGCCTTCGGGCGCGTCCCCGTCTTCAGGTGGACGCTCATCGTCAGGTCGTCGAAAAAGTCCGCGATGGCCAGCTCGCCGCTGCCGCGTACCTTCGGGTCGAGGAAGTCGACCGGGATCCCCTTCGCCCGTGCGACCTCCGCCTGTACCCGGTCGCTGGTGAGCAGCGTGGCGCCGTGCTCGTCGGCGAGATCGCGGATGAGCGCGTCGACCTTCCCCTCGTGGGCCGCCGACTGCTCGCTGCCGCTCGCCCGCCGCCCGACGTAGTCGAGTTCGACGGTGCCGTCGTCGGCGTACCCGGTCAGCCGCTGGAGCTCCTCCAGGCCGGCCCAGCCGCTGTCGTGGCCGGCGTTGGCCTGGGACTCCAGCTCCCCGACGACCGCCTCCGGGACGAGTACCGTCGCACCCTCGTAGGTGCCCGCCTCGATCCGCTCGGAGACGCGGCCGTCGACGACCGCGCTCGTGTCCGGAACGACGTTCATGCCGTCTCTTCGGTTCGGGACGCGTATAAGGGTGGTCAACCGACTGCCGTCGGGCCCGGAGGAAAGCGGGAACGACGACCGGGGCGGCGGCCCCGCGCCCGGGTCGCGCGCGGTGGCCCGGGTCGCCCGCCGCTGTCCGCCCCCTCGTCGCGGTTGGTCGCACCGCTCGCCGCCGCCCGTTCCACTCGACGGGCGTCACCCCTCCGCGACGAGGGCGCCCCGGAGTTCGTCGCGGGCACGCTCGGCCCACACCTCGATCCCGGCCCCGAGGAGGTCCCGGGCCTCTTCGACGTCCGTCGCGGTGTAGACGTAGCAGTGTCCCCCTTCCCGGAGCAGCCGACGCCGGCGGTGGACGAGTTCGCGCTCCCGGAGCCGCCGTAGCGAGCGGTTGACGCTCGAGCGGTCGACGCCGACGACCTCGGCGAGCTCGTGGGTCGTCGCGCCCGGCCGGTCGAGCAGGCTCCGGTACACCTGGAGGTCCGTCGTCCCGAGGCCGAACGCGACCGAGAGGACGTCGTCGACGTCCGGGGCGACCGAGACCGCCGGGCGGTCGTGGTCGTCCCGACGGCGGTGGTCGTCCCCACGGCGGTGGTCGTCCCCGTGGTGGTGGTCGTCCCCACGGCGGTGTCCGTCCCGACGCTGCCCGTCCGGGCGGCGTCGATACACCGTCGACTCCACGGAGCCGTCCGCCATCTCAGGTCGCCTCCACGTGCTCGGTCGCCCAGGCGACCATCTCGGACAGGAGCGGGGCGAGCGACTCGCCCCGCTCGGTCGGCGCGTACGCGACCCGGAACGGCCGCTCGCTGACGACCGACCGCTCGACGAGGTCGTAGCGCGTCTCCAGCCGCTCGAGGCTCTCGGAGAGCATCTTCCCGGAGACGCCGTCGACGTCGCGTTTCAGTTCGCTGAACCCCATCGGTCCGTCCCGGAGGAGCCGGTAGAGCACGACCGGACACCACTTCCGACCGAGCAGCTCGCTCATCGAGATCAGCGACTCCTGTGCCCCCGGTCCCCGCCCGTCCCACTCGTGTACAGCCCGTGATTCGGTGCCGCTCATGGCGCGTCGCTCCACCCGTCGAATGGACGGACGACCCCCTGAAACGCGTGCCTGCTGGCGTCGGTAGCCGGGATCGAACTACGTCGGTACCGTGCGATCCGTCCCCCGCGCTCCGACTGGACTACCTACTCACGTCGGTGCCGGTCAGTCTGGGGCGCCCCCGGTCAGTCTGGGGCGCCTCCGGCCAGTCTGGGGTGCCCCCGGTCAGTCTGGGGCGCCTCCGGCCAGTCTGGGGTGCCCCCCCGTCAGCCTGGCCGCGTCCGGCCGCGAGGAGCTGACGGGGCGTCGCTCACCCGACGGTCAGCAACCGGTAGCCGTCGCTGGCGAGCCGGCCGACGTCGGGACCGTGTTCGTCGGGGCCACCGCGGAGCCGGAGGCCCGTTTCGCGGCACGCCTCGGCGGCACCGTAGCCGTGCGCACAGAACCCGCAGACGCCCTCGATCAGCGATCGTTGCCGGGCCTCGTCGTAGTACTCGCGGAGGGGGTGATCGGCCATCGACGCCAGCTCCCCGGGCCACTTGGTCGCCGGGCCGTCGAGGAACACCGCGACCTCGTGGCCGTGTCCGTCCAGCTGGAGGGCGTACTGGAGCGCGTTGATCGGCGGTCCCACCGCTGTCGGGCCGGCGTTGAGCATGATCGCGTACCTCGTCATCACTCCCGCTACCGGGACCAGAACCTAAGGGCGTCCGCACGCGCGAGTGACTGGGTTTCGCCCGCGTAATCGCCGGGTCTACCCCCGGGGTCGACTAACTCCCGCCTGTGGTTGCGTCGGACTCCCGTCGTGCGGTTGCGCGGGAGCAGTCGGCGTTCGTCGTGTTCCGGCGGAACGCTGTGTTTCTTCGAGGAGAGAATCCCGCCGTTTACGGCGGGCGTGAATCCGACAACCCCTCCACGAACCACGTTT
>Ga0207797_1000238_pt1 | contig 41228 bp, 41 predicted proteins | sample PRCRCaboRojoPR_6_FD_187275 | JGI IMG/M metagenome (GOLD analysis project Ga0207797, IMG submission 187275) | Marine sediment microbial community from Cabo Rojo, Puerto Rico - PR CR 10% Liquid 1 (SPAdes) | ecosystem: Environmental > Aquatic > Marine > Coastal > Sediment | place: Cabo Rojo, Puerto... | reverse complement strand
ACGCGCTGGACATCGATATCGTCGTGGGTGTCGACGCCGGGGGTGACGTCCTCGCGCGCGGTGGCGAACCGGGCCTCCGGAGCCCGATCGCCGACGGTGTCGCGGTCGCCGCGCTCGACATCGCGGCCGTTCCGACGCTCCTCGGCGTCTACGGGTGGGGCAGCGACGGCGAGTTGACGCCGGCCGAACTCGACGCGTCGCTTGCAGAAGTGGGCGAGCGCGGTGGGCTCCTTGGCGCGTGGGGGCTGACGCCCTCAGTCTGTCGGGAGCTCGATGCCCTCTTCGAGGTCGTGCCGACCGAGGCGAGTCGGTTGCCCGTCGACGCCGCGCGGGGCGACCTGGGTGAGCGGGAGATCCGGGATGGGACGCGATCGCTACGCCTGACCGCCGCGAGCACGGTCACGTTCTACTGCGCACCGCCGGCTGTCGCGGCGGTGTCCGAGCCCGCCGGCCTGGTTCGGGACGCCGACAGCCTCGAGGCGGCGAACGACGCGCTCCGGGCGGCGGGCTACGCCACGGAACTGGCCATCGAGCGCGGCGAGATCGAGTGAGGACTCACTCCGCCTCGTCCGCCGGATCGTAGGGCTTGCCGGGGTCGAAGGCGGGGGCGCCCACGCCGAGCACGCGAGCGGGCTCGGCCGCGGTCGCGGGCACATGCGGGAGAAGGGGACTGCCGGGCTCGGCGACGAAGACCTCGTCGGCATCGACCTGGAACGTCCCCTCGGGGGTTCGGACGTGCAGCGTCCCGGCGAGCACGTAGAAGAGCTCTTCGCGCTGGTCGTGGACGTGGTACTCCCGCGCCAGTTGCTCGCCGGGTTCGACGGTGTACTGTGCGGCGGCGATCGTCTCGAGGTCGGCGGCCTCGTGGATTGCGCGCCGGTCACAGGGGTAGTCCGGCGTCGGCGCGAGAGAAGCGGGGTCGACGAGGTGGTAGCCCATATACTCCCAGGCCGCCCGCTGGGCCCGTATAGGTCACGCCCGGTCGGTCAGTCGCTCGTGGCGACGGCCGGCTCGTCCAGGTCGGCGTACTTCTCGCGGAACTCGCCGATGAGCTGGCCCATGGTGGCGTACCAGTCGTTCAGGAGCCGCTGCATCTCGTCGGCGATCTGGTCGGCGTCGACCGGTCGGTAGACGTGGTAGTAGCCGCCCTGGTCGTAGTTGACCTGTTCCTTCTGGATGAAGCCCGACTGGAGGAGACGCTGGACCGCCCGGTAGGCCGTCGAGCGCTCGCGGTCGACTCGCTCGGCGATCTCGTCGACGGTGAGGGCCTCGTCGGCCTCGATCAGGAGCTGGAAGACCGTCCGGTCCAGGCCCTTCAGGCCGTGGAAACACTCGAGAAGGCTCTCACACTGCATGTCCTGCTGGAGGTGTTCGGCCATCGATCCTTCCATTTGGTGTCACTACGTCTGGCCGTGCCAAAAGTGTTGCGTGGTCCCTGCAACACTATCGCGCCGCCCTCGAGTGAGCGGTCGGGAGAACGGGACGTCGGGGCCGCCCAACCGGGCGTCATAGATACCGGCAATACTTTCGACCGCCCCGAAGCGGTTGTATTGTGAGAATTTTACAATACTATTGTGGCTTCAATCCGCCGCCGCGGGCCCAGCCGTCGTCCCATCCTGCAGGGAGCGGAGGCTGCTGACGACGACGGCACCGGCCACGAGGACCGCGGCGCCCATGATCATCACCAGGCTGATCGGCTGGGCGATGTCGATGGCGTAGGCCTTGCCGATCTCCTGGATCGCGACGGCGATCGCGCCGCCGATCAGCATGACGCCGAAGTAGACCTTGATGTCGTCCTCGTCGACGAGGTTCGTCGACGCGGAGCCGATTCTGGCGCCCAGGGCGCTGCCGGCCAGCAGCGGGACGACGATGCTGAGGTCGATTGCCCCGAGTTGCGCGTACAGGAGGCTGCCGATGCCGCCCGAGAAGACGATCTCGAACAGGTCGGTCCCGACGGCGATCGGGACGGGGACGCCCAGCAGGTAGAACAGCGCCGGCATGCGGATGAACCCGCCGCCGACGCCGAGGAAGCCCGACAGGAGTCCCGTCGCGAAGGCCACCGCGAGGATCAGCCAGAGGGAGACCTGCACGCCGCCACGGAGGTTCAACATCGGGGGCAGGTTGTAGCTCTGGATCTTCTTCGCGATGTCGGGGATGTCCGCCTCGTCCGCGTCCGCGTCGGCCGCGTCGTGGCTCACGCCGCCGCCTCCGTCGCCCTTGAGTGCCTCGCGGGTGACGAAGACGCCGATGCCGCCGAGCAGTCCGACGTAGGTGACGCCGATGATGAGGCCGGCGACGCCGAGCTCCTCGAAGTAGACGACGAGCTCCTTGCCGACCTCGAGGCCGATCGTGGTGCCGACGATCATCGAGACCCCGAGCTTGTAGTCGACCTGCCCCATGTCGCGGTGCTTGAGCGTGGCGATGACGGCCGTCCCGAAGACGAACGCCAGGCCGCTCCCGACGGCGACCCGCGAGGGATAGCCCATCACGAGCAGCGCCGGCGTCACGAGGAAGGAGCCGCCCATCCCGAAGAACCCGAAGAGGATCCCGATGAGCAGGCCGAAGCCCACGAACACGGCCGGTAGCAGCATGCCGGAGCCGAGGAGTTCGCCGATCATCTGTTCTGGATCGCCCCCGTTACCCGCGGACCGAGTGCCGACGTCAGCGCGCCGTAGGCAACGTAGAGGACGAGCGCCTCCACGAGGACGAGCCCGACCGGAACCATCGCGTCGAGGGGAAGCGAGTCGGGGCCGATCATGCTTGGGAGGTGGTGCCAGTGAAGCGACAACGCAGTCGTGTGCGGATCATACTATGCTACTCGGGACAACGTATCTGCCTGTGCCTCTTAACGGTTTTGGGATGGCCGCACAATACTATACGGCTCTACGCAACTCATAACCTATGAGTAGCTAGGCCGGGAGCAGGAGGGCGAAAACGACGTAGCCCAGGACCAGGGAGCCGACCAGCGACCCCACCCAGACGAGGGCCGTCCGGGCGAGTTTGGACGAACTCGTCCCGGCCATGCCGCCCACGGCGACGCCGCTCCCGACGATCGCGCTGACGACGATCTCGTTGAACGAGATGGGGACGCCCAGCACGATGGCGACCTGGGCGACGACGAAGGCGGGCACCAGCGCCGCGATCGAGCGGCGGGGGCCGAGCGAGGCGTAGTCCTGCGAGAGCGCCTTGATCATCCGCGGCGCGCCGGACCAGGACCCGACGAGCATGCCCACGCCGCCGCCGACCAGGACGACGGTCAGGGGCACGGCGTAGCCGTCGAGGAGGGGAATGAGCGGGCCGACGGCGAGGCCCACCTGGCTGCCGCCCGCGGCGAAGGCGACGAGGCCGCCGAGGACGACCAGGAACCGCTGGAGCCCCCGCCGGGTGTCCCGGCGGACGTCCCAGCGCACGAGGGCGCCCGCGAGGACGGCGAGGACCAGCGTGACGGCTATCCGACCGGGGAGGATCGGTCCCGGGAGCGCCGCCCCCAGACTCGTCGAGAGCGCCCGTGGGGCGCCCGCTGGACCGAGCACGCTGAACTGCACGTTGGTCACGACGGCGCCGACGAGACCGGCGAGGAGCGGCACGCTCACGGTTTCCGGGACGTCATCGCGCGGGAGCACGCGCGCCAGTGCGTAGGCCGTCCCGCCACCGACCGGCGGCGTCAGCAGCCAGACCGCGAGGATCTGGCCGTACTTGGCCCAGGCGGGGGATCCGCCGACTGCCAGCCCGACGCCGACCACCGCGCCGGTGACCGTGAACGCCGTAGCGATCGGATAGCCCGTCAGGATGCCGACGATCATGAGCCCCGCGCCGATGGACAGCACGGCGATTACGCCGCTGGCGGGGAGTGTCGTGCCCTCGATCAACCCCGTCCCGATGGCCGTCGAGACGTTGCCGCCCTGGAGGACGGCACCGAGAAACCCGAGGATCCCGACGAGCAACGCGGCACGGAGAATCGAGATCGCGTTCGCGCCGACGGCCGGCGCGAAGGGCGTCGCCCCGCTCGACCCGGCGCCGATCACCCACGCCATGACGGCGCTCGCGAGCAGGGCGAGTGCGAGCGTGAGAATCGTCGCCGGGTCGGCCATCAGATGCCGTCCTCAGTCCGCGCTCGCCGGCGCGTCGGTCTCGACCGACCGGCAGCTCCGCCAGAACCCGTGGACGTAGGCCCCGACGAACATGCCGAGGATCCCCCAGAGGATGGGAACGTTACCGATGCCGACGCTCGCGTAGGCCGCGGCGGGACAGATGCCGGTGAGTCCCCAGCCGGCGCCGAAGATCGCGCCCCCGGCGACGACGTTCCGGTCGAAGGTCTTCCCCCGCTTGCGGTAGATCTTGCCCGTCAGCGGCGCGCGGGAGGCGAATCGCCGTGCCAGGACGAACCCGACGGCGGTCGTCGCCGCGGCGCCGCCCATCACGAACAGGAGGCCCAGATCATCGAGGTGGAGGAAGTCGAGCACCACCTCCGGCCGGGCCATGTGACTGATCGCGAGGCCGAAGCCGAAGATCAGTCCCCCGGCGAATATTAGGGGCAAGAATAGCCCCTTTCGATGACGCAGGCTCACGGCTGGATCCCCATCGCCTGTACCAGGAGCGCGGTGCCGATCGCGACCGAGAGGAAGGTCGCGGTGCTGACCAGGGAGGGCAGTGAGGCCGAGCCGACGCCACAGACGCCGTGGCCCGACGTACATCCCTTGCCCAGTCGGGTGCCGATGCCGACGAGGATGCCGCCGCCGAGGAGTCGCCAGGCCTGGACGTCCGTCGTCCACGCGCCGCCCTGGAAGAGGAGGGCGTAGACGGCGGCCCCGCTGACGATGCCGGCGGTGAAGACCAGCCGCCAGGTCCGCGAGCCCCAGAACTGCTTGAAGCGCTCGAGCCCGGAGACGTAGGACAGCGTCGAGTCGAGGAAGGTGCTGGCGCCGGCGAAGATGCCGGTCCCCAGGTAGATCACGGCGGTCCCGAGGCCGATGAGCACGCCCCCGAGCGCGTAGCGGAGGACGCCGTTGGGGAACAGCTGCTCGAGCATGGCTAGGGCGGCGAGTGGCAGTCCCTCTACTGACACGTTAGTCCCCGGTCAGCGCCTCGCCACTCGCGGCGCAGTTGTTCGGCCCGAGTTCGAGTTCGAAGGCCTCCTCGTCGTCGATGGCGTTCTGGCCGAGGTTCGTCGCGATGATGTCCTCGTAGTTGGCCGGGCGGGGCGGCATGTCCGCGAGGACGATCTCGACGAAGTCGTCGACGTCCATCCGGAGGGGCTCCATGTCCTCGACCAGGTCGCCCAGGCGCGCGGTGAAGGTGCCGTCCGCGGCGGCCTCGGCGGCGTCGCTCGAGTGGCCGCCCGCGATGATGGTGTCGTCGGGCAGCGTCAGGATCCGCTCCTGGAGGGTCTCGTAGAGCTGTCGGGCGGCGTCCGGTGCGCCCTCGTCGCCCTCCTCGAGGTCCGGCCGGGCGACGCTCTCGACGAAGAGCCCGTCGCCGGTCAGCAGGACGCTCCCGCCGACCAGGTAGGACGTCATGCCCGTGGTGTGGCCGGGCGTGTAGACGGCCTCGATCGTCGCCTCGCCGACCTGGACCGCGTCGCCGTCGGCCAGCTGCGAGAGGTCCTCGGCGTAGGTGACGCCCCGCTGGACCGAGGCCTCGGGGATGAAGCCCTCGACGCCGTCCTCGTCGAGGTCGCGGACGCCGCTCACGTGGTCCGCGTGGATGTGGGTGTCGATGGCGTACTCGAGGCTCGCGTCGAACTCGTCGACGTCATCGAAGTAGCGGTCGGTGAACGACCGCAGCGGGTCGACGACCGCGGCCTCGCCATCGGAGACGACCAGGTAGCCCAGGCAGCCACTGGAGGGCCGCTGGTACTGGTAGACGGCCCCGGGGCCGTCGTAGTTCGTCACCTCGCGACGGTGGTAGATGTTCGCCCAGCCGTTCATGCCGTCCTCGAGGTTGATCGCGTCGATCCCGCGCTCCTCCGTGAGCACGCCCGCGACGTACTCGCTGGCGCCGCCCTTCGCGCAGACGACCACCAGGGGGTCGGCCTCGGGGACCTGGTCCAGGACCGTCTCGTCGGGATCGTCCAGGAACTGGTAGTAGGGGACGTTCACCGACTCGACCGACTCGCCGTCGATCGACCAGGTGTCGTACTCGCTTTCCACGCGCACGTCGAGAATCGTCACGGCGTCGCCGGCCTCGATCCGGGCCTCGAGGTCCTCCGGCGCGATCGATTCCACCGTTGCGTCCGGTGTCGGAAAGTCGGCTTCGTTCATCGTGCACCCGTCCGTACCTGGCACTGCCCCATAAGACTTTGGATAGTAATTCTATTTTCGCACAATACTAAACCGGTCGAGTCTCGCCGTCTCACGCGGCGATGGCGCCCGATAGCCCTTAAATGCCCGTTCTACCACGGTTCTCAGTTCACGGTAATGGGCGCTGTCCCCACAAATCAACATCCTTTTGACCCCCACTACAGTATTGCACGGCACGTCCAAGGCGGACGGAATCACACCATGTCAACGGAGTACGACATCACCACGACGCTCGACGTGAAAGGCGAGAACTGTCCGATGCCGGTCGTCAAGACCCGACAGCGTGTCGACGACCTGACCGAGGGCGAGGTCCTCGAGGTCGTCGCCACGGACTCCGGCAGCCTGAGCGACATCGACGGCTGGGCCGGCTCCACGCCGGACGTCGAACTCCTCGACCAGGTCGAGGACGGCGACGTCTACACCCACTACGTTCGCAAGACGGAGTGACCGATGAGTACGGACACACCCGCAGGCGAGGCGGCCGACGCCGCGACGTTGCAGGCACAGATCCAGGACCTCGAGGAACGGCTGGCCGACGTCGAGGCCGAGGACGACGAGTCGATGAAGATGACGATCGTCGCCACCAAGGGCAGCCTCGACATGGCCTACCCGCCGCTCATCCTGGCGAGCACGGCCGCGGCCTACGGCTGGGACGTCGTCGTCTTCCACACCTTCTGGGGCCTCGACGTCCTCCACGAGGAGAAGGCGGACAACCTGAAGCTCAGCGCGGTGGGCAACCCCAACATGTCCGTCCCGAACGCCCTGGCCGCCCTCCCGGGCATGGACGCCCTCGCCTCGCGGATGCTCCGCAAGAAGATCGACGAGAACGGCACGGCGACGATCCAGGAACTCATCGACCTCTCCCTCGAGACCGGCGTCGAGCTCCAGGCCTGCCAGATGACGATGGAACTGCTCGACTACGAGGAATCGGACCTGATCGACGGCGTCACGACCGACGTCGGCGCGGCCACCGCGCTCAACCACATGGCCGACGCCGACATCCAGCTGCTCGTCTGACTACCCGAGTTTTCCCTGGAGGACGCGACCGGCCGTCAGGACCGGATCCCACACCGGACTGAACGGCGGCGCGTACGCGAGGTCGAGATTTTCCAGTTCGGTCACGGTCAGCCCGGCGTGCAGCGCCGTGGCGATCGTGTCGATGCGCTTGACGCCTTCCCGACCCACGATGCTCCCGCCCAGGACCCGCTCCGTCTCCCGATCCGCGAGGAGCGTCACCGTCAGCGGCGTCGGACCCGGGTAGTAGTGGGCGCGCGAGGGCGCCTGGATTTCGACGGAGACCGGATCGAAGCCCGCGTCGGCCGCTGCCTCCTCGTCGACGATGCCCGTCCGGGCGGCCCCGAGGTCGAAGGCCTTGACGATCGCCGTGCCCGCCATTTCGCCGGTCTGGGTCGGGTTGCCGGTGACCGTCTGCCCGATCGCCCGACCGGCGCGGTTCGCGGTCAGCGCCAGCGGGACGTGGTCGGGCTCGCCGGTGACGACGTTGGTCGCCTCGGCACAGTCGCCCGCGGCGAAGACCGAGTCGGCGTTCGTGCGGCCGAACTCGTCCGTGGCGATGGCGCCGGTCGACCCGATCTCGATGCCCGCCGCCTCCGCCAGCTCGGCGTTCGGTGACACGCCGACGCCGACGATGACGATGTCGGCCGGGACGGACTCCTCGTCCTCGAGGTCGACAGCCGAGACCGTGCCCTCGCCCGCGAACCCCTGGACGGCCGTGTCGAGGTGCAACTCGACGCCCTGATCCTGGAGGTGGGCTTCGACCTTTGTCGCGACGGCCTCGCCGAACGGCTGGAGGACGTGGGGCAGCATCTCGAAGAGCTGGACGTCGAGGCCGCGCGCGTCCAGCGCCTCGGCCATCTCGATGCCGACGTAGCCGCCGCCGACGATGGCCGCCGTCGCTGGCTCCTCCTCGGAGACGTAGCGCTCGATGGCGCCGGCCTCGTCCATGTCGTGGATCGTGAACACGCCGTCGAGATCCAGGCCCGGGAACGGCGGTTTGATGGCGCTCGCACCCGTCGCGATCAGGAGGTCGTCGTAGGCCTGCTCGAACCGGTCGCCGTCGGCCGCCACGGTGACGGTCTTCGCGTCGGGGTCGACGGCGACGACCTCGTGGCCCGTCCGCAGGTCGACGTCTCGCTCCTCGCGGAACTCCCGGGGGGTCACCTGGACGAGGTCGTCGATCTCCTCGATCTCGCCCTTGATGAAGTAGGGCATCCCACAGGCCGCGTAGGACACCCACTGGCCCTTCTCGAAGACGACGACGTCGAGGTCGGGATCCTCCCGCTTTGCCTTGCTCGCTGCGCTCATTCCCGCGGCGTCGCCACCGACGACTACGAACGTCGTTGCCATGGCCGGGGCTTCGATCGGCTGGGGCAAAAGGATTGCTCGGATCCCCCAATAGCGAACATTTGAATCCGTGCGGGGCGTAGTGGCCGTATGAGCGAGGACTGGAAAGCGGCGACGCGCCGACAGCGCGAGCGGAAGGACGAGTACTTCGCCACCGACCACCACTCGCCCATCCCGCCGGACGAGCGGGCGGACTTCGACGGCCTCGCGTACTTTCCCGTCGACGAGGCCTACCGCTTCGTGGTGGCCCTCGACCGCCACGAGGATCCCGACGAGGTGACCGTCGGCACCAGCACCGGCGGCGAACGGGACTACCTCCGCTGGGGCGAGTTCACCGTCGAGGTCGACGGCGAACGCGTGACGATCCAGGCGTACAAGGGCGAGCCCGGGGAGGACCGCCTCTGGGTGCCCTTCCGGGACGAGACCAGCGGCGAGGAGACCTACGGCGCCGGCCGGTACATCGACCTCGAGGCGGACGCCCACCGGACCGACGGGGAGTGGATCCTCGATTTCAACCAGGCCTACAACCCGACCTGTGCGTACTCGGACCGCTACGAGTGCCCGCTCCCGCCGACGGAGAACTGGCTCGAGGTGCCGATCGAGGCGGGCGAGAAAGCCTACCACTAGATGCCCCTGACCGAGCCCTTCGAGGCCCACACCGACCGGTACGACCGGTGGTTCGACGCACACGAGGCCGAGTACCGCGCCGAACTGGCGGCCCTCGAACGGGTGCTCCCGACGGACCGCTCACCCGGCCTCGAGGTTGGCGTCGGGACCGGCCGCTTCGCCGCCCCACTGGACGTCGGCGTCGGCCTCGATCCCGCACCGGCGACCCTCGAACTCGCGCGGGAACGCGGCGTCGCGCCCGTCGTCGGCGTCGGCGAGTGGCTGCCGTTCCGCGACGGTGCCTTCGGCGTGGTGCTCATGGTCACGACGGTCTGCTTCGTCGAGGACCTCGGCGCGTCCTTTCGCGAGGCCCGCCGCGTCCTCCGGCCCGACGGCGCGCTGGTCCTCGGCTACGTGGATCGCGAGAGCCCGCTCGGCCGCCGCTACGAGGCCCGCCGCGAGGAGAACCCCTTCTACCGCGACGCGGACTTCAAGACGACCGACGACATCCTCGACACGCTCGGGCGAACGGGGTTCGAGGCGACGCGGTCGGTCCAGACGCTGTTTCCCGACGCGACCGACGAGATCCGCGAGGGCCACGGGGAGGGCTCGTTCGTCGCCATCGCCGCGTCGCCGGTCGGCGACTAGGCCTCACTCGCCCTGCTCGCGGGCGAAGGCGGCGGGGAGTCGCGCGAAGACGTCGAGGTTCCCCTCGAGGGCCGCCCGGGTGGTGTACTCGTCGACGGCGTGGACCGTGTCGGTGCCGAGACCGAACTCGACGGTCGGCACGCCCTCCCGGCGGAGCGCCTTGGCGTCGCCGCCACCGGTCGCGCTGCGGCGGTAGATCCGGTCGCCGGTGACCTCGGCCGCGACGCCGGCGACGGCATCGACGAGGGGGCTGTCGATCGGCTCGTAGCTGCCGACGCTCCAGGAGACCTCGGCGATCTCGACCCCCGGACAGTCGTCGACGCAGTCACGGATCGAGGCCAGGACGGCCGACGTGTCGACCCCCGCCGTCAGCCGGACGTCCACCTCGGCCCGGGCGTGGGCGGGGACGGTGTTGACCGCGTCCCCGCCGGCGATCGTTCCGAGGTTGATCGTCGGGAACTCGAACAGCGCCCGTGTGGCCTCCGCACCCAGCGTCGGCGCGTAGTACTCCACGGACTCCTCGACGATCGGCTCGACGGCCGGGTCGAGTTCGAGGGGTCGCGAGCCCAACGCCGACCGTAGCTTCGTGATCCCCTCGTAGAGCCTGTCGATGGCGTTCGTTCCGACCATCGGCCGGGAGCCGTGGGCGGCCTCGCCCGTCGCCTCGATCACGAGCCAGATGCTACCCCGGTCGGCGATCGTCACCGAGTGTCGGCCCGCCTCACAGGTGGTCTCGCCGATGACGCAGGCGTCGGCGTCGACGCGGTCGGCCGACACGAGTGCCGACAGCCCCGCGTTTCCGCCCGTCTCCTCGTCGCTGACCACGCAGAGGTGCAGCGTCACCGGCGGGGCGACGTCCGCCGCCACGTGGGCCTCGATCGCGCCGACCATGGCCGCGAGCGGGCCCTTCATGTCCGTCGCGCCGCGGCCGTAGAGCCGGTCGCCGTCCCACTCGCCGAGGGGGTCGAACGTCCAGTCGCCGGCGTCGTAGGTGACGGTGTCGACGTGCCCCTGCAGGCAGAGGACCCGGTCGGACTCGCCGGGGAGTATCGCCTGCAGGTTCGGCTTCGCCGGGTCGGTCGCGTAGCGATCGACCGCGAGGCCCAGGTTCGCCAGGTAGTCCGCGAGGAAGTCGACGAGGTCGGCGGTCTCGCCCGGCGGGTTCTGCGTGTCGAAGCCGACGAGTCGCTCGGCGAGCCCCGCGACCGACTCGCGCTGGGCCTCGATGGCAGACGACGGCGGCCGCCCGGACGCGTCCTGCGGGCCGTCCATGGGGCGCTCTAGGGCTGCCGGCCGGTAAACGCTACCGCCCGGTGCCGACGAGTTGCCGCGCTCGCCGGGAGGCCGCCCATCGGGGGCCCAAGTGGGTGGCTTCGGTCGCCTCAGCGCGGCGGCGAGGGCGTCTCCACGCTCGAGATGTAGCTCGTCAGATCGGCGGTCGAGAGCATGCCGATCACGCCGGACTCCTCGTCGACCACCGGCATGTGGTGGATTCCCAGTTCCATCATCTCGTCGGCGACCTCCCGGATCGAGTCCTGGGCGGAGGCCGTCTCGACGTCCGTCGTCATGTAGCGCTCGACCGTCGTCTCGGCCTTCGGATCGCTCTTCGAGACGATCTCGACGAAGTCCGTCGTCGTCAGGATGCCCTCCAGGTGCCCCGACTCGTCGACCACGACGAGGGAGCCGATGTCGTTCGACATCATCAGCTCGGCGGCCTCTTCCACCAGGGTGGTCGGCGTGACCGTGTGGATGCCCGTCGACATCACCCGGGCCACGAAAATGTCCTCCATCGGTAGCGCTTCCGGACTCGTGGTATATCAGCGTTTGTGTTTGCCAGAGCCACACACGGCGAGCGATCGGTTTACCGGTCCGGAGGGCCTATCGGGTCGCATGACCGACGCGGCCACGGATCGACTGACCGTCTACGCCGATTACGTCTGCCCCTTCTGCTACCTCGGCCGGGAAGCCCTCCGGCAGTATCGGGCCACCCGCGAGGAGCCCCTGGCCGTCGAGTGGCACCCCTTCGACCTCCGGTCGGACCGACGGCGGCCGGACGGCACCCTCCGACCGCCGGCCGACGGCCACAAGGACGACGACTACTTCGACGCGGTCCGGGAGCAGGTCCGGAGCCTTCGGGAGCGCTTCGGGGTCGAGATGGCGATCGACGTCGCCCGGGACGTCGACTCCCGGAACGCGCAACTCGCCTCCGTCTTCGTGCAGATGGAGCGTCCCGACGACTGGCTGGCCTTCGACCGCGCGGTCTACGCCGCCCTCTGGCAGGACGAGCGGGCCATCGGCGACCCCGACGTGCTCGCGGACGTCGCCGAGGACGTCGGGTTGCCGTCCGGCGTGATCGAGGCGGCCCTCGCGGACGACGGGGTCGAACGCCGGCTGGAGGACCAGTTCGAGGCGGCGCGCATCCGCGGCGTCGGCGGCGTTCCCACGTTCGTCTACGGCGACCACTCGGTCCGGGGTGCGGTGCCGCCCGCACAGCTCCGGCGGCTCGTCGAGGGCGCGTGAGGCCGGCAGCCGTGAATTCGGGGCGTTTTCAGGAAGTGTAAACCCTCGACACAAATTAAGTGGGCTGCGGGCGAGGTCGCAAGTAGCATGGACGAAGCCGACTCGCGGTCCGAACTCGTCGAGGACGTCGACGGCGTGGAACTGACCAAGTATCTCGAGGAAGAGGGGTTTCGCTTCCCCTCGATCGTGTACGAGATCACCTCGACCCGGGACGAAGCGGTCACGGTGCGCGTCGAGGACACGATCCCGGACGGGGTCGACGTGGAGGACGTGGGCTTTCATCCGGCCTACGGCGACGACTACTGGAGCGTCGACGACGGCACACTCGTCTTCGAGTACGAACTCGAGCCGAACGCGCAGTACAAGACGGTCTACGCGGTTCGGGGCACCGCCCAGGACGAGATCGAGGACGTCCTCGAGTCGCCGGAGACGGTCGACATCGAGGCTGCGGCGGCCGGCGAACCCGAGGCGCTGACTCGATCGGCGGCGGAGTCGCCCTACGACTCGGGCGAGCAACCTGCCGGCGGCATCGAGATCGACAGCGAACTGGAGTCCACCGCCGAGGAACTGAGCGACCAGATCGCCGAACAGAACGGGGAGGCCGAACCGGCGTCCGAGCCCCTCGTCGATCGGCTGGCCGCGGAGATCGAGGAGGGCCGGGCATCCGACGAGAGCCTCGAGATCCTCGAGGCCGCGCTGGACGCCTCCGGGACGGCCCGCGGGAGCGTCGACGCGCGTCTCCAGCAGATCCAGAGCGACATCTCGGACTTGCGGGCCTACACCACCGCCCTGGAGTCGTTCCTCGACGAGAACGGCGGCGCTGAGGCCGTCATCGAGGCCTTCGAGTCCCGGCAGGACGACTTCGAGGGGGACCTCGAGGCCGTCGAGTCGAGCGTCTCGGAGCTGACCGACCAGCTCGATTCGGTCGAGGGGGAGATCGCGGACCTGGACGACAGTGTCGGGTCGGTCTCCTCGGACCTGACGGACGTCTCCGAGCGCCTCGACGGGCTCGAGGCGGACCTCGCGGACCTCGACGACAGGGTCCCCGCCTACTCGATCGACGAGCGCTTCGCCGACGTCGAGGCGGAACTGGAGACCATCAGCGACTTCGTCGACAGCCTGCAGAGCGCCTTCCAGTAGGGACGGACCTACGCTTCGGCGTTCTCGAGTTCCCCACGCAGGCGCTGGATCTGTTGCTCGAGGCGCTGGTACTCCTCGCTCTCCCAGAGTTCCTGCTCCGTGAGCTCCGCCTCGAGGACGTTCCGCTCCACCCGCTTCGCGCTGAGGCGATACTCCACGTCCGTCGTCGCCATTACCCGGACGTGTGACTCCGTTGATTGAAAAGGCGTCACACCATTCACGCGGAAAACGAACCCCGACACTTATCAACAGGTTCCGACGGGCGGGCAGGTGGTCGCCGGGGCCGACTACTTGGGCGAGCGTTCCTCGAAGGGGCGACGTTCGATGACGCCCCAGGCCGAGCGATCGCGCAGGAACTCGATCAGGCCGCGGAAGGCGACCAGGGCCTTCCACTGGCGATAGCCAAGGTACTCGAGGACGGCGTAGCCCATGAGGCGGGCGATGTGGCCGGGCTCGTGGTAGCGCTGGTAGCCCCACACCTCGCTGACGAGGCTGAAGAACGTGAGGACGATCCCGATCCCCACGATCAGGAGCAGGAACGTCGCGAAGAAGGCGAAATCGACGAGCCCGAAGACGAACGCGAGCGGGACGATCGCGTACCCGTAGGTCTCGACGAGGGGACCGATCCCCTCGCTCAGGAGGTACAGCGGGATCGCGAGCGTTCCGACCGTGCCGTAGCGCGGGTTGCCGATCATGTCCCGGTGCCGCGAGGCGGTCTCGAGGACGCCGCGGTACCACCGGCGGCGCTGCTTGCTGAGGTCCCGGCGGGTCCGGGGTACCTGCGTCCAGACCACCGGCTCGGGGACGAAGGAGATCCGGTAAGGCGTGTCCGTGTCGATCATGTGGCGGTGGAGGCGCACCACGAGGTCGAGGTCCTCGGTGACGGTCGACCGGCTGTACCCGCCGATCTTCCGGATCGACTCGGTGCGGAACAGGCCGAAGGTCCCCGAGATGACGAGCAGCGAGCCCAGCCGCGAGAGGCCGAGCCGCCCGGAGTAGAACGCCCGGAGGTACTCGACCTCCTGGAGGCCGACGAGCCACTCGCCCGAGACCCGGACGTCGGTCACCTGGCTCCCGTCGAACGAGCAGGCGTTCGCGACGCGGACCGACCCCCCGGAGGCCTTCATCCGCGTCGGGTCGGTCAGGAAGGGGATCACCGCGTGCCAGAGGCCGTCCTTGTCGATGAGCGAGTCGGCGTCGACGGAGCAGAACAGCTCCTGGTTGGTGAGCCAGATCCCCGCGTTGAGTGCGTCGCTCTTGCCGCCGTTTTCCTTGTCGACGACGAGCAGGTTCGGGACCGACTCCGAGCGGAAGATCCCCCTGACGGGCTCGCAGTCGAGGTCCCAGGGCGGTGACTCGTCGACCAGCGAGAGGTCGAACGTCGACCGGAGCACCTCGAGCGTGTCGTCCGTGGACCCGTCGTTGACGACCACCACGCTCGTGTTGGGATAGCTCTGGTCGAGGGAGGACCGGACGTTGTCCGCGATCGTCTGGGCCTCGTTGAAGGCCGGGATGATGATGGCGATGCCGGGGAGGTGGGCACTCTCGAAGCGCTCGTGGGTGGGGTTGACGGCGCGTTCCTTCACGTTCCGCCGCAGTTCCACGAGCGAGACGGCGTGGACCAGGAGGTAGTAGGAGTTGATGACGGCGTACAATCCGAGGACCACGACGGCCGACCAGACGACGAGGCTGCCGACCACAGACCGGATCATGGCAACCGCTGTGGGTGGTCGATGCCCAGCTCCGGCACCTCCCGCCAGGAGCCGTACCGCTGCTCCATCGAGGTGGTCCCGTCCGGGCCGAGGAAGAGCTTGGCCTCGTTACCGAGGCCGCGCGCGATGGTGAAGAGGGCCCGCGGGTTCGCCTCCGTTTCGGCGGCTCGCGCCAGCTTGGCTCGCGCGGCGGTGTCGCCCCAGCTGGCCAGCATCTCGTAGGCCTGGATGCGGACCTGGACGGCCGGGTCCTCGAAGAGCTCCGTGACGGCCAGGTCGACCTGGTCCCTGACCTCGGCCCGCCAGCCGTACTTCCCGAGGACGGCGCAGGCGGCCTCGCGGACGATCGGCGAGTCGTGCCGGAGGCCCGCGAGGACGCCCGCCATCGGCGCGTCGCCGGTCGCCGTCTCCGAGTGGACGAGGACGCGGAGCAGCTGCGCGAGGAGTTCCGGCTCGTCCACGTCCTGGCGATCCAGTTGCTGAAGCAGCGGCTCGGGGTCGTCCTCGAGCAGGTCCGAGAGGACGTGCGTGCCGTAGACGCTCAGGGACGGCTGCCGCAGGGCGATTTCGACGCCTGCCAGTCGGGTCACGGGATTCGGGTCGTTGGCCAGGATGCGGATGGCCGCCTCGGCCTCGTCGCGGTCCGCGGACGTGCACGCGAGCAGCCACTCGGGGTCGGCCACCCAGCCGAACTCGATGAAGAGCGTGAGGCCGCGCAGCCGCTCGTATCGGTTCTCGGACTCGATCTTCGTCCGCGCCCGCTCCCGGAGGTCGATGGCCTCGGCGAGCGCGGACAGGTCCTCGGCCGCCGATCCGCTGACCAGTTCCGTGCCCCGCTCCAGGAGTCGCACGAGTACTTTCTGCTCCCGATCGGAGAGGTCCGCGACGAGCCCCTCCCAGTCGGCGTCCCCCGCGGCGAGGCCCTCGTAGAGGGTCCGCCTGACCGACTGCTCCAGCCTGGTCTTCCGCCGCGTCCGCTCGGCGTTCCGGACGGCCTTGCTCAGCACGACCGCGACCAGCAGCAGGATCGTGACGGTGACGATCGCCAGGAGCACCAGTACCGTCCCGGTTTCGAGGAAGTGCCACGTCGACCCGCCGGACTGCGCCTGGAGCGGCGACGGGCTGATCACTCTAGCTCACCCGCCTGAGGTCGGCCGTGGTACCGATCTGTATCACGTGGGTCATTTCTCCGTGGCGCTGATCCAGGGACCGGGCATCCCACTGGGTTCGCGGTCGGCCTCGCGCTCGAGGTGGCGGTTCAGTCGTGCGACGAGGACGACCGGACTGAAGGGCTTCGTGACGTAGTCGACGGCCCCGTTCTCGAAGGCCCGGACCTGGTGATCCTCGGTTCCGGTCGAACTGAGTATGACCGTCAGCGGCGGATCCTCGAGGGTCTGGATGCGCTTGAGCGTCTCGAACCCGCCCATGCCCGGCATCGAGATGTCGAGCAGGACGAGGTCCGTCTCGTCGTCCTCCCGCTCCAGCCGCTCCAGCCCCTCCTCCCCGTCGGCGGCGGTCTGGACGCGGAACTCCTCCTGCTTGAGCAGGTACTCGAGGAGCTCCCGGACGTCGTCCTCGTCGTCGATGACGAGCGTCCGGTAGGGCGGGCGCTCGCCGCCCGGATTCGACTGTCCGGCCCGCACGTTCGGTGTCGGCTGGTCGCGGCTCTCGCTCATCGCCGGCGACGGGCCCCCTGCCACACACGACTCGGCTCCCTCCCAATCCGGGTCGCGCGGTCGGCCCGCCGGGCCGGTGACGGCCGCTTCACCTCCGCCGGCGGCACCATGTGCGCATCCTTGCCGTGGTCCCGTCATAAATGTGTGGAGTTTTTTCCGTCGAATTCGGCGTGCTAGCGAGAGTTTCCCTGCCTGCGTGCGCATCGACCGGCCCCGCGGCCACAACACGTAAACGAAACGACACGCTGCGGGATTCGGCGCCAGACTTTTTGTCTCGCTGAGAGCCAGAACGTATCAATGACCGACAACTCGCCGCCGGACGCGCTCCACGACCGGAACGTCGGACGGGACGTCCGGGAGCTGGGCGCCCTCCTCGGGAACATCATCGAGGACCAGACCTCCCGGGAGGTCTTCGAGACGGTGGAACGGCTCCGGACGACGGCCATCGAGTACCGCGCCGGGAACGTCGACTCGCGGACGCCCCTCCAGGAGACGCTCGAAGGGCTCGACCCCGAAACCGGTCGGACCGTCGCCAGGGCGTTCACGACCTACTTCGAGTTGATCAACCTGGCCGAGGAGCGCGAGCGAGTCCGGTCGTTCAGGCGGGACTCCCACGAGGGGACCCTCGAGGAGAGTCTCGAGTCGACCGCCGCCACGCTCGCGGAACTCGACCCCGAGACCGCGGCGGGCGTCCTCGGGGACGTCCTCATCCAGCCGACGTTCACGGCCCATCCCACGGAGGCCCGTCGCAAGACGATCAAGGCGAAGCTGCGGGCCGTCGCCTCGTCCCTGGAGACCCTCGACGAGCGCCGACTCACCCACAAGGAAGCCCGACAGGTCCGCCGTGCCCTCTCGGCGACCGTCCGGAGTCTCTGGCAGACCCCACAGATTCGCGACCGCCGCCCGGAGCCGACCGACGAGGCCCGGAACGTCCAGTGGTACCTGGAGAACACCCTCTTCGACGTGGTGCCCGAGGTCTACGAGGAGCTGGAACACGCCCTCGGGATGGCCTTCGAGGACCCGCCGTCGGTGCCGTCGCTGCTCGAGTTCCGCTCCTGGGCGGGCGGGGACCGCGACGGCAACCCCCACGTCACGCCGGCGGTCACGGCCGACACCCTCGAACGGCAACGGGCCGCCGTCCTGGCCCGCTACCGCGATGCACTCGCGGAACTCTCGACGGCCCTCAGCCAGGACGGGCGCCGTCTCGCGGTCACCGAACCGGTGCTGGAGGGCACCCCCGACGTCGAGCCCCTCCGCGACATCGCCCGACGCGCGCGCGAGCGCTACCCGAACGAGCCCTACCGGCAGCGGCTCCAGGTGATGCGCGAACGACTCGCTCGGGTGGACGACCTCCGGCCGGGTGGCTACGACTCGGCCGAGGAACTCGCGACGGACCTCCGGGCCATCGCTGACAGCCTCCGCGAGAACGGCGCCGCGGACGTCGCCGAAACGCACGTGGATCCCGTGATCCGGCAACTGGAGACGTTTCGATTCTCGCTCGCCACGCTCGACCTCCGGGACCACCGCGAACAGCACACCCGGGCCATCGACGAACTCCTGGCGGCCGAGGGGATCGAGTACGGCGACCTCGACGAGGACGAGCGGGTCGACGTCCTCACCGACCTGATCCTCCAGGACGAGGCCGTCCTGGATCTGTCGGCGACGGAGGGACTGTCTGCCGAGACGTCCCGCGTCGCCGAGCGGTTCGCCGGCCTCGCCGACTGGCAGGCAGAGTACGGCCCCCAGGCCGTCGACACCTACTGCATCTCGATGACCGAGGAGCCCAGCCACGTCATGGAGGTGCTCTTCCTGGCCGACCAGGTCGGCGTCGTGGACCTCCCGGACTGGAGCGGCCTCGACGTCGTGCCCCTGCTGGAAACCGAGAGCGCCCTCTCGGGGGCCCGCCGGATCGTCGGCACGCTCTTCGAGAACGAGGCCTACCGGCAGGCCCTCGACGCCCGCGGGACCGTCCAGGAGGTCATGCTCGGCTACTCGGACTCCAACAAGGAGAACGGCTTCCTCGCCGCGAACTGGTCGCTGTACCGGAACCAGCGCCGGCTCGCCGAGATCGCCGACGACCACGACGTGACCCTCCGGCTGTTCCACGGCCGCGGCGGGTCGATCTCCCGCGGCGGCGGGCCGATGAACGACGCGCTGCAGGCCCTCCCGGACGAGACCGTCACCGGATCGGTCAAGTTCACCGAGCAGGGTGAGGCCATCGCGGAGACCTACGGGAACCCGCGGATCGCCGAACGGAACGTCGAACAGATGCTCGACGCCCAGATCCGCTCGCGAAAGCGGGTCGTCTCCGGGACGAGCGAAACCATCGAGGCGGAGTGGATCGAGGCCATGGAGACGATGGCCGCGGCCGCCCGGGCGGAGTACCGCGACCTGCTCGAGACGGAGGGGTTCGTCGCGTACTTCAGGCAGGCGACTCCGATCAGCGTGATCGAGGACCTCAACCTCGGATCGAGGCCGGCGTCCCGGTCAAGCGGCGACGACGTGGCGGACCTGCGGGCCATTCCCTGGGTGTTTTCCTGGACACAGTCCCGGTGCATCCTCCCCGGGTGGTACTCCCTCGCGACCGGTATCGAGGCCTACCTCGAGGACGGCGGCGACCTGGCAGTCCTCCGGGAGATGTACGACGAGTGGCCGTTCTTCGAGACGATGCTGGACAGCGCGGCCGGGGCGCTCGGCCGGACGGAGCTCGAGATCGCCGCCGAGTACGCCCAGCTTGCCGACGAGGACGTCCGCGAGCGGTTCGAGCCCCGCATCCGGGCGGAGTACGAGGACGCCGTCGGCCTCGTGACGGAGATCGCCCGGCGGGACGACCCCATCGAGCCCGAGTGGCTGCGGGAGAGCCTGGAGCGCCGGAACCCCTACGTCGATCCGCTAAACCTGCTGCAGACGAGGTTACTCGACCGCGACGAGCGGAGCCAGCTCGAGGAACAGACCCTCCGGCTCACCGTCAAGGGCATCGCCGCCGGGATGCAGAGCACGGGCTGAGGCGGCGTGACACCTATGGCCCTGGGCGGTGGATCCGGGAGCAATGGACCTCGACCTCGACGGCAACGTGGCGCTGGTGACGGGGAGTGCGACCGGACTGGGCCACGCCTGCGCGGAGGCGTTCTCCCGGCAGGGCGCGAACGTGGCCCTGGCGAGCCCGAACCTCGACGACCTCGCCTACGCGAGTGACCGCCTGTTCGCGATCGGCGACGGCGAGATATTCGGCCTCGACGCCGACGTGAGACAGCCCGGGCAGGTGGAGGCGCTGGTGGCGGAGACGGTCGAGCAGTACGGCGGGATCGACCACCTCGTGACCGGCCCGCGACCACTGGAGCCCGAGCGCCTGCTCACCGTGTCCGACGAGGACTGGTTTCGGGGGTTCGACCGGCTGTTCATGAGCGTCGTCTGGACGATCCGCGAGGCCCACTCCTGGCTGGACTCCTCCGAGCACGGCACGATCGTGACGGTGACGAGTCCGGTGATCAACGCGCTCGGTGCGGACCTCCCCGTGGCCCGTTCGTTCGGGCAGGCCGTCGCCGGGATCACGCGGACGCAGGCTGAGGCGTTCGCCCCGTCGGTGCGCGCGAACGCGGTCCTCCCGGGCCCACACGAGACGGAGGACCTGGAGGGATTGCTCGTCGCACTCGTCGAGGACGGCCAGTACGCCGACCTCGAGGCCGCCTGGGCGGCCGTCCTGGCGGACAGTTCGTTCGCGTCGCCGGGTGATCCCCTCGATCTGGGCAAGCTGGTCGCCTTTCTCTCGAGCGAGCACGCCAGCTTCGTCAACGGGGCGGCGATCCCGGTGGACGGCGGCGCCTGATCTCTCGGCCGTCAGCTCGGGTCGCGGTCGTCGTAGCCGAGACTCTCCTCGATCAGGCGGCTCGAGGCCCGCCGGAGCCGGCTGCTCACGGCCGTCTGGGAGATGTCGAGGACCGCGCCGAGCTCCTCGAGGTCCGCCTGCCGGGGCTCGTCGTAGTACCCGCGTTCGTAGGCGGTGACGAGCGCCTCGACCTGGGACTCCGTCAGGTCGTAGGCGGACTCGTCGTCGGCGCGTTCGTCCTGGTGGACCTCGAGCATCTCGAAGTGGATGTCGGCCTCGCGGGCGCGCTCGTGGAGTTCGTACAGGTCGTCGTGGTGCTGGAGCTGCAGGTGGAGCATCCAGCCGCGGGATTCGCCCCGCGATTCCAGCACCAGGCCGTCCTGGGCGGTCACGGCGGGGGTGATCAGGATGGCGTCGTCGCTGTACCTGATGCGGTAGGTCCGCCGGTCTCCCGCCTCGATGATCTCCGTGAACTCCGCGACGGTGTGGTCCTCGACGAGGGCCGCCTCGACGGCCTCGAAGTCCGGCGCCTCGATCCAGAAGAGGTAGACGTTCTGCTGTGGGTCGGTCCCGACGTCGGGCACGACGCCGATCTCCGCGTCCGAGAGGGCCCGGATCGTGGGGGCCAGGCCGAGGTCCTCGTGTTCGACGTAGACCTTCGTCGAGATTACCATGGACCCCTCCGTCCTGCCGCGGTCACTGTCACGCGTTACCAGGGCGGTACGCGAGGACGCGCATAACTGTTCTGGTCGGGGCGGAAAGAGCTTTCACTCGCCAGCGGTGACCCCGAACCGATGAACAGCGGCGTCATCGTCGCCGGTGGCCGATCCACCCGCTTCGGCGAGACCGACAAGGCCGTGGCGGTCCTCGCCGGGACCCCGATGATCAGACGGGTCGCCGACCGCGTCGCGTCGGTCGTCGACGAGCTGGTGATCAACTGTCGGCCCGACCAGACCGACGCCATCCGCGAGGCGATGGACGGCTATCCGCTGGCGGTCGCCTACGCCGAGGACGACGTGCCGGACCGGGGCCCCGTGGCCGGCATTCGGAACGGGCTCGCCGCCGCCGACGGGCAGTACGCCTTCGTCGTCGCCTGTGACATGCCCTTCGTCGATCCCGACCTGGCGAGGTACCTGTTCGACCGGGCCACGTCCCACGACGCCGCCGTCCCGCGGCGGGAGTCCGGCTGGTACGAGACGACACAGGCCGTCTACCGCGTCACGGCCATGCGGGAGGCCTGCGAGTCGGCCCTCGAGGCGGGGAACCCGCGGATCCTCGACCCCCTCGAGGAACTCGACGCCGTCGACGTGACGGAGTCCGAGTTCTCGGCGATCGCCTCGGCCGAGAGCTTCGAGAACGTCAACACGATGGCGGAGTTCGAGGCTGCACGGGAGCGCCTCGAATGAGACTCGCCGAGGGCCCCGGTCCGGCCCGGAACCCACAGCGTCAAAGAGGGTCGGGCGGCTAGGGGAGACTGAATGGGGGCACCACGGCGCGACCACGTGCTCGCGGTCGACCTCTCCGCCGGGACGGTCGAGCGCGAGCCCATCCCGGAGGGGTGGCGGGAGCGGTACCTCGGGGGCAAGGGCCTCGGCGCCAGGTACCTCTACGAGCGCCTCGAGGCCGGCGTCGACCCGCTCGACCCGGACAACCTGCTCGCCTTCCTGCTCGGGCCGCTGTCGGGGTACCTCCCGGGGCAGTCCCGCTACGTCATCGTCACCAAGTCGCCCCTCACCGGGGCCTTCCTCGACTCCTACAGCGGCGGCCAGTTTCCGGACCGCCTCGCGGGCGCCCTCGAGGACTGCATGGGCGTGCTCGTCTCGGGCCGGGCCGACGAGCCGGTTCGCCTGGAGATCGAGGATGGCGACGGGCGGATCCGGCCGGCCGAGACCTGGGGCCAGGACACCGTCGAGACGGCCCGGGCGTTCCCCGACGGGGCCGTCGCCTGCATCGGCCCGGCCGGCGAGCGTGGCGTCGGCTACGCCACGGTCGCCTCGGACGGCGGCGAGCACCACGCCGGTCGCGGGGGCGGCGGCACCGTCATGGGCGACAAGCGGCTGAAGGCGGTCGTCGCCCGGGGCGAGCCGCCCACGCCGGACCCGGTCCTGAAAGCCCTCCGGGAGCGCTACGAACGGGACTACGTCGAACACGACACCGGTCGGTGGCAGGCCGCCGGCGGGACCTTCGAGAGCGTGGACTTCGCCCACGAGATCGGCGCGCTGGCGACCGAGGGCTGGCAGCGCGGCCGGTTCGAGGCCATCGACGAGATCGGCGTCGAGGCCGCCACCGAGGCCGCCACCGGCCGGGAGGACGACGGGGCCGTGCCGGGGGACTTCCGGTTCGAGGCCGAGACCGGCGACGTCGTCCTTCGCGGGGCGGCGCCGATGACGCTCGGGGCCGGCCTCGGCGTCGACGACGTCGACGACGTGGCGATGCTCGCCGAGCGCTGTGACCGGCTGGGCCTGGACGTCATCGACGCCGGAAACGCCGTCGCCTGGGCCATCAGGGCCGACTCGGCCGGCCTCGTCGACTGCCCCGTCGACTTCGGCGACGCGGCCGGCGCGCGGGCGCTGTTCGAGGCGATCGCGACGGGACGCCACCCCGACATGGCGTGTTCCGACGGGCTCGTCGACGCCCTCGCCGCGGGCGTCGACGCCGCGAGCGACCGGTACGCGGGCGAGGGCCTCGTCCCGACGGTGAAGTCGATGTCCCTGCCCGCCTACGATCCGCGGGGCTCCACCGGGATGGCGCTGGCCTACGCGACGAGCGACCGCGGGGGCTGTCACCGCCGCGCCCGCCCGATCGAGATCGAGGCGGCCGTCGGCCCGGAGTGGACCGTCGCCGACACCGTCCGGGCGGTGGTCGGCGAGCAGACCGTGCGATCGGTGCTCTGGAGCCTCGTCATCGACGACTTCGTCGGCGAGACCCTCTGGGAGGACCTCGGGAGCGAGTGGCTGGCGGCCGTCGACCGGGACTACGGCAACGACGAACTGGTGCGCGTCGGGGACCGCATCTGGACGCTGATCAGGCTCTTCAACGCCCGGGAGGGGTTCGATCGCGAGTCCGACAGACTCCCCGAACCGATGCTCGAGGCGGTGCCCGACGGCCCGACTGCGGGGGAGTCGATCGACGTCGAACCCTTCGAGGGCGCGCTCGACGCCTACTACCGGGCGCGCGGGTGGGGGCCCGACGGGCTGCCGACGCGTGGCACGGTCGAGGACCTCGGTCTCGGGGACGTCCTCGACGACGAGACGCCGCTCGGCGACCCGTGGTGACCCTTACCGCGTCTCGACCACGTCGTAGCGGGCCAGCCCGACGCGTGGCAGGTCGACCGTCGCGTCCGCGGCTCGCTCGCGGACGAGATCGGCGATCTCGCGCGCGGTCCGCTCGTGTTCCGGGCCGTCGACCTTGGTAATGAGTGGCACGACAGACGCCTCCGGGGGGACGCCCTTCAGCCCACCCCGCTCGTGGGCGAGCACCGACGCGACGAGTTCCGGGGTGATCTCCTCGCCGAGCTCGGCGTCGGCGAGCGCCGCGACCCGCTCCGGTCGGTGGACCCAGTGGCCGGTCAGCGGTTTGCCGACGACGTGGACGCTCACGACGGGGACGACCACGTCCGTCGACGCCGGAATCCTGGGTTCGCCCTCGCCGGGCGCCTTGAACTCCCGCATGCGGGCGCCGTCGGCCTTCACCAGGACCGGCCCGTCGTGGGCCGCGGCCAGCGCGTCGACGGTCGCCGTCTCGTAGCCGCGGTACCGGTCGCTGCCGGCCCGTTCCGGGACCAGCCCGAGCGGGAACGACGACGGGTCGGCCGCCGAGACGCGCTCGACCGGGTCCGCGGCGACGGCGACCTCGGTCACCGCCCTGTCGAAGATCGGAATGTGGACCGTGGACGTGACCACGGCACGCGACGTCCGGGCGGCCAGCGCGTACATCGTCGTCGTCTTGCCGCCGGCGCCGACGACACAGACCAGTCCGTCCCCCGGATCGATGGCGCGCCGTAGTCCCATAGGACCCGTTCGCGGGGCGGCGAAAAGAGCCTTTAGTTCGCCGATAGCTTTTTCGAGCCCCTCGGCGAACGAGCACGCCATGGTCCGGGCGCCGTGGCGGAGCCAACGCGAGGACGAAACCCCGGCCACGGAGGCCGCCGGTGACGCCCCCGACGGGGACCCGATCGTCAGCTGTGACTGCCAGGACGGCACGCTCGTCGTCTACGAGGACGCCGTCCACATCGAGCGCGCCAGCCCGTCGAAGTTCGAGGACAAGCACATTCCGATGGCGGAGATCAGCGACGTGGTGTTCGCGAAGCGGCTCTTCATCAACTACGTCCAGATCGAACAGCTGAACGTCGACAACAGCGAGGGCAGCTTGCTCTCGACGCCGGTCGGCGAGAACACGGTCCACTTCGGCCGGGGCAAGCGCGGCTGCATCGGCCGGGCCCGCGACGCTATCCTCGAACGGATCGCGGTCGCGTGAGGGCCGCGACCGCCCTCAGCCGTCGCCGTCGTGGTCGACGAACGCCTCCTCGATGAGCACCCGCATGCCCCGCTTGAGGCGTCCGCCCACCGCCGAGGGCGAGAGGTCGAGTAGTTCGGCCAGTTCCTCCAGGCTGGTCTGTCTGGGCTCCATGAAGTAGCCCTCCTCGTAGGCCAGCGTGAGGGCGGCGAGTTGCTCCTCGGTGAGCGTCTCCGTCAGCGTCCGGTCGGACAGGGGGCCTTCGGACTGTCGGAACCGGAGCACCTCGAACTCGAAGTCCGTCCCCCTGGCGTGCTGCCAGATCGCGTGGATCGCCTCGCGGTCGGGGAGGAACCAGTACTCGTGCCAGCCCCGCCGGCCACTCGCCGTCGTCGCACTTCGCGCGTGCAGGACGACGCCACCCTCGCGCGTGACCAGCGGGTTGAGCAGTTCGGCGTCCTCGGCGAACTCGATGGACCAGAGCTTCTCGTCGGGCGAGTCCGGCACCGACACGATCCGCCCGACCGTGTGGTCGGCCTCGAGGACGGTCCCGACGGTCTCGTGACGGTCGGTGTCGACGCGGAGGAAGTACGTGGTCTGTCCGGGTTCGGTGCTCGTCTCGCGGATGAGCCGCACGTCCGTGTCGGGCAGCTGGTTGACCGTGTGTGCGAGGGCTCCGTCCTCGTGGGCGAACCGGACTTCAGCGATGACTGACATGACGGCCCCGGGTTGGGCCGACGTACGTGGTCGAGTCGTTTAGCTCTGTTCGACGAACGCCGCGCGAACTGCGGTCCCTGGTCGGGCCTTATCGCCGCTCGGAGAGGGAGCGGAGGTGCTCGACGATGTCGTCGCGGGTCATCTCGCCGCCGCCGTCGTTGCCGATCCGACCCATGACGACGCTGACCAGGTCGAGGTTCTTCAGCATCTGGTGGGCCTCCTTGCGCTCCATGTCGAGGTCCTCCTTGACCTCGAAGATGGTGTTGGCGCTGTTGACCGACTCGATGAGCGCCTCGACGCTGACGTTCTCCGGGAGGCCGATGCCGTCCGAGAGGACGACGGCCTCGTCCTCGCCGCCGGCGTGGGCCTCGGTCGGCGTCGGCCCCTCGGACCCGCTCGACCGCGAGTAGGAGTTGGGCTGGTGGATGTCGTAGTCGATCATGTACCGGCGGACCGTCTCGCCGGTGACGTCCATGTCGAGGGCGTCGGCCATCTCGGCGAACGTGTCGTTGTCCTCGTAGACCTCCGCGAGCAGGTCGGGATTCCGGAACGGTGCCACGTCGCCCTCGCCGGGCGGTCGCTCGGCGTTCTCGGCGCGTCCGCGGGCCGACGTCCCGCCCTCGGTGTGCTCGACGGTCCCGGTGAGGGTGACCTGGAGACGCCCCTCCGTGTCGAGGGTGGCGTCGACCGGCTCGAACTCGGTGCCGTCCTCGGCGGCGATCGGAAAGGCCGTCTCGAGGCCGACTTCGAGGGTGCCCGCCCCGGTCACGCCGGTGTCCTCGACCGTCGCCCCGAGCGCCGTGATCGGTATCGAGACGTCGATGTCGGCCGATACCTGTCCGTCCTGCCGGACGTCGCTCACGTCGGAGACCCGAACGGCGTGGACTGTCGTCTCGGCGTCTTCCCACTCGTCGAGAACCCTACCCATCCGGCAAAAGATGTCGTCCACTACCATATGATGGGTAAGCTATATCCCAAACGATCATGAATGTCGGTGCGGAACTATTCTGGGGTTTAAGTGCCCCGCTCAGGACCGCTCCCGGATCGCCTCGTTGAGCGCGGGGACGACCTCGTGGAGGTCACCGACGACGGCCCAGTCGGCGTGGCCGATGATGGCGGCCTCGGGATCGGTGTTGATCGCCAGGATGTTGTCCGAGCCCTTGGCGCCGACCATGTGCTGGACCGCGCCGCTGATCCCACAGGGGATGTAGAGCTTCGGCGAGATCTTGGCGCCGGTCTGGCCGATCTGGTCGTCGTGGCTCCGCCAGCCCTCGTTGACGGCCGCCCGCGAGGAGCCGATGGCGGCGCCGAGGAGGTCCGCGAGCTCCTCGAGCTGGTCGAAGTCCTCCGCGCTCCCGACGCCGCGGCCCCCGCCGACGACGACCCGGGCTTCGCCGAGGGGGATCCCCTCCTCCTCGGATTCCTCGATCCGCTCGACGCCCACCTCGAAGGCCGCTGCCTCGAGAGAGGGGGAGAACGGTTCGACGGCCGGATCGCTCCCGTCGGCGGCGGGTTCGGCGCCGATCTCGTTCGCGGCCGCCGTGAGCAGCTTCGGCTCGCCGTGGAGCGCCGCGTGCTCGATGAGCGTGCCGCCCCACCGCTGCCGGGCGACCTCGTAGGCGTCACCGACGGTGACCTCCATGCAGTTGGCGGCCATCGGGACGTCCCGCGTCGCGCCGAGGCGGGCCAGCACCTCGTGGCCGCGATCCGAACCGGGGGCCAGCACTGCCGCCGGCTCCAGGTCCTCGACGAGCTGGTCGAGGCTCTCGGCCCACGCCGCCGGCGCGTAGGCCGACAGCTCCTCGTGCTGGACGACGTGGAGGGTCTCGACGCCAAAGTCGCCGACCTCGTCGGCCACGGCATCGGCGCCGTCGCCGAAGACGACGGCCTGGACCGAACTTCCCGCCTGCTCGGCCACGTCGCGAGCGAGCGTGAGCGTCTCGAGGGAGGTGTCCTCGGGCGTTCCGTCCTCGTGTTCGAGGAGACAGAGCACCATCCTCAGAGCACCTCCAGTTCCTCGAGTACGTCCATGACGGCCGGGACGGCGTCGGGCCCGTCGCCGAGGATCTCGGCGCGGCCCTCCTCTTCCTCGGGTGCCTCGAGTCTGATCTTCTCGAGGCCCGGCTCCGACGTGCGCTCGGGTGTGGCGGTCTCGACGCTCTGCTTGCGGGCCTGCATCCGCGCACGCATCGAGGCGTACCGTGGTGTGTTCAGGCCCTCCTTGACGGTGACGACGGCGGGCTGCGGGAGCTCGTAGACCTCCGAGCCGCCCGCGACCTCGCGCTTCGCGACGACGGTGTCGTCCTCGACCTCGAGGTCCTTGATGCCGGTCACCGAGGGCAGTCCCAGCGCCTCGGCGACCCGGACCCCGACCTGGTAGTTGCTCGAGTCCGCGGACTCGTTGCCGAACAGGAGCAGGTCGAAGCCCTCCTCGCGGGCGTCAACCCAGTCGGCGATGGCCTGGGCCGTGTTGCGGGCGCCCCACTCGCTGCCGTCGGTCTCGAGCACGACGCCCTCGTCGGCCTGCATGGCCAGGGCCGTCCTGACCTGCTCGGCGGCGTCCTCGGGGCCGAGCGTCAGCGCGGTCGCCTCGCCGTCGCCGTCCTCGGTGAGCTGGACCGCCTCCTCGACGGCACACTCCTCGTGGGGGCTCATCGTGAACCCGAGGTGGGCCGTGTCTATCGACTGCTGGTCGTCCGTCAGTACGATCTTTGCCCCGGTGTCCGGGACCCGTTTCAAACACGCGAGTACGTCCATGGTGGGTAGCTTGGTTTGTGGTGGTTGCCGGCGGTGACCGCCGCAGCGAGTCGGGACGGCCGACGACCGGTTCGTCGGCCTAGCTCCGGATCCGCTCGTTCTCCGGGTCGAACAGCGGCCGGCTGCCGACGACGTCGACCGTCACCGGATACGTGTCGCCCATGTACTCGACCTGCAGGCTCTGGCCCTCCTCGGCGTACTCCTGGGGGACGTACCCGAGCAGGAGGTGCTTGCCGACCGAGGGGCCGGTCCCGGCGCTCGTCACGTAGGACCGTCGCCCCTCCTCGTCGACGAGGACGTCGCCCTCCTCGTTCATGATCGGCTCGTTGCCGAGCATGAAGCGGCGCTCGCCGTCCGAGGAGAGGTGGTCGTCGACCGAGAGCGTACAGAGCGTGGCGGCGTTGTCCTCCTCGATGGCCTCGGCGTAGGCCTCCTTGCCGATGAAGTCGGCGTCCTTGACGCCGTGGAAGGTCAGGCCCGCCTCCGCGGGGTTGTAGTCGAGCTCGAGCTCGTGGCCGTAGAGGCGGTAGCCCTTCTCGAGGCGGCCGGTCGCGCCGTAGACGCCCATGCCGACGGGCCGGATGTCGTACTCCTCGCCGGCCTCGGCGATGGTGTTCCAGAGCCGCTGGCCCTGGCCCATCGGGGCGTAGATCTCCCAGCCCAGTTCGCCGACGTAGGACAGGCGCATCGCCCAGGCGTCGACCTCGCCGATCGTGACCTCCTGGGCCGTGTACGGCGCGAAGGCCTCGTGGGACATGTCCTCCTCGGCGACCTTCTCGACGACCTTCCGCGCGTCCGGTCCCCAGACGCCGAGCGTGCACAGCGACTCGGACTCGTCGACGATGTGCACGTCGCCGTCCTCGGGCAGGTGGCTCCGGAACCACGCGAGGTCCGGGCCGGCCATCGAGCCGCCGGTGATGATCCGGTAGGCGTCCTCGCCGATCCGGGCGAAGGTGAGGTCCGACCGGAAGCCGCCGTTCTCGGCGAGGATCGGCGTGTAGACCGTCTTGCCGACGTCGACGTCGGCCCGGCCGACGGCCATCTTCTCCATGTACTCGGTGGCGTCCGAGCCGATGACGTCGAAGATGCCGAAGCCCATGTCACCGATCATGCCGACGTGGTCCCGCATGTGGAGGTGCTCGCCCAGGATGATCGGCGACCACCACCGGGAGTCCCACTCGTTGGGCCGCATCAGGCCCTTGAGCTCGGTGTTGTACTTCGTGACGAGGTCCTCGTTCGACCAGAACCAGCGCGGGCGCTCCCAGCCGCCGGTGTTGAAGAACCGCGCGTCGAGTTCCTCCTGCTGGTCGTAGAAGGCGCTGGTCCGGAAGGGTCGCGAGGTCTGCCACTGCTCGGCGGGGTGGACGATGCCGTAGATCTTCCGGTAGCCCTCGTCGGCGCGGTTCTTGACGAACGCCCGGGAGTTGCCGTACTGGTAGAAGCGGTTGATGTTCGAGCCGTGGAGGTCGATGTCCGACCAGCCGCGGGTGATCCACTGGGCCATGGCCTCGCCGATCGCGGGGGCCTCCTTGATCCAGACGGCCGAGGCCGACCACAGGCCGCCGACGTCCTGGAGCGGGCCGAGCAGCGGCGCGCCGTCGGGCGTCTGGGAGAGCAGGCCGTCGATCTCGTGGCGGACGCCGGCCGAGGGGTCGTCGAGGACCTCCGGCATCAGGTCGAGGGCGTCGGCCATCGACTTCTCGAAGGCGTCCTCGGTCAGCGGCGGCTGGGTCGGCGACAGAGCCGCCTCGTCGATCGAGGGCACGTCGTCGACGTCCCACAGGATCGGGCGGTGCTGGTAGGAGCCGACCTCCAGGTCGTTCCCGGACTGGCGCTCGTACATCTGGGTGTCCATGTCCCGGACGACCGGGAAGGAGATCTCGCCGTCGTAGTCCTCGAAGAAGTCGATCGGGCCGACGCTGACCATCTGGTGGACGGCGGGGGTCAGCGGGATCTTCGTCCCCGCCATCTCCGCGAGCTTCGGGCTCCAGAGGCCCGCCGCGATGATGACCTCGTTCGTGGAGACCGTCCCGCGGTCCGTCTCGACGGCGGTGACCTGGCCGTGTTCGACGTGGATGTCCTGCACTTCGGTGTTGGGCGAGACCGTCAGGCCGCCACCGGTCTCCTCGTCCGCACGCTCGCGCATGACTTCCCCGGCCCGGAGCGGGTCACAGGTCCCCGCGCCCATGCTGTGGAAGCCGCCCTTGATGAGGTCCTCGTTGATGTAGGGGACCAGCTCTTTGACCTCCTCGGGCGTGAGCAACTCGGCGGGCTCGCCCCAGGCGTCCGCGGACTGCATCCGGCGCTCGAGCTCCGCCATGCGCTCCTCGGTCCGGGCCACCTCGATGCCGCCGGAGTTCGTGAACGTGTCGAACTCCTCGTACTGCTCGATGCTGGCCCGGGTGAGCTGGGTCATCTCCTTCGAGTGCTCGACGGGCATCAGGAAGTTCGACGCGTGCCCGGTCGAGCCGCCCGGGTCCGGCATGGAGCCCTTGTCGACCAGGAGGATGTCCTCGCGGCCGTACCGGGCGAGGTGGTAGGCCAGGCTGTTGCCGACGATGCCGGCGCCGAGGATGACCGTCTCGGCGCTCGACGGGAAGTCCGAGCTCATCGGCCCCTCCCGATCGATCCGTCTGGATGCGTCGCCGTCGACGCTGGATTCACGACCGTGCGAGTCTCGGGCTGCTGCTGTGCGCGCATACGTGTAACTCCCGGACCAACCGACATTAAAGAGCATCATTTCTGACAGCCTTATAACGTAACGAGCGCCGAGGCGCGGAACCGTGCATCCCACAATCCATGTGGACCCTGTCATGTCGGGGAGAACGGGCCCGTCGCCGCCTCTCAGCGGGTGGGCGTGGGTGACCGAGGCCCTGGACGATGGGCCCGATGTGGCTCGCGCGTCGGACTGGGAGGCCGACCGGGGACCGTCGCCCCCAAAAGGACGGCGGCGCGCCGGGCCAGGCCGGACCGGCGTCGGCGCCGCGGCCGCGGATTCGCGTTGGCGAGGCCCGGAAAAACACAACCTATCGTCGGATGGAGAGGTTGTGGCCTCCCGACGGCGGCGGGGGACGGCGAACGGCGGACCGCCGCGAGAGCACGTTGTATCCACTCGGACACAGGTTCGCCAACTTTGATACGCGCATCGCGGGAAGTCCCTGGTACGATGGCCTCAGACGACGGCTCGATGCCGACGGACTACGAGATCGCACAGGCCGCGGACAAACAACCCATCACCGACATCGTAAGCCAGATCGGGCTCGAGCGGGAGGATCTGGACCTCCACGGCGAGTACAAGGCCAAGCTCAAGTTCGACGCCGTCGAGGAGATCCGCTCCGGGCAGGATCCCGAGGGCAAACTCGTCCTCGTCACGGGCATGACGCCGACGCCCCTCGGGGAGGGCAAGACGGTGACGACGGTCGGCCTGGGGCAGGCCTTCAACCACATCGGCAAGGACGCCCTCATCGCCATCCGCGAGCCCTCGCTCGGCCCGGTCTTCGGCGTGAAGGGCGGCGCGGCCGGCGGCGGGTACTCCCAGGTGCTGCCCATGGAGGACATCAACCTCCACTTCACCGGCGACCTCCACGCGCTCACCTCGGCCCACAACCTCATCTCGACGATGCTCGACAACCACATCAAGCAGGGCAACGAGCTCGGGATCGAGGAGAACTGGGTCAACTGGCCCCGCGCGATCGACATGAACGACCGCGTCCTCCGGGAGACGGTCGTCGGCCTCGGTGGCTACGTCACCGGCCACGCCCGCGAGGACGGGTTCATCCTCACGGCCGCCTCCGAACTGATGGCGGTGCTCTGTCTCGCCGACAGCCTCGAGGACCTCAAGGAGCGGGTCAGCCGCATCATCGTCGCCTACGACTACGACGGCGACCCGATCACCGCCGACGACATCGACGCGACCGGCGCGGTCACGATCCTGCTGAAGGAGGCACTCAAGCCGAACGTGGTCCAGACGCTCGAGGGCACGCCGGCGTTCGTCCACGGCGGGCCCTTCGCCAACATCGCCCACGGGACCAACTCGCTGATCGCCGACGACGTCGCCGCCCACCTCTCCGAGTACCTCATCACGGAGGCCGGCTTCGGCTCCGACCTCGGGGCCGAGAAGTTCCTGAACATCGTCGCCCGCTTCGGGGACATGTCCCCGGACGCGATCACGCTGGTCTCGTCGGTGCGCGCGCTGAAGTACCACGGGATGGACATGTGGCCGGTCGACATGGACGACCTCGAGGGCGAGGACGTCGAGGCCGTCCGGCGTGGCTTCGAGAACCTCGACAAGCACGTCCGGAACCTCCAGCAGTTCGGCGTGCCGGTGGTCGTCTCGGTCAACCGCTTCCCCGACGACACCGACGCGGAGGTGCAGGCCGTCGTCGACCACTGTACCGAGGACCTGGGCATCCGCGCGGCCGAGTCGAACGTCTTCAGCGACGGCGGCGAGGGCGGCGTGGAGCTCGCCGAGGCGGTCACGGACGCCGCCGAGTCCGAGTCGTCCTTCGAGCACCTCTATGACCTCGACGTCCCGATCAAGGAGAAGATCGAGACGGTCGCCACGCAGATCTACGGGGCCGACGGCGTCGAGTACCACGGCAGCGCCGAGGACGACATCGAGCGGCTGACCGACCTCGGCTTCGACGACGTGCCGGTGTGCATGTCAAAGACCTTCCACTCGCTCTCGGACGATCCGAGCAAGAAGGGCGCCCCCGAGGGCTGGACGCTCGAGGTCAAGGAGATCTACCCGTCGGCCGGCGCCGGGTTCCTCGTCGCGCTCACCGGCGACGTGCTCACGCTGCCCGGCCTGCCGGAGACGCCCGCGGCCGCCGAGATGGACATCGATTCGGACGGCACGATCTCCGGCCTGTTCTAGCGGCCCGATCCCGTTTTCAGCCCGCGTCGGCCCGCTCGCGTCCGAGTTGCCACAGCGCCCGGTAGAGCGTCCACGCGTCGACGTCGCACCGCTCGGCGAGGTCCCGGCACACCGCGTCGTAGCGCAAATAGTCCTCCCGCATGGGCGGGGCTGGATAGGGATCGGCCAGTTCGCCCGCCTCGTGGAGGACGCCCCACTCGCGCTCGCCGACCACGACGTACCGCGTCGGGAACATGAAGAGCAGGAACGCGGAGGCGATCCGGGTGTCGACGCCGGCGAGGGCGGTCAGGCGGTCGAGGCGCATCGACAGGTCCTCGGCGGCCGCCACGGCGCCGAGTGCCTCCTCGACCGCCTCGTAGGTGTTCGCCTCGAAGGCCTCCTCGGCCGCCAGTCGCGCCTCGTCGGGATAGGCGCCGAGGTCCCGCCGGAAGTACCACTGGACGACCCACTCGACGTCCCGCCACCCGAAGTCGCCCGACGCGAGCATCTCCGGGAGCATCTCGACGTGGTCCTGCTCGACGGCGGCGAGGGGCTGGCTCTCGCGGTAGGCCTCGGCCTTCGACCGGACCAGCGACGGCGTGAGGTCCATGCACGCCGGGTACTCCCGGGCCCGGCCTGAACGTTTCGCCCTCAGGCCGATTCCAGGTTCGCCCTGACCCGTTCGAGGGCGGCCGCGGCCGCGCGCTCGACCTCGTCGGTGCGCTCGCGGGCGCTCCCGACGAACGCCTCGTCGTCCAGTGCCGACAGGTTGACGCGGACCGTCGACGTCGTCGCCCGGACGGCGGCGTGGGCGAGGAACGCGCCGGTGGCCGCGTCGGGGGCCGCCCGGGCGTTGCTTTTTGCCGTGACCGTCGCGGCGCGTTCGAGCACCTCGAGGCTCGCTTCCGCGGTTTCGAGGGGGACCTCGGTGGCTCGTTCGGCGGCCGCGGACGGCTCCTCGCCGCCGTGAAACACGGCCTCGACCGCCGCCGCGTCCGCGTCGGCGAGGTCGAGTAACCGGCGCCTGTCGGCTTCGAGGGCCTCGGCGAGGCCGGCGAGGGCCGCTGTACCGTCTGCGTCGTCGCCGATCGAGTGGCGACAGGCCATTTCACAGAGCGCCGCGCCGGCCGCACCCGCGATTGCGGCGACGGCGCCACCGCTCGGCGTCAGGTCCTCGGAGGCGACGGCGTCGAGGAACGCGCCGATGGACTGGTCGGCATACGCCATTGCTGGGTCGACGTTGGGTGGCCCGGCCCATATACCCGGGCGCCGGCCGCGTCGTGTTGAGCGATCGGACACGCTGTGGAATCGGGGGCGAAGTAAGATTCATGCGCGTCGGCCGTTGAAACGGTACCATGTCGAGCCAGGACCAGGAGCCGGTCAAGACGATCTGCCCGTACTGCGGCGTCGGGTGTGGCATTTCGGTAATGGCGGGCGAGGAGCCCGGGGACATGCGATTCATGCCCTGGGGCGAGGCCCCGGTGAACGAGGGATCGATCTGCATCAAGGGCGGCGCGGCCACCGAGGTCGTCGACCACGAGGACCGCCTCACCGAGCCCCTGCTCAAGGAGGACGGCGAGTTCCGCGAGGCCACCTGGGAGGAGGCCTACGAGTACATCGTCAGCGAACTCGATCGGATCCGGGAGGACCACGAGCCCGACGCGATGGGCTTCTATGGCTCCTCGAAGACGATGAACGAGGAGAACTACCTCCTCCAGAAGTTCGCGCGCCGCTACGGCACCAACAACGTGGACAACTGCACCCGGATGTGCCACGCCTCGACGGTCTGGGCGCTCCGGACGAGCCTCGGCGCGGGCGCGATGACGAACAGCATGGCCGACCTCGAGGAGGCCGCGGACGTCTTCTGGATCCAGGGCGCCAACCCCGGCGAGCAACACCCCATCGCCAACAGCCAGTACTTCCGCCAGGCGGTCCTGGAGGGCGCGACCGTCATCCAGGTCGACCCCCACGCCAACAAGACGACGAAGTCCTTCGACATCGAGGGAACCGACCGGCACATGCACCTCCAGCTCAACCCGGGGACCGACATCCCGCTGTTGAACGTGGTGCTCAAGACGATCCTCGAAAAGCACGAGGAAGACCCGGAGGCGGGCTGGATCGACGAGGAGTTCATCGCGGAGCGCACGGAGGGCTTCGAGCACCTCACGGAGACCCTCGCGGACTTCGACAAGGCCGAAGCCGCCGAGGAGTGTGGCGTGCCCCTCGAGGACATCGAGCTGGCGGCCGAGAAGTACGCGATGGCGAACAACGCGGCCATCTTCACGGGGATGGGGATGAGCCAGCACACCTGTGGCGTCGACAACGTCCAGAACGAGATCAACCTCGCGCTCGTCACCGGCAACCTGGGCCGGCCCGGCACGGGCGTCAACCCGCTGCGCGGGCAGAACAACGTCCAGGGGACGAGCGACGTCGGCGCGATGCCCAACGTCCTGCCGGGCTACCAGCTCGTGGACGACGACGAGGCCCGCGAGTCCGTCGAGGAGGTCTGGGGCTTCGAGGTCCCCGACGAGCCGGGGCTGACGAACGTCGAGATCTCCCACGAGTCGGGCAAGTCGATCCACGGCCTGTACGTCATGGGCGAGAACCCCGTGATGAGCGAGCCCGACGGCAGCCGCGTCGCCGAGCGCCTGGAGGCCCTGGAGTTCCTGGCCGTCCAGGACATCTTCCTGACCGAGACGGCGGAGTACGCCGACGTGGTCCTGCCGGCGACGACGTGGGCCGAGCGCGGCGGCACCGTGACGAATACCGACCGGCGCGTCCAGCGGATGCGGCCCGTCGAGAAGGTCCACGAGAACACGAAACACGACCTGGACATCCTGGGCGAGATCGGCAGTCGGCTGTTCGGCGAGGACGCCGGCTTCCGGTTCGATGGCCCCGAGGCGGTCTTCGAGGAACTCCGGCAGGTCTGTCCCATCTACCACGGCATGACCTACGACGCCCTCGGCGAGGAGGGCCTCCACTGGCCCTGCTACGAACCCGGCGACGAGGGCGACCCGTACCTCTACGAGGACAGCTTCGACACCGAGAGCGGCCTCGGGCAGATCGAGGGCGTCCGCCACCAGCCGCCCAAGGAGGTGCCCGACGAGGAGTACCCGCTGATCCTGACCACCGCGCGGCTGGAGGAGCACTACAACACCGGGACGATGAGCCGGCGCTCGCCGACGCTGTCCCGCCAGCACCCGGAGAACTTCGTCGACGTCCACCCGAACGACGCCGAGCGCTACGGCATCGAGGACGGCGAGTACGTCCGCCTGAAGTCACGGCGCGGCGAGATCACGGTCGAGGCACAGGTGACCGAGGACATCAAGGAGGGCGTGGTCTGGACGACGCCCCACTTTGCCGCCGCGTCGGCGAACCTGCTGACGAACGACGTCCTCGACGACCGCGCGAAGATTCCCGAGTACAAGGCCGCGGCCGCCGAGATCGAGGTCGGCGTCGAGCCGGCGGGCGAGCCCGAACCCGCGGACGACTGACCTACTCGAGGGCCGCCATCGCCTCGATCTCGACGGCTGCTCCCTTCGGGACGTTGCCGACCTCGACCGCGCTCCGGGCCGGTGGCTCGTCGTCGAAGAACTCGCCGTAGACCTCGTTGAAGGCCTCGAAGTCGGCGATGTCGTCGAGGTACACCGTCGTCTTGAGGACGTCGGCCATCGAGGCGCCCTCGGCGGCGAGGATCGCCCCGACGTTCTCGAGGCACTGTCTCGTCTGCTCGCCGACCGGTTCGTCGTCCAGGAGCTCCCCGTCGGTCGTCAGCGGGAGCTGGCCGGCCGTGAACAGGATGTCGCCGTTGGTCGTCGCCTGACTGTAGGCCCCGACCGCCGCCGGGGCGTCGTCCGTGCTGATGGTGCGTTTCATACGCCCGAGTCCTCGGCCGGGGGTCGCAAATACGCATCGCCGAGGCCCCGCCAACCACGTTCTGCCGGGTTCGTTACTGGTCTTGGAACGACCCCTGCGGCGTCACTCCTCGTAGACGTCCTCGAAGGGCAGGTCGGGGAGCTTCGAGAAGATGGACTCGTGGCCCCGCTCGTTCCTGAGGAACGTGACGGTGAGGCCGACCATCGCGAGCAGGGCGATGACCGCGAAGGGCCCGCCGGTCAGCACGGCGGCGGCCTGGAGCGTGGCCTCGCTCCCCGTGAGGAGGACCGAGACGGCGACGACGCCCTGCAGGATCCCCCAGAACACGATGGTCGCCGTGGTCGGGGCCACGCCCCGTTTCGAGGCCAGGATCGCCACCACGAGCGTCGAGGTGTCCGCGGAAGTGGTCATGAACACGATGATGAGGCCCAGGAACAGGAAGATCAGCAGCTGGCTCAACGGGAGGGCACTGAACAGCGGGAAGCCGGCGACGGCCTCCGACCCGCCGAAGGCGGCGATCGAGCCGAGGATGTCGGCCGCGCCCGTGTGCTGCAGGTGCAGCGACGTGGTACCCAGCAGGAGGAACCACACCATCGTCGCCAGGGACGTCGCGACGAAGCCGGTGAGCACGACCGTCCTGATCGTCCGGCCGCGGGACAGCGCGGCGAGGAACAGGCCGGCGAAGGGCGCCCAGGAGAACCACCACGCCCAGTTCCAGACGGTCCAGCCGGTGACCCACTCCCCGCCGAGGTACACGCTCATCGGCACGAAGTTGACGAGGTAGTCGCCGACCGCCTCCGCGCTGTACTCGAACATCGCACCGCGCGGGCCGATCGCGAAGATCAACGCGGCAAAGAGGACGAACAGGCCGATGTTGACCCCGGCGATCCGCCGGATCCCGCGGTGTACGCCGCTCTGGGCCGACATCACGAAGACGATGACGAGGCCGGTCACGAACAGCACCGGGCCGAGCGTCCCGAACTCGACGCCCCACTGGTAGTTGGTCCCCGTGAGGAACTGCTGGCTCACCAGGGCGACCGAGGTGGCGATGCCGCCGATGGTCGCGAAGATCGCGAGCATGTCGACGAGCCGGCACCAGACCGAGTCGAGGTTGTCGACGCCCAGGAACGGGGTCAGGATGGCCGAGACGCGCAGCGACGCGCCGCGCTGGTAGACGAAGTACGCGATCGGAATCCCGAGGACGAGGTAGGCGCTCCAGGCCGAGAACCCCCAGTGGAACAGCGAGTAGGTGAGCGCCCCGTCGATGGCCGCGGCGGACTGTGCCTCGGCGCCGAAGAAGGGCGGGGGCGTCTGGTAGTGGAAGATCGCCTCAGCTGGCCCCCAGAACACGATGCCGGCGGCGATGCCGGCGCTGAAGAACATCGTGAAGTAGACGGGGAAGGTGTAGGTCGGCTCGACGTCCGGGCCGCCGAGCTTGATGTCGCCCCAGGGGCCGACGAGCAACAGGACGCAGTAGGCGACCGACAGCAACACGACGCCCAGCAGGAGCCAGTCGAAGTAGCCGGTGACGACCCCCTGGACGGCGGCGACGGCGTCGATGGTGACCGTCGGGAAGAAAAACTGGGCGAGGAAAAACAGGCCGAAGGCCCCGACCGGCACGCCGAACGTGATCGCGTCGTGACGGCCGAGGAACGTCCGGACGGTCTCGGTCCACGAGAGCCGCCGGATCCCCATGAGGTAGTCGGCCGTCGGCACGCTGTCGGGCTCCTCGGTTTCGGTCTCGGGGAGGACCGTGAGATACCCCAGTCCGGCCCCGAAGAAGAGCAGCGAGACGACCAGCCAGCTCTGTCCGGAGACCACCTCGCCCACGAAGTCCGGGAAGAAAAAGCCCGAGACGACGACGATGCCCGAGAGCACGGACAGCGGGAGCAGGACCTTCCGCATGAACCGCTCGACGGTGCCTGCCCCCTCGATTCCCATGCCTGCTCCTATCCGTGCGACGGTAAAGGGCTACTGGAAGTGGTCAGGAATCAGACTATAACGGGCCAACGGGGGAGCCCAAACGCCTTCCTCGATCCGGGCAGACCGCCCCGTCGTCGTTCGAGTCCCTAGACAGGAGACGGCCGGCCCCGGTCGCCGGTGGCGATGCTGCGGGCGGGGTCAACTCTCCGTCTCTTCGGCGTCTGCCCCCTCGCCGTCGTCCGTGGCGGTGCCAAGCAGCGCCTCCGCCCCGGTCTGTTCGAGGACCGACCGGCCGAGGATCTGCCCGCCGATCGTCATGGGACTGATGACCTCGTCGGCACCCACGTCCCTGAGCTTCTCCACGTGGTGGTCGTCGTTCGCGGCGGCGACGATGTACACGTCGGGATTGGCCCGCTTGGCCGCCAGGACCGAGAGGACGTCCGAGGCGTCGTCCCGCGTGGCGACGACGACGCCGCTCGCCACGTCGATGCTCGCGTCGAGCAGGTTCTCCTCGTGGGTCGGGTCGGCCGTCAGGACCTTGATGTCCCGGTCGTCGAGGTCCGACGCCTCGTCCTGATCGGGCGTGATGATCACGACGTCGCGCTCGTCGGCGAGGACGTCGAGTAACGATTCCGTGATGTCGCTGTACCCGAGGACGAGTACGTGGTCCTCGAGGAGGTTGAGGTCTGACGGTGTCATGTTTCCGAATGCCGAGGCCATCCGCTTCTCGATGGCCGGGACGACGAGCGCCCCGATGGCGGCGGTGAACGCGCCCGTGCCGAAGATGATGATCGACAGCGAGAACCACTTCGCCTCCGCCGTCGTCGGGGTGATGTCGCCGTAGCCGACGGTCGCGATGGTGACGAGGACGTAATAGAACGCGTCACCCCACGCGTCCATCCCGACGAACTGGTCGCGCAGGACGTAGGACCCGGTCGTCCCGTACAGGAGGACGCCGAAGATCGAGAGCATCGCCGCGACCTGGAGCGCCGAGAGGTCCATCGCCTGGTCGAACTGCCCCCGGTTGAGCAGGAGGATCGGGTACGTGACGAGGACGAGCAGCAACACGGGCATGTGGGTCGTCTGCAGGGTGAGCAGTGGGAGGACGCCGACGAGCGGGAGGACGACGACGGCGGCGTACCAGGCCAGTCGCTTGCCGCGCTGGAGGCCGAAGGACAGCAACCCGAGCAGGAAGGCGAAGATGACGCCGGCAAAGCGGACCACCTCCGTCACGTCAGGCAGGAGCGCCGCGAGGGGCCCCTCGAGGACGAGCACCTCCTGGCTCAGGGTGGAGAGGCCGGTGATGAAGGTGAGTATCGTCGTGAGGATGGTCAGGAAGACGGCCGTCCTCGCCCCGGAGAACTGTCGCCAGTAGAGAAACCGGACCCGATCCCGGTGGTAGAACACTTTCTCGAGGGTCGAATCGGCGTCGACCTCGGACGATTCCCCGGGCACACCGCCCCGTAACGCTGTTCGTGTGATAAGCGTTGCTGCGGTGGGAACCGGCGGATTTCGGCGCCCGGAGACGCACTTACTTGTGTGGACGCCGCGAACGGTCGGCCGTCATGGACTGGACCTTCCGGACGGTCGTGCGAGCGTTCCTGCTCGTCGGTGGCCTCGCCTACGTCGTCTGGGGCGTTCTCGACGGATCGTTGGTCACCATCGGCCTCGGCGTCCTGGCGACGGTGCTCGGCGCCGTGGGTCTGTGGTCGGAGTTCGGCGCCGAGTGACCGCCGCGACCGACGTCCCAGTGCCCTCCCGTAAAACACGGACTCCGGAGGGGCCACGCCGGAAGACTTCCCGCGATGTATCAGTCATATTTTCCGGTATTGTGGCTCGACTAGAGGAAACTCG
>Ga0207797_1000237_pt1 | contig 41341 bp, 31 predicted proteins | sample PRCRCaboRojoPR_6_FD_187275 | JGI IMG/M metagenome (GOLD analysis project Ga0207797, IMG submission 187275) | Marine sediment microbial community from Cabo Rojo, Puerto Rico - PR CR 10% Liquid 1 (SPAdes) | ecosystem: Environmental > Aquatic > Marine > Coastal > Sediment | place: Cabo Rojo, Puerto... | reverse complement strand
GGGGTCACCCGGAGTCGTTGGGAGGGGAATCGGTCCTGCAGGAGCTTCAGTGCCGTGTCCGGGTCCGGGAGGACCCAGATTCGGCGGTCCGGCACCCATCGGCGGCCGGGGATGGCCTTCACAATCTCCAGGTCCGCCCGGGTGAACCCGGGTCCCAGGGCGACCTCCAGGTGGTTGGGGTGGCGTGTCACCCGCACGGTACATGGGCGGGACGCCTTCTAGTAAGGGGCTCCGGGCGCTGGGTCTCGGGTGGCTGGGTCTCGGGTGGCCATGTCCCACGAAAGGCCCGGAGCCGGGGCGGGACCATGGTGCTTTCGGCCGAGAGGGCTCCGGTGGGTGGTGGGGTGGGGAGCCTTCGTATCCCGGGAGGACCCTGGCCGCCGGGTAGCTCGTACTATCCGGTGCGGGTGCCCGGGATTCCGCCAGTGGTGACCGCCCGGGACGGAAGGGCCTCATGCAGAACCCGTTTTCCAGTGTTCTGGACGCTCTCCGCCGGCTTTCCCGGCGGTTCCGCCGGGTTGCGGTCATGGGGAATCTGGCGGTGGCGGACGTCATCCTGGCCAGCCCCCGGACCCTTCGTCTTTCTCCCATCGGCCTGGCCTACCGCCTCTTTCTCCGTTCCCGCTACGTCCACAGCATGCTCTACCTGGGCCGGGGGAAGATGCTTCACACCACGACCCGGGAGGGCGTGGTGGTGGCTCCGGTGCCGGGGAAGATCTTCGACCGCCGGCGCTACGCCGTCTTCCGGGCCCCCCACCTGACCATGGACCAGCGCCGGAGGGTCTGTGCCGAGGCTTTGAAGCTCCGGGGGCGCAAGCTCGATCCTCCGGCCCTGGTCACGAACATCCCCGCCCGATGGCTGGGTCTCCGGGAACCCCTGGTCCGGCTGGAGAGGAACCGGGTGTGGTGCAGCCGGCTCATCCACCGGGCCTATCGGGCTGCCGGGTTTCCCCTGGTGCCGCCGGAGCGAGAGGGCACGGTGACCTCGGAGGACCTGGCCCGGAGTCCCCTGCTCCGGCGGATGTGATTTGCGCCCCTCCGGAGAGAGGGAAAGGTCCGGAGCGAAGGTGAGAGACCTGGAAGGACTGCGGGACGGCCCTCAGCCCTCCTCCGGGGGCTCCAGGTAGATGCCGGCGAAGAGGAGGGTACCGGACAGCCGCTCCCGCAGGACGAAGAGGAAGGGCCGGTCGGCCCGGAAGGTGAAGGGAGAGGGGGCGGAGGTGACGCCCATCTCCACGGACGTGACGGCGGCGGCCTCCGTTCCCTCCTCGTTCACGTCCACGTAGGCCTTCTGCTTCACCTTCTTGATGTAGAGTTCCATGGACAGGGCGTTGTCGGACATGCCGCTGAAGTCGGCCTGGCCCGGAAGGAAGGGGAGCTCCATGCCCATGGCCTTCAGCGTCTCGTTCAGCAGCTTATTCCACTCCATCCGAAAGCGGGGGAGCTGGACTGTTCCGGGCTGGGAGCTCAGGCCGGCCAACATGGCGTTCCAGGTGGCCGGATCCAGGGAGGCCACCAGATCCTCCAGGGACCGTCCCTCCCGGGGGAGGACCACGGTCATGGAGAAGGCTTTCCCGCCGTAGGGAAGGTCCACGATCTGATAGTCCTCGGTAGCGGTGTAGGGAAGGGAGCCGGTGAGCTCCATGAGGGGAACCGGCGAGGTGGTGCCGTCCCGGGCGTGGAAGGGGGCCTGGGCGGTCTTGCCCTGGTCGAACTGGAAGGTCCAGGTGCCTTTGAAGTAGATGGCGTTGATGAGGAACATGACCGTGAGGGGGTCGATGGGAGGATCCACGATCTCCTCGATCTTGCCCTTCGTGGCGTCGCTGACCCAGGCGTTGATGGTTCCTGCGGCTCCGGGATCGCCGAAGTCCAGGGCCGCGACCCGGGCATCGAAGTAGGTCCGGGTCCGGTCCAGGAAGTCGGCCCGGACGGAGAAGCCCTCCCGGTACCAGATGGAGTTACCGATGGCCATCTCCACCCGGGGATCCAGGGAGGTCAGGAGGTCGATGAGGTCCCGGTAGCCCTGGTTGATGTCCTCCAGGGACATGTCGCCGAAGCCCAGGGTGGTCCGCATCTCCTGGAAGGTGGCTCCTGCGGCGCCGTTGGCGGTCATCCCCAGGGCCATGGAGGCGCTCAGGGGAGACAGGAAGACGTTGGAGTCCGGCGCGGCGCTGTAGACCTGGTCCAGAAAGCGGAAGGCGAAGTCATTGCCGGCGGCGATGATGCCTTCCTCCGCCACGGAAAGGGAGCGGGGGAGCTCCTGGATCTCCTCCACGGAATCCTCGGGCCCGGTAGGAGAGGCCTCCACGCAGGCCAGGAGGAGGAAGGAAAGGAGGGCCAGGGTTGGGGCCAGGGTCGGGATGGCAGGACGACGGTACGACATCACGGAGATTCCCTTCTGGTCTCGGGTTCCTGGGGTTCAAGTCCGCTTCCGTTTTCCATCACGCCTCCGGGGGCTCCAGGAGGATGCCGGCGAAGAGGATGGTTCCGGAGAACCGCTCCCGGATCACGAAGAGGAAGGGGCGGTCCGCACGGAAGGTGAAGCGGTCGGGTACGGCGCTCTCCCGCATCTCCACCGACGTCACGCCGGCGGCTTCCGTGCCCTCCTCGTTCACGTCCACGTAAGTCTTCTGTTTGACCTTGTCGATGTAGAGCCCCCGCTGGACGGCCTCCCAGCACATCCCGGTGAAGTCGGCGCCTCCGCCGAAGGGCACCTTCATGCCCATGGCCTGGAGGGTCTCGTTCAGGAGCTTCTCCCACTCCATGCGGAAGCGAGGGAGCTGGACCGTGCCCTCCCGTTCATGGAGGTTCGACACCATTCCGGCCCAGCGCTCCGGATTCAGGGTGGCGACCAGATCCTCCATGCTCCCTCCCGAGGCCGGGAGGAGCACGGTCATGGAGAAGGCCCTTCCCCCATAGGGCAGGTCCACCATCTGGTACGCTTCGGTCTCGTGGTAGAGGAGGGTGTCGGTGAGCTCCATGAGGGGAAGGGTGCCCGTGGAGCCGTCCCGGGAGTGGAAGGGGGCATTTCGGGTCTCGCTCTTGTCGAACTGCAGGGTCCAGGTGCCCTTGAAGTAGATGGCGTTGATGAGGAACATCACCGTGGCCGGATGGATGGGGCTCTCCACGATCTCCTGGATCTTGCCCATGGTGGCGTCCTGGACCCACCGGTTGATGGTTCCCGCCGCCCCGGGGTCGCTGAAATCCAGTTCTTCCACCCGGGCGTCGAAGTACGTCCGGGTCCGGTCCAGGAAATCGGCTCGGACCGGCCAGCCCTCCCGGTACCAGATGGAATTGCCGATCCCCAGCTCTACCCGGGGATCCAGAGCCAGGAGCAGGTCCATGAGGTCCCGGTAGCCCCGGTTGATCTCCTCCAGGGAAAGGTCTGAGAAGCCCAGGGTGGTGCGCATCTCGTCGAACGTGGTGCCCTCGGCCCCGTTCATGGTCATGCCCAGGGCCATGGACGCGCTCAGGGGCGCCAGAAAGACGCTGGAGTCCGGGGCCTGTCCGTAGACCTGGTCCAGGAGGCGGAAGGCGAAGTCGTTCCCGGCCCCGATGAGGGCCTCCTCCGTCACGGACAGGGAACGGGGAAGCCCTTCGATCTCGGGGACCGGCTCCGTCGGCGAGCTGTCGCCGCAGCCGGTCAGAAAGAGAAACGGTGCGGTGGTAAGGAGAAGGAGGGCCGCCGGGCCGGCGGCCCGGCCAGGTGGTGCGCCTCGGCGGTGTCGTGCCGTCCGGCCCGGGATTCGTGGCCGAGTGGAGCCATGGGGTGCGGGCCATGGGTGGACCATGGGGGCCTCCTGGGGACGTCGTGGTCTTCTCTCCTGTACCTGCATAACGAACGAACGGGCTGTTTGTGACGGGGGCAGGGGCGTTTGCGAAGCGGGATGCCCGCGGGGCGAGGGCTCCCCGCGATTGGCGTCTCGGGGAAGGGTCCCCGGGTTTTCCACGGAACTCGCCCTGGTGTATTCGGTAGCACGTCGAGTACCTTCACGCTACCGACACGTGAGCAGGATCGGTACGTCGGTACACCGACACATCCACGACAGCACCCGAACCCCTCGCGGGGAGGAGCCACCATGAAGCGATGGGCGGCACTGGGTCTTGTTGCGGGATTGCTGACCCTGGGGGCGCCGGAGGAGGGCGCAGCCCAGGAGGGCCAGGATTTCCTGGAGGTGGGCCAGACGGCCCCGGACATCCAGGTGGAGGGCGCCACCCGGTACGGCGTCCTGGCCGAGCCCGTGAGCCTCAGCGACTTCCGCGGCGAGACCGTGGTCCTGGCCTTCTTCTTCCGGGCCAGGACGCCTGGCTGAACAGTCCAGATGCAAGCGTACCGTGATCAGTACGCACGACTCTTCAATAGTGGCCAGAACGTGGTCCTCATGGGCATCGCGGCGGAATCGGCGGAGGACCTGGCCGCCTGGGCCCGGGACGACGACTTCCAGTTCCTCATGGGAAGCGATCCCGACGGCTCGGTCTACGCCGCCTTCGGGGGCGACCCCCGGGACAACGGCATGGTGGGAAGCCGGGCCGTGATCGTGGTAGGCCCCGACGGGCGCATCGCCCACGTCATGCCCCGGTTCAACCAGGCGGACCCCATGGCCTACGAGAGCCTGGGGGAGGTGGTGGACCGGCTGGCACCGGAGCCGGAAGGCTGAGGCGGGCTCTCAGCTTTCCCTTTCCTGAAAGCGCTCAATGCGGAAGGCCTCCCAGGCCACGGCCGTGCTGTGCCGTAGGACCAGCTCCGCCACGGCCCGGCCCACCAGGGGGGCGAAGAGGACGCCGTTGCGGCCGTGGCCGGTGGCGTAGAACAGCCCCTCCATCTCCGGGTCCGGCCCCAGGATGGGGAGGTTGTCGGCGCTGATGGGCCGGAGGCCGGCCCAGGCCTCCACGATCCGGCTCTCCTCCAGCTCCGGGATGAGCTCGGCGGCGGCCCGGGCCAGGAGCTCCCGGCCCTCCTCGGTTACGGCCTCGTCGTAGCCCACGTCCTCCATGGTGCTTCCCACCAGGATGCTGCCGTTGATCCGGGGCACCAGGTAGCGCCCGTCGTGGTCGCTCACCAGGGTCCAGGGCAAGGGATCCGGCGGCAGGAGGCGGAGCATCTGCCCCCGGATGGGCCGGACGGGAAGGGGCCGGGGGAGGCCCTCCAGGGCGGCGGACCACGCCCCGGCCGCCAGGACGACTGAATCGGCCTCCATCTCGGTGCCGTCGGCGAGACCGACGCCGGTGGCCCGGCCACCCCTGGCGGTGAGGGCCCGGACCTGGGCGCTCCGCACGAGCTTCACCCCGGCGGCCTGCACGGCGTCAGCCAGGGCCACGGCCAGGCGCTGGGCGTCCAGGTGGGCCTCCGCCGGGAGCCAGAGCCAGGAGGGCACTCCCGGGGCGATCCGGTGGTGGTGGGTCCGGGCATCCCGGGGGGAGAGGATCTCCCCGGGAAGGCCCAGGCTTCTCTGGGCTTCCAGAGCTCTCCCGGCCTGCTCCTCCTCCTGCAGGGAGCGGTTGGCCACCAGCATGCCGTCCGTCCGGAAGCCCATGTCCCAATCGGCCAGGGCCTCCAGGCGCTCCCGGAAGGCGGGCCACGCTTCCCGACAGGCCAGGGCGAAGGGGAAGTCCGGGGCCTCCACGTCTCCTTCGTACTGGGGAGCCAGCATCCCCGCCGAGGCGCCGGTGGCCCCCACCCCGGGCTGATCCCGCTCCACCAGGACCACCCGGGCGTTCCGGGCCGCCAGCTCCACGGCCACGGAGCACCCGGCGATCCCTCCGCCCACGATCACCACCCGTGGGGGCCCCGGGGGCGCCATCACTCGCTCCACCTTGAGTGGGCCGGGATTCTCATGGTCCGGGAAGCCAGGATCCTCATCCCTCCAGCAACCCCTCCAGCACCGGCACCAGCTCCTGGTCTCCTCCCACCCCGGTGTAGGCCACCCGGCCTTCCCGGTCCAGGATGACCACGATGGAGGTGGTGGCTGCGTTGTAGGCCCGGACGGCGTTGCCCCGGTGATCCCAGAGGTAGGGGTAGCCGGGATCGTGCTCCTCCACGTGCCGCCTGACCCGGCGCTGGGACTGGGAGACGGCCACGGCGATGGCCACCATGTTCAGCTCTCCCTCCCATCGCTGCCGGATCCGGTTCAGCTGGGGCTGGAGGGCCTCGCAGTTCTCGCACCAGGAGGCCCAGAACTCCAGCAGGGTGGGCTTGCCCTCCTCCACGTAGTCCAGGAGACGAACCGGGTTGCCGTCCAGGTCCTGCAGCTCGGCGTCCGGGGCCGGGGTGCCCGGGGCCAGGGAGACCTCCTGGGCGGACGCCCCTGAGGGGAGGGCCGAGGTGAGTAGGGCCGAGATCAAAAGGGCCGGGACCAGGGAGGCCGAAATCACGAGGACCCGGGCGAGGCCGCCCAGGGCCCCGCCGGCGGGCCGTGGGAAGGAGGTGGGAAGGGGAGAGGAACGGAGCGGGGACCGTGGACGGGTCGGGGAACCCCTCCGGGGATCCCGGTCCAGGTTCAGGGGGAAGCTCACCATGGAATCGGCTCCGTCAGAGGGGTTCTGGGATGGAATTCGAGGCATGACGCTGGGTCTCACAGGTTGTATCCGGCCCGGAGGAAGTAGTACTGGGCCACGGCGATCATGAGGAGACCGGCCCCTTTCTTCATCCACACCATCCACTTCCCGGAGCGGGGCAGGGCCGCCAGCACCCCGCTGAACATCCCCACCACCACCAGAAGGGAGGTCATGCCCAGGGAGAAGACGAAGAGGTAGACGAAACCCATGGCGCCGGCCTGGGTGGCCGCCACCCAGGTGAGGACGGCGGCGAAGGCCGGGGCTCCGCAGGGGGCCGCCACCACCCCGGACCCGGCCCCCAGGAGGAAGACGGCACCGTAGGATCCTCCCTCCTGGGTGGCGGCCCAGTTCATGAGGCGGGTGGGGACGGGCACCGGGAAGACGTCCATCATGAAGAGGGCGAAGATCAGCAGAAGGTTGCCGATGGCCAGCAGGGCCCACGGGTTGGCGCTGACGGCACCGAAGAGACTGCCGCTGAGGCCCGCCAGGAGGCCCAGAAAGGCATAGAGGAGGGCCATCCCCACCACGTAGGTGAGGGTCAGGCCCAGGGTCCGCATCTTCCCCTGGTCCTCCCTGGCCGTCCCGGTGATCACCGAGGCGGTGATGGGAATCATGGGATAGATGCAGGGCGTGAGGCTGGTGAGGACCCCGGCGCCGAAGAGGGTGGCTACGGCCAGCAGGGGGCTCCCGGACAGGGTGGCGGAGAGCCCTTCTCCCTGGAAGGGAACGGCGGGGAAGATGGCGATGATGTCGGTGAGCATGACGTCTTTCCAACCCCCGGGGCGAGTCGGCGGTTCCGTTACCCCCGCTGAAGTGCGGCAGGGTGGGCTCCTGGACCGTTCTTCCTCCGGCGGAGGGGGAGCCTTCAGCTTGTCCCGGTTTCGGGTGCCGTGTCGGCTTCAGCGGCTCTGGTGGCTCCGGGAGCCGGGGCCGGAGCGGTCCCGGACCTCGGCGTGGGCCTGGGACGCCACGGACCCCCGGGGAAAGATCACCCCCACCACGATGCCGAGAAAGGCCATGCCCGCCATGACCAGGTAGATGGTGGTCAGGCCGCCCTCCAGGCCCGTCACCAGGTCCTGGAGCCTCTCGGCGGGAACCCGGCTCCGGAGGTCCGGGTCCAGGGCCACGTTGGCGTCCACGTCCTCCCCCAGGCGGGACGCCAGGTGGGCGTTCAGCACGGCCCCCAGGGCCGCCACGGCGATGGCCCCGCCGATGGTCCGGAAGAACTGCACCGTACTGGTGGCCACCCCCCTGCGCTTCCACGGCACGGCGTTCTGGACCGCCAGGAGGTAGGGGGTGGAGAGGAACCCCAGCCCCGTTCCCAGGAGGAACATGGCCACCATGAGGAACGCCCGGCTGCTCTGGGCGTCGGCGGAAGCCAACACCAGACAGCCCACCGTTCCCACCCCGGCTCCCGCCAGAATGAAGGGCCGGTAGCCGAACCGGGTCAGGAGCCAGCCGGAGGTGGTGCTGGCAATGGGCCAGCCGATGGACATGGGGGCCAGGATCATCCCGGCGTCGATGGCCGTTCCTCCCAGCACGCCCTGGGCGAACATGGGCACGAAGGCGGCGGCGCAGAAGAGCATGGTCCCCATGAACAGGTTGCCCAGGCTGGCCACGGCGATGACCCGGTTCTCGAAGAGGTCCAGGGGAAGCATGGGCTCCGGAGCCCGCCTCTCCTGCCACAGGAAGACGGCCAGCCCCAGGCCCGAGGCCAGGATCATCCCGGTCGTCCGTAAGTCCGTCCATCCCCAGATCTCCGTCCCCTCCAGGAGGGCCAGGAGGAGGACGGCCACGGAGGCCGTGAGGCTGAAAGTCCCCAGGAGATCCAGGCGGTGCTTCCGGCCCCGGGTCTCCTCCCGGAGGAAGAGGAAGAGCATGGCCACCGAGGCCATGCCGAAGGGGATGTTCAGGTAGAAGACCCAGCGCCAGGACAACAGGTCGGTGATGAGGCCTCCGGCGGCGGGTCCCACCAGGCTGGAGACGGCCCAGACCCCGGAGAACACCCCCTGCATCCGGCCCCGCTCCTCCAGGGTGTAGATGTCGCTCACCAGGGTGGAGGCCACCGGGAGCACCCCACCGGCCCCCAGACCCTGGAGGGCCCGGTAGACGATGAGCTGATTGAAGGTGGTGGCGGTGCCGCACAGGGCCGCCCCCAGGAGGAAGAGCCCCACACCGATGGCGTAGATGCGCCGACGGCCGAAGAGATCAGCCAGCTTCCCGTACATGGGGACGGTGGTGGTGGAGGCCAGGAGGTACGCGGAGAAGACCCAGCTGTAGCGGGCCACCCCGCCCAGATCCGCCACCACGGTGGGCATGGCCGTCCCCACGGCCGTGGCTTCGATGGCGGCCAGGAACATCCCCAGCACGAGGGCGGCGGTGACGAGCTGTCGGGGGCGTCCTGGCTCCACCCTGCCTCCGGCGGTGGGATTCGGCGTGGACTCCGGGTCTCGGACCCGGGGGATCTTGCGGTGCCGCCAGGAACGGGGCAAGGCGAGGCATGACGGTCCCGAGGCGGGGTCAGAGCGATCCAGGGCCGGCAGGCGGACGTCGGTCCCCGGAAAGAGGCTGGACGTCATCCCCGACCCGAGCCACGGAGAGAAACCCCGAAGGGGGGTTCACAGCCCGGGAGGAAATCTATAGTATACTAAGGAGTTCTTTCGGCGGGAAACCGAGAGACGTGGATCCCTGGATGGACCTTGGAGAACCAAGGGAGTCGTACTCCGGGGAGCCAGGAAGGCAGCACAATACAGTAGGGTAAGGTTGCACGTTCGGGTGAACAAGCGCCTCACAGTGCCGCCCGGCAGGAATGAGCGGCTTCTGACATAGATGAGTTCAAAAAAGAGAAACGAACGGCAGATGAGCCAGGAAGAAATGGTGGGCGAGATCCTCCATTATCTCCGCAGGCTCACGCATGCCATCGATCAGCACTCCAGCGCTCTGGCCCGGGAGTACGGGCTCACGGCCCCCCAGCTTGCCGTGCTCCAGGCCATGGCCCGGAAGGGCGAAGTCTCGGCCAGCGAGGTGGCCCGGAAGGTCAGTCTCAGCCAGCCCACCGTGGCGGGCATCGTCAAGCGAATGCTGGCGAAGGGTCTCATCGCCCGAAAGCCCAGTGACTGGGACCGAAGGGTCGTTCTTCTGAGCCCCACACCGGAAGGATATCGCCTCCTGGCGGAGGCACCGCCACTCTTGAGGCAGCCGTTTCTGGACCGGCTCTCCAAGCTGGAGGAATGGGAGCAGACCCAGCTCCTCACCTCCCTTCGGCAGATCGTGTCCATGATCGAGCAACCACCATTCCCACCCCGTCGAGAAGCACCTTTCTCCCCCAGGTCCCGGACCTACGGGTCCAGCCTGTCCGCCCACCCGCCCACCGCGGGCACGGAGCCGGACCGACCTGGCCCAGGAGACACCGAGTCGAATTGACGCCGCACTACAAGCCCGAGAGGCAGAACAGGTAGATCATCATGAGTGAGCACAATGCGTCAGCTCCCCGTCTGCCGGAGGAGCTGAGCGAGGCATCGACCATCGAGGACCTTCCCGACGAAATTGCCGGGCAGGAGGAGTTGGAAGACTACCAGGAAGTGGAGATTCCCGAGGCTTTGCAGGATCCCGTGGATCCGGGGTCCCTGGAGCACCGGGACTTCGAGGACTCGGAGTTCTGGAAGAAGATCCCCGGGTTCGCCGACGTGTCCCGTGAGGAGTTCATGGACTACCGCTTCCAGGTGAAGAAGAGCGTCACCAGCGTGGACCAGCTGGAGGAGATCCTGGGCGACCTGGTGGCCCCGGAGTTCCTGGACGACGTCCGGAGCGGGATGGACCGGGCCCCCATGAGCATGCGGGTGAGCCCCTACATCCTGTCCCTCATCGACTGGGATCATCCCTACGAGGACCCCCTCCGGATCCAGTTCATCCCCGTGGGCTCCACCCAGATGGATGATCATCCCCTCCTCATGTTCGACTCCCTGGCGGAGCAGGACGACTCGCCCACCCCGGGGCTGGTGCACCGCTATCCGGACAAGGTGCTCTTCCTGGCTCTGGACGTGTGCCCGGTGTACTGCCGGTTCTGCACCCGGAGCTACGCCATCGGTGGCGACGTGGAGACCCACGACAAGGTGAACTACCGGCCCAGCAAGAAGCGCTGGGGCCCGGCCTTCGCCTACATCGCCGCCCGTCCGGAGGTGGAGGACGTGGTCCTGTCCGGCGGGGATCTCTACATGCTGGCCCCCGGGCACCTGGAGCACATTCTGGAGGTCCTGCTCTCCATTCCCCACGTGCGGCGCATCCGTCTGGCCACCAAGGGTCCGGCGGTGATGCCCATGAAGATCCTCACCCACCACGAGTGGACAGACGTGGTCGTCCGTATGGCCGAGAAGGGGCGGGAGATGCACAAGGAGGTGTGCCTGCACACCCACTTCAACTCCCCGAACGAGATCACGGACATCAGCCGTGAGGCCATGAACCACCTCTACGAGAACGGCGTCATCGTCCGGAACCAGAGCGTGCTCATCCGGGGTGTGAACGACGATCCGGAGACCATGGTCCGCTTCACCCGGCAGCTGGCCTACATGAACGTCCAGCCCTACTACGTCTACCAGCACGACATGGTGAAGCACGTGGAGGAGCTGAGGACCACGGTGGGACAGGCCATCGAGATCGAGCGCCACGTCCGGGGCTCCACGGCGGGCTTCATGACCCCCACCTTCGTGAACGACGTTCCCGGCGGGGGCGGCAAGCGGGACGTCCACAGCCTGGAGTACTACAACGAGGTCACCGGCGTGAGCGTGTACCGGAGCCCGGCGGTGGACGAGGACCGGGTCTTCCTGTACTTCGATCCCATCCACCTGCTGCCGGAGGAGGGTCGGAAGCGCTGGGCCGACCAGGGCGAGCACCCCAAGATGGTCCGGGAGGCCATCGAGGAAGCCGGGATGGAAGACAAGACCCTGGCCACCGACGTCATCCAGGGCCCCAGCCTGGTGGCCGGTGACTGATCCGGCCGCCGTCTGACCCCCAGGAGCTATCCGGCCCACAGGGGGTGGGCCCCGTGGGGTGGACCTCTCGACACCAGCGCCACGAGGTCGGGCCCGTTGGTCAGGGGTGCGGCACCATCATCGACTCGGCCCCCCTTCGCCTCCACCGAGGCGGAGGGGGGTGGTGTCGTTCAGGGAGGCTCTCTCCGCCTCGCTTGCCCTTCCGGCCCCGGAGGCGTTAGACCCAGAGGATCCGGCGGCCTGGCGGCTCCGCCCATTCCACCATCCCATCCCGGCTGGCCTACATGACGTCCTCCAGGCAGTCCCCGGTTCTCCCGTGGCTCCGCTACATCCTGCCTCTGGCCACCGCCGTGCTCCTCTGGTTCGTCCCGGCGCCGGCAGGGGTGGAGCCCGCCGGAATGCACCTTCTGGCCGTCTTCGTGGCCACGATCCTGGGGATCATCCTGAAGCCCCTGCCCATGGGAGCCGTGGCCGTTGTGGGGATCTGCGCCACGGCCCTCACCGGGACCCTGACCATCACCCAGGCCCTCTCCGGCTTCGGCAACCGGGTCATCTGGCTTATCGTCCTGGCCTTCTTCATCTCCCGGGGGTTCATCAAGACGGGGCTGGGGGCCCGCATCGCCTACGGCTTCATGGCGGCCCTGGGCCGGAGAAGCCTGGGCCTGGGCTACGGGATCGTGGCCACGGACCTGGTCCTGGCCCCGGCCATACCCTCGAACACGGCCCGGGCCGGGGGCGTGGTCTACCCCATCCTCCGCTCCGTGGCCGAGGCCTACGACAGCCGCCCCGACGACGGGACGGCCCGGCGCATCGGGGCCTTCCTCACCGTGGCGGCCTTCCAGGGAACGGTGGTCACCAGCGCCATGTTCCTCACGGCCATGGCCGCCAATCCCCTGGCGGCGGAGCTTGCGGCGGCCCAGGGGGTGGAGGTGACGTGGGCGGGCTGGGCCGTGGCCGCTCTGGTGCCGGGACTGCTGAGCCTGGTCCTGGTGCCCTGGGTCCTCCACCGCCTCTTCCCCCCGGACATCCGGGAGACGCCCCACGCCACGGCCCTGGCCCGGGAGCACCTGGAGGAGCTGGGCCCCATGGGCCGGGACGAGTGGATCATGCTCTTCTGCTTCGTCCTCCTCCTCACCCTCTGGATCCTCTCCGGGACCCTGGGGGTGCACACCACGGTGACGGCCATGCTGGGGCTGGTGGTCCTCCTGGTGACCGGGGTCCTCACCTGGGACGACGTCCTGAACGAGCGAGGGGCGTGGAACACCCTGGTCTGGTTCAGCGCCCTGGTGATGATGGCCTCCTACCTCACGGAGCTGGGGCTCATCCCCTGGTTCAGCGACACCGTGGGGGAGGCCTTCGGGGGGGTGGGCTGGTTGACCGGCTTCCTGGCTCTGAGCCTGGTCTACTTCTACTCCCACTACTTCTTCGCCTCCAACACGGCCCACGTCAGCGCCATGTACGCCCCCTTCCTGGGGGTGGCCCTGGCCCTGGGCACGCCTCCCCTCCTGGCGGCCCTCCTCCTGGGGTTCTTCAGCAACCTCTTCAGCAGCATGACCCACTACGGCACCGGGCCGGCCCCGGTCCTTTTCGGGGCCGGCTACGTGGAGGTGACCACCTGGTGGCGCCTGGGGTTCGTGGTGAGCCTGGTGAACCTGGCCGTCTGGCTCGGCGTGGGCGGGCTCTGGTGGCGGTTGCTGGGGTTGTGGTAGGGACCGGCGGGGTCCCCGAGGGCTCAGGGGGCCAGGAGCCGGGCCGCCTTCCGGACCGTCAGCCCTCCAGGGCCTGCTCCAGATCCTCCAGGAGGTCCTCCTCCTCCTCCAGTCCCACGGAGAAGCGGATCAGGGTGTCGCTGATGCCGCTCCGGGCCCGCTCCTCCGGGCTCAGGGCGCCGTGGATGGCCGCCGCCGGCCGGACGATGAGGGATTCGGCACCCCCCAGGCTGGCGGCGTGGGTGGGGAGGGTCAGCCGGGACAGGAAGGCCTCCGCCTCCTCCACGCCCCCCTCGAGCTCGAAGGAGAGCATGCCCCCGAAGCCGTCGAAGAGCCGGGAAGCCCGCTGGTGCTGGGCGTGGCTCTCCAGCCCCGGGTAGTGGACCTTCCGGACCCCGTGGTGGCTCTCCAGGAACTCGGCCATGCCCTGGGCCGAGCGGTTCTGGGCCCGGACCCGGACGGGGAGGGTCTTCAGGCCCCGCTCCAGGAGGAAGCAGGCGTGGGGGTCCAGGACCCCTCCCAGGTGGTCCAGGGTGACCTTGATGTCCCAGACCCGGGCCCGGGAGCCGGCCACGACCCCGGCGCACAGGTCCGTGTGGCCGTTCATGTACTTCGTGGCGCTCTCCAGGACCAGGTCGAAGCCCAGCTCCGCCGGGCGGAAGTTCACCGGGCTGGCGAAGGTGTTGTCGATGATGCTCACCAGGCCGTGTTCCCGGGCGAAAGCCACCACCGCCTCCAGGTCCGCCACCTGGATGAGGGGATTCGTCAGGGACTCCACGTAGATGACCTTCGTGGTGGGCTCCAGGTGTCGGGCCCAGCTCTCCGGGTCCTGGGCGTCCACCGGGGTATGGCCGATGTTCAGCCGGGCGAACTCGTTCGTCAGCAACCCGGTGGTCCCCCCGTACAGGCAGTCCTGCACCAGCATGTGGTCGCCGGTGGCCAGGTGGGTGAGGAGGGTGGCGGAGATGGAGGCCATGCCGCTGGCGCTGACCAGGGCCGCTTCCGTGCTCTCCATGGCGGCGATGCGGTGGTCCAGGACCCGGTGGTTCGGGCTGTTGCTCAGCCGGAGGTAGCCCACGTCGTGGTACCTCTCCCCGTGGTATTCGTACGTGCTGGTCTGGAAGATGGGGGTGGTCAGGGCCCCCTCCATCCGGGGGTGGATGGCCCCGGCGTGGACGGCCTGGGTGGATTTCCTGGACTTGGACGTCATGGCTTTCCCCTCTGCCTCTCCGCTACTGTTCGTGGCGATGGTCGTGGAGCCTCTTCTCGGGATTCGGACTCCACAATCTGGAAGGACGGGCCGGGCGCAACAACGGGCCGGACCACGGGACGAAAACATTTCGCCCCTCATTCTCGTAGGAGAGATGTGCCGGAGGTCGTCTTGGCGTCCTCTGGTGCTTTCCACCTCTTCAGGACCGCCAGCGGTTGGAGCCGACACCATGTATGACGAGATCGAACGGGCCGTCACCGGAAAGTCCCCTCGAGGCATCTCCTTCCTGGGCTGGGTCGGGATCGTCCTGGTCCTCCTGTTCATGTTCGGAACCGTGGGGGCCGGTTGGGCCTTCTTCCGGGTGAAATCGGAAGTGGAGGAGATCGCCCGGGAGATCCGCCGGGAGGTGGAGGTGGACCGTAGGGTGGCCGGGGCCGTCCACCGGGCGGAAGGGGAGGGGGTTCGGCAGATCCTCTCGAACCTGGGGCCCCGTCTGGACGATCTCACCGCCCGTCCCGAGGAGGGGCTGACCCTCATCCGAAACCTCCAGGCCGCCGATCTTTCCCACGGGTCCATTCAGGAGGCGGTGGAAGGCTCCCTGCGAATCCGGGGTGAGGAAGGGGAGATCACCGCCGATCTGCAGGGGAACCAGGAGGGCGGGTCCCTGGTCATCGGCACGCCGGAAGGAGAGATCCGCCTGGACCTGGTGAAGCAGGCCGACGGGGGGACCCTCACCCTCCGGGGTCCGGAGGGGGACGTCCGCCTGGAGGTGGTGGGGGACGAGGAGGGGGGCCGGCTCCTCCTCCACACCGAGGACGAGACCATCCGCTTCGGTAGCGGCTGGGCCGCCGAGGAGCTCCCGGGGTGGGTCCCCCACCTGGACGGAATGCCCGAGGCTCCCCGCCAGGTCTACTCCGCTTCCTCCAGCGAAGGGTTCCTGGGAGCCGTGGCCTGGGAGGGCCCGGCGGATCCCCGGGAGATCCTCCGGTTCTACCGCCAGGATCTCGCCGGGGAGGGTTACGAGGTGAAGGCGGAGCACGCCCTCCGGGACGCCGGCCACGCCCAGGGATCTCTCTGGGCCCGGCACGAAGGCAGCGGCCGGGTGGTCTTCGTCGTGGCCGAGGCGGAAGCCGACGGTCCCACCCGCATCCTCCTGGGCTACGGGGAGGAGCGCCGGTAGGTCGGAGCCGTCTTCGGCCCCCGAGAGCCTACCGCTTCATGACGTTGAAGGCGTACATCACCTGGAGGATGTCGTCGCTGGTGAAGGTGAGCTCCCAGTCCCCGGTCCTCCGGGCTCCGGGGAAGAAGGAGCCGTTGTACACCGACTCCTCGCTCTTCAGCTGCAGGACCAGGGTGTAGGGGGGCTCGATCCGGTAGGGGCGGTACTCTCCCCGGCTCTCCACGGCCCGTCGCACCCCTTCACGGATCAGGTTCCGGGCCGTCTCCGGGTGGAGGCCGTGGGACGCGGCCCCGATTCCCTCCTTGGTGGCCACGGTGACCACGTCTCCCAGGAAGCCCTGGACCTGGTCGCAGATGGCCTGGTCCCCCGCCACGAAGACCACCGGGACCCCGAAGGATCCGGCGATGAGGGCGTTGTAGCCGGCCTCGGGATAGCTCCGGCCGTTGATGGTGAAATCCAGGACGTTCCCCGATGAGGTGTGTTCCAGGAGGGCGTCCGGTGTGCCGGCTTTGGCGTGGTACCCTACGAAGATGACGGCGTGGAAGGTCTCGTCGATCCCCTCCATCATCCCCTTGACCCCTCCGGACCAGTCCCGGATGAGGCGGGCTCGGGGATCCAGGAGGTCCGGGAGGATGTTCCGGGCCGAGCCGTGGGAGTCCCGGACCACCACCTCCGTGGCCCCGGCGTCGTAGGCCCCCAGGACGGCGGCGTTCGCCTCCAGGGACATGATGCGCCGAAAGTAGTCGTAGTCCTTCCCCGTCCGGCTCATCTCCTCCCAGTTCACGGCTCCGGCGATGCCCTCCATGTCCACGGAGATGAAGACCTTGAGGTCGCTCTGGGCCTCCACGGGAGAGGGGAGGGCCGGGAGGAGGAGAAGGAGAGTGAGAAGGGAGAGAAGGGGAGGGAAGAGGCCGGGTCCTCCGGCGGCGGATCTGGCGGAGCGTCTTCTCATGATGGATTTCTCCGTCGGGAGTCTTGGTACAGGCAGGGGACAACGTATTCCATGGGCCTGACCGAGGGATAGCCCCGACCAGGGGCTCGAATGGTTTTCCGGGACCCTGTGTACCAGGAGAAGAGAACTCTGACGCACCTGCCGATCCTGCCCGGGAGGACCCCCCATGTCCAACGACGCCCACCGCTCCCATCCCCTGGCCTCTCCCCAGCCTGTCCGGGAGCTCATCGGGTACCAGGAAGGCTCGGTGGTGAGCCGCTCCCTGGCCTCCGCCGCCGGAGGGAACCTGACCCTCTTCGCCTTCGATCAGGACGAGGGGCTGAGCGAGCACACCACCCCCCACGACGCCGTGGTCCACGCCCTGGAGGGGACGGTCCGGGTCACGGTGGCGGAGGAGGAGCACGAGGTGGAGGAGGGCAACCTACTCCTCCTGCCCGGGGGCGTGCCCCACGCCCTCACGGCTCTCACGCCCTTCAAGATGCTCCTGGTGATGCTGAAGCAGACTTGAGCCGGGAGGAGCCCCGCCCGTGAACCCGGGGCCTTCCTTCAGCTCCACTCCAGCAATCGCCGTTCCCCTTCCAGCCCACGGATGTGGGTGGCGTCCTGGCCCACCTCCAGGGTCCCCAGGAACTCACCTTCCGGGTTTCGCACGGCGAAGTACTGGATGTGGATGAAGCGCCCCTTCATCTGGATCCAGAACTCCGCCTGGTCCCGCTCCCCGGTCTCGAAGGCACGGACGATCTCCCGGACCATGTGGACGCTCTTGGGGGGATGACAGTTCTCCACGTGTCGGCCGATGGCCGCCGGGCTCCGGGGGAAGATCCGCTCCGGGGTCTCGGAGTAGTAGCGGACGTGCCCCGAGGCGTCCACGAAAGAGAGGTCCACGGGCAGGTGCCGGAAGATCTGGTCCACCTGCTCCAGGGTGAGCTGGCCCGTTCCCAGGGTGAGGAGACCGTCCCGGGGGGGAGAGGGAAGGGTCCCTGGAGTCCGGGAGCCGGCAGCGTTCGGGGCGTCCCCTCGCCTGACTTCCATCCCGGGGGCGGTGCCTTCGGGATCGGGGCCCACGGAGTCCGGTCCCCTGGGGGACGCGCCGGCCACGGGCAGGGAAAGGCCCGGTCCCGGGAAGTCGTTCTCCGGCTCGGCGAAGGCGTACCCCAGCTCGTCGTCTCCGGCCCGAACCTGGGCCCATTCCTCCCGGCTCAGGGTCTGCATGGCCAGGGGGAAGAGGATCTTGTTCTCCTTGTAGACCATCTCCGAGACGGAGCGGGCCAGCGCTGCGGCTCGTCCGGGGAGCCGGGACCGGGGGGTGTCCCCGGTGCCCATTCCGGGGGGAGTGGGGGAGGGCGTCCGGCCGGCGGACAGGGCCTGTCGGGTGGCCTTGAGCTGTTTCCGGATCTCGTCGTGGACTCCCCACATGACCTTCGGGGGGCCGGTGATCCCGTGACGCTCCAGAAAGGGGAAGAGCTGATGCTCCTTCCTGAGGTAGTGGCTCTGGATTCCCCCCAGGGCATCCAGGACCTCCCTCAACTCTTCTTCCTGACTCTCCGACTCCCGGTCTTCCGCATCCCATGCCGAGGCGAGCTCTCCCAGGCGGTTCGCCAACTGGCTGATGACCCGGTTCTCGGCCAGGGCGGTGTGAACCGGGTGGCCGGGGGGTGGGTCCAGGTCCTCCACCTGGTCCAGGACGTCCCGCATCACCGAGACGTGGAGGTCGCACAGGTTCTGGATCTCGTGGACCGGGAGGCCCTCCCGGATCAGCTCCTCTTCCAGGACGGCGATCTCCCCAGGGGAGAGGCCGTCCACCAGGAAGTCGAACCGGGCTTTCGCCTCCTGGGGATCCAGGCCGTCGTGGAGGTCCCGGATGAGGTCCTTGAGGTCCGGGGCGGTGGTGCGCGTCGTCATCGTTCGATCCTCCCTTGGTCCCATGGTCATGGGGGGGCGTCCGCCGGACCCCCCTTTCCGTTCAGCCTCCCGCCACCAGTGTAGCCCCACGGATGCCCCAGGGATGTGAGCTTCGTCACATTCCCCTGGAGACCTCCCTTCGACCCGCCCATGGAGCGCCTCCTTCGGGCCTCCGGGGGGACAAACGAATCGGGCGAGACCCGAAGGCCTCGCCCGATCCCATCTCATGAAGCTGCGTCGTGCAGCGACAGTCTATGTCGTGGACTGCTGTCGGGGGCCGCCGCTGGCGACTTTCCCCGGGTCCATCACTTGATGAGGTGAACCTCGCTGTGCGGGGCGCACCCTGCCCCGCGGAAGTCCCTGGCCCCCAGCTCCACGTTCTTGTCGCAGATCCAGTATTCACCCTGGGAATCCACGACCACCCTGATGGGACGCCCGCTGGTCTTCCGAATTCCGTTTCCCATGGTTCTCGTCTTGGCCATCTGTCGTCTCCTGTGTGAGAGCTTGTGTGCGGTGCTGTTTCCGTCTATCTGATGTCTAATTTATGTATAAGTTTTAGCCTGTCAAGACCTGGACAAAATTGACAGAGATGAGCCACGTACGGCCCGCCGAAAAGCCAGACGTTGTCGAAGAAGGGGGGGCAACCGCCGCACTGCTGTTGCTCAACAGCTTTCCAGAGGTGAGGGCCTCAGCGGGCCCTTCTTGGTAGAGCGGCCCGCCGAGGTTAGGTTCAGGCCTTCGCAACGAGAGATCCTCAAGATGGATTGAACCCATGCATCATCAGTTCAGGGCTCTGCTGGTCCTTTCCGTTGTGGCCCTGGGGGCCTGCGAGAGCCAGGGAGGGACCCCGGCCCTCGACACCGAGGACCAGAAGGCCAGCTACGGAATCGGCCTGAACATGGGGAGTCAGCTCCAGCCTGCTGAGTCCCGGGTGGATCTGGACGCCTTCATGGCCGGCGTTCGGGACGGAATGACCGGGGCGGAGCCCGCCCTTGCACAGGATGAGCTGCAGGCGGTCCTGCAGGCCTTCAGCCAGTCCGTGAACGAGCAGCTCAGCGAGGAGCGGGCGGCCCAGGCTGAAACCAACACCGCCGAGGGGGAGGAATTCCTGGCGGAGAACGCCCAGAAGCCGGATGTCCAGGTGACGGAGAGCGGCCTGCAGTACGAGGTGCTGGAGGAGGGGGACGGTCCCACCCCCGGCCCGGAGACCCAGGTCTCCGTCCACTACCGGGGAACCCTCCTGGACGGCACGGAGTTCGACAGCTCCTACGAGCGGGGCGAGCCCGCCCAGTTCTCCGTGGACGGGGTCATCGACGGGTTCTCCGAAGGCCTCCAGCTCATGCCCGTGGGGAGCAAGTACCGCTTCTATATCCCCTCGGAGCTGGGATACGGACCCCAGGGAGCCGGCCAGCGCATCGGGCCGAACGCCACCCTGATCTTCGAGGTGGAGCTCCTGGAGATCGTGGAGTAGGCTACTCTTTCCTCCGGGGAGCCGGTCCCCGGATCACGGCTCTTCCGGTTCGACGCTGGCGCGGCCTCGGGTGAGGCCCGCCAGCGTTTTCCGGAAGGCCTCCACCTCCCGGGTGGGAACCGCCACCCGGTAGCGCACCTCACCTCCGTACTCCTCCTCCAGGAGCCTTCCCCCCACCTCCTCCAGCAACCGCTTGAGGGGATCCACCGCCTCGTAGTCCACCACCACCAGGAGGCGCGTCCTCCGGACCTTCTCCGCCACGGGGAGGGCCTCCAGAAGGAGCTTCACGCCTCCCCCGTAGGCCCGGCTGAGACCCCCGGTGCCCAGCTTGGTGCCGCCGAAGTAGCGGGTGGAGACCACCACGATCTCTCCCACCTCGCCGTGGAGAAGGGTCTGGAGCATGGGCCGGCCTGCCGTGCCGTGGGGCTCTCCGTCGTCGCTCATCCCCACGGATGCCGTGTCCCCGGGAGGGCCGGCCACGAAGGCCCAGCAGTTGTGGGTGGCGTCCGGGAACTCCTCCCGGATGCGGGCCACGAAGGCGTGGGCCTCTTCCGAGGTCGGTGCGTGGCCCCCGGTGGTGATGAACCGGCTTCTCCGGATGCTCTCCTCCACCCGGTGGATTCCGGCAGGGACGAGATACCGCGGCGGGGCCTGACTCATGGTCCCATGGATGGGCCCCGCTCCGGTGGATAGCAAGGGGCCGGGAGCGGACGCCATGGACTCACCGCCCGGTGGGTCCCTTCATGGGCGTTTCCGTCTCGACAGACCTGCCCGTTCCTGGCTAGGATTGATGGAGGGGGGAGGGGGAATGAAGGAGGGATGCGGGAGGGGATGAAGACGGAGGAGGTGGGGGAATGACGCCGGAGTCGAGGGATTTGAACCGCCATCCAGGAGGCCGGCCATGGCCAGGACCATAGTGGAGAAGATCGTGGGGGCACACGCGGGCAAGGACGTACAGCCCGGTGACATCGTGGACATCGGGATCGACGTGAGGGTGGCCCGGGATTTCGGAGGGGCGAACGTGGTGAAGAACCTCCGGGACAACGCCCTTCCCATCGCCGATTCCTCCCGGACCCTCTTCACCTTCGACTGCAACCCCGGGGGCTCGGACCAGAAGTACGCCACGAACCAGCAGATCTGCCGGGAGTTCGCCCGGCAGGAGGACATCACCGTCTACGACATCAACCGGGGCATCGGCACCCACCTGGCCGTGGACCAGGGACTGGCCGTCCCCGGCTCCACCTTCGTCTCCACCGACTCCCACGCCAACATCCTGGGAGCCATCGGGGCCTTCGGGCAGGGAATGGGAGACGTGGACGTGGCCCAGGCCTTCGCCTTCGGTTCCGTGTGGTTCAAGGTGCCGCCCACCGTGAAGGTCGTCCTTCGGGGCAGGCCGTCGGAGCACGCGTCGGCGAAGGACATGGTCCTGGCCATGCTCCGGGAGCTGGGGGCCAACGGACTTCTGGGCTACGCTGCGGAGATCTACGGGGACGTGGTGGAGGAGCTGAGCCTGGCCTCCCGGATCACCATCTCCTCCATGGCCACGGAGATGGGAGGCATCATCGCCCTCTTTCCCCCCAACCGGGAGGTGCTGGAGTACTGCAGCCAGCGGAGCGGCCGGGACGTCTCCGGAGTCTTCGCCGATGACGGCGCCTCCTACGAGAAGACCCTGGAGATCGACATCGACGGTCTCCGTCCCCAGGTCTCCCGGCCCGGTCACCCGGAAGACGTGGTGGATCTCTCGGAGGTAGCCGGGACGAAGATCGGCTCCGCCTTCATCGGATCGTGCACGAACGGACGCTTCGAGGACATGCAGGCGGCGGCCGGGGTCCTGGAGGGACGGAAGGTGGCTCCGGGGGTGGTCCTGAAGATCGTCCCCAGCACCGACGAGGTCTGGCAGCGGTGTCTGGACCAGGGCCTCATGAGAGTGTTCAAGGAAGCCGGGGCCCTGGTGAGCAACGCCGGCTGTGCCGGATGCGCCGCGGGACAGGTGGGCCAGAACGGTCCGGGGGAGGTGACGGTGAGCACGGGGAACCGGAACTTCGCCGGCAAGCAGGGCAAGGGGCAGGTCTACCTGGCCTCCCCCGCCGTAGTGGCGGCCTCCGCCGTGGCCGGGGTCCTGGCCCCCCCCGACGACATACCGGAGGAGCCCGCCCTCTTCTCCGTGGAGAGGCGGGAGGTGGAAGCCCCGGCCGCCGCCGCCGGAGCCGGTGCCCCCGTGGCTGCTGCCGGAGCCGCGGAAGCTACGGAGAAGCCCGAAGTGTTCCGGGGCCGGGTCTGGGTGGTGGAGAAGGACAACATCGACACGGATATGATCTTCCACAATCGCTATCTCACCATCACCGACGTGGAAGAGATGGGGCAGTACACCTTCGACAACCTGGAGGGCTGGGAGGACTTCGCCCGGAAGGCCCGGCCCGGTGACATCGTGGTTACGGGCAAGAACTTCGGTGCCGGCTCCTCCCGGCAGCAGGCGGTGGACTGCTTCCAGAGCCTGGGGATCTCCGTCATCATCGCCGAGTCCTTCGGATCCATCTACGAGCGGAACGCCATCAACAAGGGCTTCCCCATTGTCCGGGCCGACCTCCTGTCCGAAGAGCTGGAGACGGGGGACGAGATGGAGGTGGATCTCAGGTCCGGGACCATCACCCTTCCTTCCGGGAAGACGGTGGAGGGGGCCTTCTCCGACGTGCAGATGGAGATCTACAAGCGGGGAGGCCTCCTGAAGGTGGGGTGAGAGCCGCCGGGACCGGTCCCCACACCTCCTGGAGCCGGTCCCCCTGCCGCCGGATCGAAACCCGCCTCTCGGGGGTCGCGTAGAGGTGCCCATGGATAAAACGGCACCCTTGCGCGGCTTCCCTGCATGAGGCCCATTCCATCCCAGGGTCTTCTCCCGGCCGTCCCGGCCTGCGCCGGTCGGACCGGTCTCGCCTTTTCTTCGAAGGAGCCAGAACGATGAACCAGCGGTTTCCCCGAACCCTCCCCGGGGTCACAGCCATGCTGTCGGCCCTCCTGGCCCTGATCCTCGTCCCGGTGCCGGGTCTCTCCCAGGAGGAAGAGCCCGGGCGGGCCGCCGACTCTCCACGCCCCATCGGGCTCCAGGACGTCCTGGACTGGGAACGGATCAACACCACGGTCCTCTCCCACGACGGAGCCTGGTTCGCCTACCGCTTGAGCCCCACGGAGGGGAACAGCGAGGTGGTGGTCCGGAGCACGGTGGACGACACGGAGCACCGCTTCTCCATCGGGGAGGTGGCCAGCATGTACGGGGGCGGGTCCCTGGTCTTCAGCGACGACTCCGGCTGGCTGGCCTTCACCGTCTATCCCACGGTGGAGGAGAAGGACCGAGCCCGGGGGAACCGGAGTCGTCCCCACAACGGCGTGGGCCTGGTGGACCTCTCCTCCGGGGAGATGACGGAGGTCGAGGATATCCGCTCTTTCGCCTTCGCCGGGGAGCGCGGCGGGTGGATCGCCCTGCATGGCTATCCGCCGGAGCCCTCCAACGGGGGACCCCGGGGAGGTGGCGAGGACGGCGACGACCGGCCCCGGGGTGCCAACCTCCTCCTCCACGAGCTGGCCACCGGCGTGAGGATGAACCTGGGGAACGTGGCGGACTTCGGGTTCGACGAGTCGGGCCACTGGTTGGCCTGGACCGTGGACGCCCAGGACAAGGCGGGAAACGGCGTCCAGCTCCGGGACATGGAGACGGGCGTGATCCGGGTCCTGGAGAGTGACGATGCCCGCTACAGCCGCCTGAGCTGGGCCGAAGATCCCGCCGCCCTGGTGGTCCTCAAGGCCGTGGAAGACGAGGACTGGGAAGATCCCCTCCACTCGGTGGTGGGTTGGACCGATTTCGGGGCGGGGGACGGGCCGGAGCGGGTGGCCTACGATCCGGCGGAGGACCCCTCCTTCCCTCAGGGCATGACCGTCTCTCCCAACCGGAGCCCCCGCTGGTCTGAAGGCCAGGACCGCATCTACTTCGGCATCCACGAGGTGGAGATGACGGAGGAGGCAAAGGAGGCGGAGGAGGAGGAGGCCGAAGAAGAGGAACTGCCTCCGGGTGAGGAAGAGGCCGAGGGTGAGGAGCAGCCCGTCACGGAGACGGAGGACCTGGACGACGACGAGAAGCCGGACGTGGTCATCTGGCACTGGAAGGAGCCCCGGATCCAGGCCATGCAGCAGGTCCAGGCCAGCCGGGACGAGAGCTTCAGCTACCTCTCCGTCTACTGGCCCGACGAGGACCGATTCGTCCGCCTGGCCGACGACGTGGTGGAGAACGTCTCCCCGGCGCAGGAGGGGTACTGGGCCGTGGGCTACGACGACAACCCCTACGAGCTCATGGGGAATCTGGACGGGCGCCGCTACCGGGACGTCTACGCCATGGACACCCGGACCGGTGAGCGGGAGATGATCCTGGAGAAGGTCCGCTGGTCCTTCGACGTGGCCCCGGACGGGGACCACTACCTCTACTACCGGGACGGAGACTTCCATACCTACGCCTTCGACTCGGGCCAGCACCGGAACATCACCGCCGATGTGCCCACCTCCTTCATCAACACCGAGGACGACCACAACGTGGTGGATCCTCCCGTCTATCCCCGGGGGTGGACGGAGGACGGGGACGACGCCCTCCTCTACGACAACTGGGACATCTGGCGGGTGGCCGCCGACGGCAGCGACTTCACGAACCTCACCGTGAACGGGAAGACGGACAGCATCCGCTACCGGGCTTTCACCCAGTTCGATCCGGAGAACGAGCCGGGGCTCGACCTCTCCGAGCCCGTCTACTTCCGGCCCTACGGGGAGTGGACGAAGAAGTCGGGGATGGCCCTCATGACGAACGGGGAGCCGGGCCCGGAGATGCTGGTCTGGGAAGACGCCTCCTACGGGGCCTTCATGAAGGCGGAGGATGCGGACACGTACCTGGTGTCCTGGGCCACCTTCCAGGAGTATCCCAACTACCACGTCACCGACGCCCGCCTCTCGGACACACGGCAGATCACCGACGGGTATCCGGAGCAGGAGAACTACCTCTGGTCCGACGGGGCCATGCTGGTGGACTACGAGAGCGACCGGGGAGACCGGCTCCAGGGAGCCCTGCACCTGCCGGCGAACTACGAGGAAGGCAAACGCTATCCCACCATCATCTACATCTACGAGCGCCTGAGTCAGGGGCTCAACACCTACACCTTCCCCACGGCCTACGGCTTCAACAAGTCCGTCTACACGTCCAACGGCTACGCCGTCCTCATGCCCGACATCACGTACAAAGTGAACGACCCGGGGATGTCGGCGGTGTGGTGCGTGTTGCCGGCCCTGGAGGCGGCCATCGAGACCGGGGTGGTGGACCCGGAGCGGGTGGGGATCCACGGCCACTCATGGGGTGGCTACCAGACGGCCTTCCTCATCACCCAGACCGACGCCTTCGCCGCGGCGGTGGCCGGGGCTCCCCTGACGAACATGATCTCCATGTACTCGTCCATCTACTGGAACTCGGGCTCGGCCAACCAGCCCATCTTCGAGAGCAGTCAGGGCCGTTTCACCGGAGGCTACTGGGACGTCCTGGACGCCTACACCCGGAACTCCCCGGTCTACTTCGCCGACCAGGTCACCACCCCCCTCCTCCTCCTGCACAACGACGAGGACGGGGCCGTGGACTGGAACCAGGGCATCGAGTACTACAACACCCTCCGGCGCCTCCAGAGTCCCGTGGTCATGCTCCAGTACGTGGGGGAGAACCACGGTCTGCGGCAGGAGCCGAACCGCCGGGACTACATGGTCCGGATGCGGGAATTCTGGGACCACTACCTGAAGGGCGAGCCGGCACCCGACTGGTGGGCGGAGGGCGTGCCCCACCTGGAGCTGGAGGAGCACATCGACGAGCGGGCCAAGGAGCTGGTGAAGAAGAAGGACGAGAAGGAGAAGGGCGGGGAAGGGGGAGGCTGAGCCGGCGCCGGAGGGGCCCCGGGCTCCCCCGGGTCCGCGCCTCGCCGGGCCTGAGACAGTGCAGGAAGGAGGCCCCCATGCGGTATCGGTGGTCACGTGTCGTTTTCCGGCGCTCACCCCTCCCGGTGTCCCCGGGATCAGGGGGTTTCTTGGCCCTGCTGGCCCTCCTGACCCTGGGAACCGCCGCCTGCGACAGCATCCTGGGGTCCGGGGATGACGGAGAGGAAAAGGAGGAGGCGGGGACCCTCCTTTTCGTCAGCGACCGGATGGAATTGCCCCACTGGGACGACCGGGTGCTCCAGGAGATCTTCCGCGTCGAGGCCGACGGTACCGGCCTGGAGAACCTGGGGCTCACTCCCGCTCCCTCCTACGGCCGCCCCCGCTTCCACCCCGACGGTTCCCGCTTCCTGGTGGAATCGAGCCTGGCTTCCGACTGCACCCAGATCTGGGTGGTGGACCGGGACGGGCTCCATGCCACGCCGGTCACGGGTTCCCACCCGGCCCATGGGTGCAATGCGGCGCCCCGGTGGTCTCCGGACGGGGAGAGGATCGCCTTCAACAGCTCCCGCCAGCCGTCGGAGTGGAGCCCCAGCGTGTGGGTCATGAACCGGGACGGTTCGGGTGTGGTGAATGTCTCCCGGAACACGGATCCGGAGGTGTTCCACCTGGCTCACGGCTGGTCGCCGGACGGGCGCATCGTCTTCCACTCGTGGGACAGGGACTGGACCACGGTGACCACGTACCTGGTGAGCCCGGACGGCACGGGCCGGGAGCCCGTGTTCCATGGCCCGGGAGACGAGAGTCCCTTCTGGTCGCCGGACGGAAGGACGGTGGTCTTCGTGAGCCGGCGGAACGGAAACGCCGAGGTCTACCGGATGGATGCCGACGGCTCCCACGTCCGGAATCTCACCAACCACCCGGCCCGGGACGAGCTGTCCGGGGCCTCCGGCGGACTGCCGGTGAACCCCTGGTCACCGGACGGCGGGAGGATCGTCTTCCGGAGCGACCGGTACGGCCAGAGGGACCTCTTCGTGATGAACGCCGACGGAAGCAGCGTCCTTCGCCTCACCGATCTTCCGGGATCGGTGGTCTTTCAGGGCTGGTCCCCGGACGGAGAGAGGATCGCCTTCTGCAGCTTCGGTCCCGGCGGCCAGGACAACTGGGATGTTTTCGTGAAGACCCTGGGCACCCTGGAGGTGGTGAACGTCACCGACCACCCTGCAGAAGACCGGTTCGCCGCCTGGCTTCCTCCACCATCGGGAGGCTGAGCCGCTCTGGGGAGGCCGGAAATCCCGCCGGGGCACTCCCCGGGGCGCGGCCCGGCTCCGGTGCCCGGAGGGTGAGAAGGAAGGGCTGCGGGGCGTAGGCGAGCCCTTCCTATGCTCCTCCTACAACCGGGGCATCCACTTCCCGAAGGATCTGAGCGCCAGGAGGAGGACCGCCGCTCCGGCTCCGGCCAGGAGGAGGGGGATCAGGTCGCCCAGGGGCTCGCACTCCCGGGCGGCACCGGCCTCGCCTCCGGCCCCTTCGGTCTCGGCCTCTTCGGCCCCCTCCCTCCCCTCCGCCGGCTGATGCATGTGGCAGAACCGGGAGCCGGGCCGGGCCTCCAGCTTGCATCGCTCCCCGCTCTTCGTGGTGGCCGCGCAGCGTGCCATGACAACTCTCCTGTGATGGACGTTCTTCCTGGTACTACGTGGCCGGAGGCCCGCAGGTTCACTTGTGGGGTCTCGGGAGAGGCTTCCCAGGGACATCGGGGATGGCCCCGGGCAGGCCTCACGGGGCCCGGATGCGCACACGCCCTTCCTTCTCCCCGGGATAGGGAAACCTCGGCTCCCCGGGTCCCGTAGGGTCCACCAGTCGAGATTCCGGACCCTGATGAGGACAACACCCATGATCACGATTCTCCGGCGCATCCTGAAGCTGATCCTGAGCTGGATCCAGGACTGGCTGTGATGGACACTCTGCTCCACGACCTCCGCTTCGGGCTGAAGCTCCTGTGGAAGGAGAAGCTCTTCAGCGCCACGGTTCTGTTGACTCTGGCCGTCTGTATCGGGGCGAACACCACCATCTTCAGCGTCATCAACGCGGTGCTGCTGAAGCCCCTGCCCTACGAGGAGCCCCAGGAGCTGGTCACCCTCTTCAACTCCTACCCCGGCGCCGGGGCGGAGCGGGCCTCGAATGCGGCCCCGGACTTCTTCTTCCGCCGTGACGAGATCGACGCCTTCCAGGAGCTGGCGGCGTTTCAAAGCTGGGGCCACACGGTGGGGGAGCCCGGGAGCACGGAGCGGGCCCGGACCCTGAGGGTCACCTCCACCTTCCTGAACACCCTCCAGGTGTCCCCCGCCCTGGGGCGGAACTTCACCTGGGAGGAGATGGAGCCGGGTAACCACCGGAAGGTCATCCTGAGCCATGCCTACTGGCAGGACCGCTTCGGGGGCGCCGCTTCGGTCCTGGGTCAGGACCTGAGGGTGGACCGGGAGCCCTACACCATCGTGGGCGTTCTCCCGGAAGACTTCCGCCTGGCCTGGAACAGCACGCCCCGGGACTTCCTGGTTCCCATTCCCATGTCCCCGGAGCAGCGGGCCGTGGACCAGCTCCACAACAACAACTTCTCCCAGATCGCCCGCCTGGCCCAGGGTGCCACGCTGGAGCAGGCCCGGAGTCAGCTCCAGGCCCTCAACGCCCGCCTGAGCCAGGAGTGGCCCGTTCCCAACGCCTCGCAAATCCTGGAGGACGCCGGGTTCCACTCCGAGATCCACCTCCTGAAGGACGACATGATCCGGGAGATCCGCCCATCCCTCCTCATGCTCTGGGCCGGGGTGGCCTTCGTTCTTCTCATCGGGTGCGTGAACATCGCCAACCTCATGCTGGCTCGCTCCAACGTGCGCATGCGGGAGCTGGCCACCCGCCTGGCCCTGGGAGCCGACCGGTTCCGGGTGGGCAAGCAGCTCCTCACCGAGGCCGTCCTCCTGGGTGTGCTGGGCGGCATTCTCGGCCTCCTGGTGGGATGGGCGGGGGTCCAGGTGATGGGGACCCTGGGCGTCCAGGAGCTCCCCCGGGGCACTCAGGTCTCCCTGGACGTGCCCGTGCTCCTCTTCACCCTGGCCCTGGGGCTGGGGGCCGGAGTCCTCTTCGGGAGCATCCCCCTCCTGAACGTCATGCGCTCGGACCTGAGCGGGGTCTTCCGCACCGAGGGTCGGTCCGGCACGGCGAGCCGGAGGGCCGTGTTCCTCCGGAGCGGCCTGGTCACGGCCCAGGTGGCCGTGGCCTTCATCCTCCTCATCGGGGCGGGGCTCATGGCCCGGAGCTTCCGGCAGGTGGTGGAGATCGACCCGGGGTTCCAGCCCCAGGGGGTCCTGGCCGGCTACGTGGCTCTTCCTGATGCCCGCTACCCCGACGACCCGGCCCGGCTCCGGTTCATGGACGACCTCCTCCGGGAGGTTCGGGCCCTTCCCGGGGTCCAGACGGCCAGCGTCACCAGCCAGATTCCCTTCGGCGGCTCCTTCGGTGCCAGCGTCATCATGCCCGAAGGCTATGCCCCTCGCCCCGGCGAGTCCCTCCTGTCTCCCTTCCGGAACCACGTGGGGACGGACTACTTCGAGCTCATGGGAATTCCCCTCCTGGAGGGGCGGACCTTCCAGGAGCTGGATCACGAAGACGATGCCCGGGTCATCATCCTGGACGAGTGGCTGGCGAACCGGTACTTCCCCGATGAGAGTCCCCTGGGGAAGCGGATGCTGTACGGGGCCGTGCCCGGGATAGAGGAAGACCTGGAACCGTACATGTACACCATTGTGGGGGTGGTGGGCTCCGTGCGGCAGAACGACCTGGTGGAGAGCAACTTCGTCGGGGCCTACTACTTCCCCATGGGCCAGAACCCGGATCCGTCGCCGGCCCTGGTGGTGAAGGCCGACGCCGATCCCACCCCCCTGGTGTCCACCTTGCGGGAGACGGTGGCGGAGCTGGACCCGGAGCTTCCCTTCTACAGCGCCCGGACCATGCAGGAGCGGATCGACGAGTCCCTGGTGGCCCGCCGCTCCCCCATGCTCCTCCTCATGATCTTCGCCGGGGTGGCCCTCTTCCTGGCCGCCGTGGGGATCTATGGGGCCCTGGCCTACTCCGTGACCCAGAGGACGAAGGAGATGGGCATCCGCATCGCCATGGGGAGCAGCGCCGGGGAGGTGTTCCGGTTGGTGGTCCTCCAGGGATTGAAGGTGGTGGGGGTCGGCCTGGTGCTGGGTGGCGTGGGCGCGCTGGTACTGGTCCGCCTCATCCAGTCTCTCCTCTACGGCGTGGAGCCGGCGGACCCGGCGGTCATGGGGAGTGTGGCGGTGCTGCTGGCCATGACGGGTCTCCTGGCTTGCCTCCTGCCGGCCCGCCGGGCCACCCGCATCGATCCGGTGGTGGCTCTGACCACGGAGTAGGACCTCCCGGGGGTTGACGTTCTCGCCCTGGGCGCTGCCGCGTGCGGCACGGCCGCCCGTGCATCGGTCGTTGGGTTGCGATAGCTTGCGGCCAGCCCTGAATCCCGGCGGAACCGACCGTGTCCGAGACGTCCCGAGACAGCAGCAGCACACCACCGAAGCACGCCAGCGACGAGAAGCCCGCGCCCGGCGGTTTCGGCACCTTCGCCGGAGTCTACACGCCGTCGATCCTGACCATCCTCGGCGTGATCATGTACCTGCGCTTCGGTTGGGTGGTCGGGAACGTGGGACTCCTCCGGACCCTGGTCATCGTTACCATCTGCACCGGAATCACGGCGCTGACGGCCCTCTCCATGGCCTCCATCGCCACCGACCGTCGGGTCCGGGTGGGCGGGGCATACTACATGATCAGCCGCTCCCTGGGGGTAGAGACCGGGGGCGCCGTCGGTCTCCCCGTCTACTTTGCCCTCGCTTTCTCGGTGGCGCTCTACACCATCGGGTTCGCCGAGTCGGTGACCCGCGTCTTCCCGCATGTGCCTCAGACCATCCTGGCGGCCGTCACGACCGTCCTCGTGGCGGTCCTCGCCGTCGTGAGCGCCAGGCTGGTGATTCGAACCCAATACTTGATCATGACCGCCATCGGGATTTCGCTCCTGTCGCTCCTGTTCGGCGGGCCCATCGAGGAGACGACGCTCCAGATCCAGCCGGCCGCAGATCCCGCTGCGGGCTTCTGGGTCGTACTCGCCGTCTTCTTCCCGGCCGTGACCGGAATCGAGGCCGGCGTCAACATGAGCGGCGACCTGAGGGACCCGGGGAAGTCCATACCCCGGGGTACGCTGGCTGCCCTCCTCACCGGCTATGTGGTCTACATGACGCTCCCGTTGGTCCTTTCCACCCGGGCCACGCCGGAGACGCTCATGGACGACCCGCTGGTCATGCGCCGGATGGCCTTCTGGGGCGACGCCATTCTCCTCGGCGTCTGGGGCGCCACCCTGTCCTCGGCGTTGGGCAGCATCCTCGGGGCACCCCGGGTGCTCCAGGCTCTGGCCCGGGACGGAGTGCTCCCGCGGTTCATGCGGGTACTCGGGCGGGGGAGCGGAGAGCAGGACGAGCCCCGGATCGGGACTGTTGTCACTCTGGCCGTGGCGCTGGCCGCCGTCTCCCTGGGCGAGCTGAACGTCATCGCGCCGATCCTGACCATGTTCTTCCTGGCCTCCTATTTCACCGTCAACCTTGCCGCGGGGCTCGAGAGAGCGCTGGCGAGCCCGTCGTTCCGGCCCTCGTTTCGGGTCCACTGGTCCCTCTCCCTCCTCGGCGCCGCCGGTTGCATCGTCGTGATGTTCCTCATCAACGCCATGGCCACCGTGGTGGCGGCGTTGATCATCGGCGGCGTCTTTCTCTGGCTCCAGCGCCGGGAGATGCGCACAACCTGGGGCGACGTGCGCCGGGGTGTCCTCCTGTCCCTGGCCCGGTCCGTACTGCTTCGCCTCGACGAGGATGTGCCCGACCCGAAGAACTGGCGACCGAACATCCTCGTCCTCTCCGGTGCCCCCACCAGCCGGTGGCACCTGATCGAGCTGGCCCGGAGCCTGACCCACAACCGGGCCCTCATGACCGTGGCCACGGTTCTCAAAGAGGGGGGTGGGGACGCGGCGGGAGACCAGGCCCGGATGGAGCGGACCATCAGCGAGTACCTCGACCGCCGGCGCGTTCAGTCGCTGGTCCGGTTGGTGGAGGCCCCTTCCCCGTACGAAGGCGTCGAGCGGCTGGCCTCCGCCTACGGCTTCGGCCCCCTGACACCCAATACCGTTCTCCTGGGCGTCTCGGAGCGGGCCCGATTCCGTGAACGATACTGCGGAATGATCGCAAACCTCCACCGGAGGAAGCGGAATGTGATCATCCTGCGGGAAGACGAGGAACCCTTCGGCCGGCGCCAGCGGATCGATGTCTGGTGGGGCGGGCTCCAGAAGAACGGTGGCCTCATGATGATCCTCGCCTACCTGCTCCGGACCAGCTTTGACTGGAGGCGCGCTCGCGTGTGCGTGAAGCTGATGGTCCCCCACGAGGACGGCGCGGGTGCCGCCCGGGAGAACCTGAAAGGCATCATCAGCGGGCTCCGGATCGGTGCCGAGTCCGAGGTCCTCGTCGGGCCCCAGGACGGCTTCCCCGAGACGTTGCACCGTTCCTCCGCCGACGCGGACCTCGTCTTCCTCGGCCTGGCCGAGCCCGCCGGCGTGGAAGACTTCACCGCCTACTACGAGGGGCTCCAGCGGATGGCCGACGGGCTGCCCACCACCGCTTTTGTCCTGGCTGCCGAGGAGCTGGACTTCGGCGAGGTGCTGCTGTAGGTGGGGGGCAGGGGAACGGTGCGGGTCGAGGGAACCACCAACGAGACCATGGTCCTTCGACATTCTCCGTGCACAGAGCGACCGTGGGCGCACATACCTGGCAGGCGTGGCCTTGGGGCAACGCACCCGGGACGGGACGCCCGTCGCCCTACTCCAGTACGTATCCCGCGGCCAGCTCCCGGAAGTCCAGGGTCTGCTGGCGGGTCCAGCCCCCGTCCCGGTCCAGCTCCCGGGCCAGGATCTCCGCCACGGGCTCCGCGATCTCGGCGGCGGCCCGGGCGTCCAGGATAAGGGACCGGCTCCGTCGGGCCAGGACGTCGTCCACGGTACGTGCCATCTCCCGGCGGGCGGCCCACATCACCTCCCCGGCCCGGAGGGGCAGGCGGGAGTGGAGGGGCCTTCCCAGGGCCGGATCCGACGACAGGAGAGCTTCCACCTCCGGAGCGTCGGAGCCGTAGGCCGCCAGATCCCCGAACCGTCCGGGGTGGGTGTGGAACCCGTGGATGTTCAGGTCCTTCGTGATGCAGTCCCGGGGCTCCAGCTCCCCCAGGACGATCCCATGGTCCACCGTGTCCTCCGCCATCTTCCGGTAGGTGGTCCACTTTCCCCCGGTGATGGTCACCAGGCCGGATCCGGAGACGTGGAGGGTATGGTCCCGTGAGAGGGACGCCGTGTCCGGACTGTCCCCCGCGGCCACCAGGGGCCGGAGACCGGCGAAGCAGGAGAGGACGTCCGCCGGTTCCGGATCCTCCGTCAGGTAGCGGGCGGCGTGGGAGAGGAGGTAGGTCACCTCCTCGTCCAGGGGCATGGGCTCCAGGGGGGTTTCCTCCACCGGCGTGTCCGTGGTCCCCACCACCACCACCCGGTGCCAGGGGATGGCGAAGAGGACCCGTCCGTCGTCGGTGTGGGGGACCATGATGGCCGAGTCGCCGCCCAGGAACCGCCGATCCAGGACCAGGTGCACGCCCTGGCTGGGTCGGATCATGGGCGTTGCCTCCGGATCGTCCATCCGTCGGACCTGGTCGGTGAAGACCCCTGTGGCGTTCACCACCACCCTGCCGGAGGCCCGGAGGCTCTCACCGGTCTCCGCGTCCCGGGCCGTCACGCCCGTCACGAACCCGTTCCCGTTCTTCTCCAGTCCCGTCACCCGAACGTAGTTCAGGATTGCGGCCCCCTGGTCCGCGGCGGTCTGGGCCAGGTCCACCAGGAGGCGGGCGTCGTCGAACTGCCCGTCGTGGTAGACCACGCCGCCCCGGAGACCCTCGGTCTCGATGGTGGGGAGGCGCTGGACGGTCTCTTCCCGGGAGAGGTTGTGGGAAGAGCCGAACCCGTACTTCCCGGCCAGAACGTCATAGACTTTCATCCCGACGCCGTAGAACGGGGCTTCCCACCAGGAATAGTTCGGCACCACGAAGGCCTGGTCCGCCACCAGGTGAGGGGCGTTCCGTCGCAGCCGACCCCGCTCCCGGAGGGCCTCCATGACCAGGGGGATGTTCCCCTGCTGGAGGTAGCGAACCCCCCCGTGGACCAGCTTCGTGCTCCGGCTGGAGGTCCCCTTGCCCAGGTCGCTCTGCTCCAGGAGAAGGGTCCGGTACCCCCGGGAGGCGGCGTCCACGGCCACGCCCACGCCGGTGGCCCCGCCTCCGATGACGATGAAGTCCCAGGGCTCCGTTGCATCCCGGGCCCGACTCAGCATGTGGTCTCGATTCACGTTCTGACTCCCGTTCCCCTTCGCTCCTCCGGCATCTCTGCCTCCTGACCGGAATTCCAGCGTCCTTCGCCATGTCTCACTCAACCACAGAGGGCTGTTGAACAAGGTGGGCGAGGCGCGTTACGAGCGCCACGGCTCCGGGAATGGAAGGCGGGAAGGCACTATCGAAGGCGGGAAGGCACTATCAGGGGTGGAGGCCCCCACCGTACATTGGGTCACGGCTGGCGACGCAACGGCGCCCAGGGACGGGGACAAGGGGCACTCTCGCCCCCCGCCTCCCGGGCGGATGGCCCCGCCGACGATCCACAGACCAGGCTGAATAGGGGGAGGACACGTGACCATTCGGAGACGGGAGTTCCTCAAGGGAGCGGCTCTGGTGGGAGGGGGGTTCACTCTGGGGGCTCTGCCTGCGAAGGCCCTGGGAGGGACCGGGCATGGACCCGCCGGAAGCCCGGCACCGGACTCCCCGGCGCAGGAGGGACCTCCCCGGACCCTGCGGATCCTGATCCTCGGGGGGACGGGGTTCATCGGACCCCACCAGGTTCGATACGCCCGGGAGCGGGGCCACGAGCTCACCCTGTTCAACCGGGGCAGGACCGCTCCCCACCTCTTCCCGGAGTTGGAGCAACTCCGGGGCGACCGGGAGACCGGGGAGCTGGGAGCCCTGGAGGGAAACCGGGAGTGGGACGTGGTCATCGACAACTCGGCCACGAACCCCCGCTGGGTCCGGGAATCGGCCCGGCTCCTGCAGGACCGGGCGGAACAGTACATCTTCATCTCCACCCAGTCCGTCTATGCCTCCCGGGCGGAGATCGGCATGGACGAGACGGCCCCGGTGGGGCGTCCGGACCTGCCCCGGGAGGAGTGGAGCGGGTACGGCCCCTCCAAGGCCCTGGCCGAGGAGGAGGCCCGGGAGGCCTTCCCCGGCCGGGCCACGGTGATCCGCCCCGGACTCATCGTGGGCCCCGGGGACCGGAGCGACCGCTGGACCTACTGGGTGGCCCGGATCCACCGGGGGGGAGAGATGGTGGCCCCGGGCACCCCCCACGATCCGGTGCAGTTCGTCGACGCCCGGGACCTGTCGGAGTGGGTTGTCCGCACGGCGGAAGAGGGGACCACCGGGACCTTCAACGCCGTGGGCCCCTCCTCCCCCTTGAGCCTTGCGGAGATGCTCTACGGAATCCGGGCCGTGACCACCTCCCCGGTCTTCTTCGTCTGGATCGAGGCGGACTTCCTCCAGGAGCTGGGCGTCCGGGCCTGGTCCGACATGCCGGCCTGGATGCCGCCGGAGGGAGCCCGGGCGGGATTCGCACGGATGAGCAACGAGCGGGCCCTGGACGCCGGCCTCACCTTCCGGCCCCTGGCCGTCACGGCCCAGGAGACCCTGGCCTGGTTCCTGGGACTGCCGGCGGAGCGGAGAGACAACCTCCGGGCGGGGCTGGATCCGGACCGGGAGGCCTTCATCCTGGACGCCTGGCGGGTGAGGCAGGGAAACGTGCAGGAGTGACGGGCCGGTGCCCGGGCAGCCACGATCCTCGAGAACGGGAAGGCGGAGCAACATGACGAGCCGACGGGAGTTCCTGGCAGGGGCCGCAGCCGGAGGGGTGGGCCTGGGGTTCGGGGGCATGTCCATGAGGGGCGAGGCGAACGTGAATCCGGCCACGGGAGTCGGAGCCACCGGCCCCCGAGGGGGCCCGGGCCACCGCCCGCTGCAGGACGTGCCCCGGGCCGAGAGGCCCCTGGACCTCCTCATCCTGGGGGGAACGGCCTTTCTGGGGATCGCCCAGGTGGAGTACGCCAGGGCCCGGGGGCACCGGGTGACCCTCTTCAACCGGGGCCGGACCAATCCCCACCTCTTCCCGGAGCTGGAGAAGCTGGTGGGAGACCGGGCCGTTCCGGACTACTCGGCCCTGGAGGGGCGGCGCTGGGACGCCGTGCTGGACAACTCCGCCAGCCTGGCTCCCTGGGTGGAGGATTCCACCGAGATCCTCCGGGATGCGGTGGGCCGCTACCTCTTCGTCTCCAGCATCTCGGCCCACAAGGACAACAGTCGGATCGGGGGAACCGAGACCACGCCGGTGTTCACCGAGGAGGAGTACCGGGAGGCGGTGGAGGCCGGCCAGGAGCGGGCCTACGGGCCGAACAAGGCCCAGGCAGAGCGGGTGACCCTTCGGGCCTTCGGCGACGGGGGGATCGTGGTCCGGCCGGGCCTCATCGTGGGACCCCACGACCGGAGCGACCGCTTCACCTACTGGCCGGTTCGCATCCATCGGGGCGGTGAGGTCCTGGCCCCCGGCGATGGCTCGGACTGGGCGCAGTGGGTGGACGTGCGGGACCTGGCCCGTTTCATGGTGCATCTCCTGGAGGTGGAGGCCTCCGGGACCTACAACGCCACGGGCCCGGAAGCCCCCCTGACCATGGCCGGGCTCCTCTACGGGATCCGGGCCATCACCTCTGCCCAGGTCTCCTTCACCTGGGTGGAAGCCGACTTCCTCCGGGAGCACGAGGTGGGGGCCTGGATGGAGATGCCCCTGTGGGTCTATCCCTCTCCCGAGATGCGGGGGTTCAGCGCCTGGGATTGCAGCAAAGCCGTGGAGGCGGGGCTCACCTTCCGACCCCTGGCCGACACGGCCCGGGACACCCTGGAGTGGTGGGCCTCCCAGCCCCCGGAGGACCGGGAGCTGGGCACGGGCCTGGATCCGGAGAAGGAGGCCCGGATCCTGGAGGCGTGGCACGCCCGGTCGGGGTAGGAGGCTAGTCGGCCGCCTGCCCCTTCTCGGTTGCTTCTTCCTTCTCCGCCCCGGCTCGAGGGAAGTAGAGGCGCACCGACGTGCCCACGCCCCGCCGGGAGCGGATCCGGGTCAGCCCCCCGGACTGACGGGTGAATCCGTACACCATGCTGAGTCCCAGCCCGCTGCCCTTCCCCACGTCCTTCGTGGTGAAAAAAGGCTCCACGGCCCGGGCGGCCACGTCCGGGGCCATGCCCAACCCGTCGTCCGTGACGGACAGGACCACATAGGGCCCCGCCTCGGCTTCCGTCTCCTCCAGCTCGGCGGTGGTGAGGTGGGTGTTCTCGGCGGCGATGGTCAGGGTGCCTCCCTCGGGCATGGCGTCCCGGGCATTGATGGCCAGGTTCAGCAGCGCGCTCTCCAGCTGGGCCGGATCTGCCAGGATGGGCCACACCTCCTGGCCCAACCGGGTCTCCACGGCGATGGTCTCACCCAGAGTCCGGCGAATGAGGTCCAGGAGTCCGTGAACCAGCTCCGAGACGGACAGGATCCTGGGGGCCAGGTTCTGACGCCGGGAGAAGGCCAGGAGCCGCTGGGTCAGAAGGGCTCCCCGTTCTGCAGCCCGGGTGGCGTCGGACGTGAGCTTCCGGAGTTCTTCGTGATCCGGATCCCCGGGAAGGTCCTCGGCCAGGAGCTCCAGATTGCCCCGTACCACGGTGAGGAGGTTGTTGAAGTCGTGGGCCACCCCGCCGGTGAGCTGGCCCACGGCTTCCAGCTTCTGGGCCTGGAAGAGGTGCTCTTCCAACTCCCTCCTCCGCTCCTCCTCCTTGAGCCGGGTGGAGATGTCCACCAGGGAGATGCGGATGAGGGAACGACCCTGGTAGGGCAGACCCACCAGGCGGAGCTCACAGGGAATGTCCTTTCCCCGGGCGTCCCGGATCAGCCACTCCGTCACCGGTTTCTCCCCGGCCCGGACGGCCTCCACCAGCTCGTCCAGGCATTCCCCGGACGCCCGGCCGTCGGTCTGGGTGGGGGGATGGAGCTGGTCCAGGCTCATGGTCCTCAGCTCGTCCTGGCCGTAGCCCACCAGACGCTCCCCGTTGGCGTTGACCTGGGTGAGGCGGTTCTCCTCCGGGTCGTAGAGGGCGATGGCTTCCGGAGCCCCTTCCACCAGGGCCCGGAAGCGTTCCTCGCTCTCCCGGAGGGCTTCGTCCGCCCGTCGCTTCCGGACCACCTGGACTCCGGCCAGGATCAGAAAGGCCGCCACCAGGGCGGCCACGGGGAAGGCCACCTCCGGAGAGAGGAGGAGGGGTGGAGGCACGGTGAAGACCATGGTGTCTTCCCCGATCTGGCCGAAGAGCCCCCGGGCCTGGACGGCGACGGTGTGGGTGCCGGCATCCGGAGCCGGGGTGGAAGCCGAGCGTTCCATCCCCCACGGGGACCAGGGCCCGTCATCCAGGCGGAATCGGGTGGGGACCTGGGCGGGAGACATCTGGCCGTTGAACGGGAAGGCTCCCCAGGTCAGGTGGAGGACGTCCTCCTCCTGTAGCACGGATACGATCCTGGGACGGGGAGCCGGCTGCTCCTCCTCGTCCCGTGACAAACGGGCCACGCCGTCTCCGGTGGTTCCCAGGAGAACCATCTCCTCTTGCACGTCCAGGGGCCAGACCCCGGTGGTGCTCAGGCCGGTGGTGGCGTCGAAGGTCACGGGGTGCCCGTCCTTCAGGAATCCCACGCCCCGGTTCGTGGAGAACCAGACTCGTCCCTTCTCGTCCAGCTCCACGGCCCAGATCTCGTCGCCGGGCAGTCCGTGTTCCTCCCGGGTGAGGTAGCGGATGCTGTCCCCCGGGCCCAGGGTCCCCAGTCCGGTCCGGGTGTTGGGGCCTCCCCCGAACCAGGGGGTCCCTGCCGAGTCCACCGCGAGGCTGAACACCTTCGGATGGCCTGCCGGTCTCAGCCCCTCTCCGGGTCCCCAGTGCCTCCAGCGTCCCTCCTTCCACCGGGTGAGCCCCCGGAGGGTCCCGAACCAGTAGGCCCCGTCCGGACCCTGGGCGAAGGCGTAGGCCCGGCTCTCCAGGAAGCCCTCCGGGTCCGTCCAGCGGGTGATCCGCCCCTCCCGGAGGCGGTACACTCCCTGGCCCGCTTCCCCCTCGCTCGCGGACCCAAGGGAGAGGAACCAGACGCCCCCGTCCCGGTCCACGGCCACGTCGTGGATCTCTCCCACCAGCCCCTCCTGGGTTCCCCAGTGGGTCCATCCGTCCCCGTCCCACCGGTAGGCGCCCTGGAAGGAGCTCCCGCTTACGGCCCAGACCCCGCCGCTGCTGTCCCGTGCCAGACCCGTGATGCCGGGCCGTGGCTGAGGACAGGGGACGGGCATCCGGCCGGGAGGGTCCGTGGGGCTCCAGCGGCCCAGGCCCACCTGGGTGCCGATCCAGATGGTCCCGTCGGGGGTGGAGAGGATGGCGTGGACCCGGTTCCGAAGATCCGGAAAGGGAAAGGACAGGCTCGTCCAGCGGTTGAGGCTGTCCCGGAACCAGTGGAGTCCCCGGCTGGAGGCCAGCCAGACGTCTCCGTTTTCCGCCAGGTAGGCGAAGTAGAGCCCCTGGGCCCGGGAGCTGGAGATGGAGGAGACGGACTCCCACCGGTCCCGGTTGAGGAAGCGGACGTCCCCGGTTTCCCAGAGCATGAGGGCCTGGCCGTCGTCCCTCAGGTCACCGGAGAGGAGCAGGTTCCTTCCTTCCGACGTCACCTCCCGGGCCCGTTGGCTCGGGCTCCAGGACAGGAGGCTTCTCCGGTCCGGAGGCCCCTTCCGGAAGGCCATCCCCTGGCCCCGGCGGTTCTCCAGGACCAGCCCCACCAGCTTCGTCCACGTGCCCTCCACGGGAAGGGCGCTCCAATCCCGTCCGTCCCAGTGGAGAAGTCGGCGGCCCGTGTGTACCCAGACCCGGCCGCTTCGGGTGCGCCAGGCATGCTGGCCCCGGCCTGTGACCCGGGGCTCCTGGGGGGTGTCCGAATCGCCGCCGCTGGCGGTGTTCCTGGCCCGCTTCTTCTCCCCGGAGGCCTGCGAGTCCGGGGATCCCGGCGAAGCCCCCTTCTCCGGAATCCGGATGGCTCGCCCCGTAACCCCCTCTCCCTGGTAGACGGTGGCGATGAGCCCCCCTCCTGCGGTGGGAAGGGCCTTCACCGCCTTCCCTTCAAGACCCGGCGGGAGGGGAAACGGTCGAAACCCCGCCGTGTCTCCCCGGAAGACCCCGCCCTCCCTTACTACCAGGACCCGGTCTCCTTCGTCCCGGGCCAGGGAGGTGACGCGACCGGGAGGCAGGCCCCGGGCGGAATCCGCCACGATCCACTCGTAGCCGTCGTAGAAGGCCACGGCCTCCCGGGTCCGGATCCAGTACGTGCCTCCCGCCTCCACCATGGCCTCGATGCGACCGGCGGGGAGGCCCGAACCCGCGTCGAAATCCACCCACCGCCATTCCTGGGAGAAGTCCGGGATCTCCTGGGCCGGGAGATGGGCCGGAAGATGGATCGGGAGACCGGTCAGGAGAAGAAGGAGGAGGGAGAGAGCGAAACAACCAGGAGGAACGGGGAGGACGCGCCGAAAGCGGCGGGAAAGGAGAACAGGAGGAGGGCTTCCCGTCACGAGGTCTCCGCGGAGGTCCAGGGGTTCCCGGGCACCATCCATCTCCCATGGGGCGGATCGGTCATGGGACGCATGGGCACCGGGATGCGAGTCGCACCTTCCGCCCGTCCCGAGTCTCGGCTCTGCGGTGGTGTTTCTTGAGGAAAAGGGAAGGGGAAACGGAGGCTGGGTGGGCCGGTGGTTTCCCTCCACCGTCCCACCTCCCTATACTACCTCCGATCCGAACCCCCGACGGAGGGCGCCCATGAGCCTCCAGGATGTGGAAGCCGTCATCGAGAGTGCGAAGTCCCGGGGGCCGGGGAGCCTGGAAGGGTTCATCCGGCGCCGGGCACCCCAGATGTCCGACGACAAGGTCCGGGAGACGGCCGAGGTCGCCGTGGAGATCATCGAGTCCGTTCCCGTATTCCTGGCTCGAGCCTCCCAGGAGGCCAGGAACCGGAGCATGGTTCGGACCGTCCAGCCGGTGCTGAACCACGCCGAGCAGTACTTCCTCCGTCCCGTGGATTTGATCCCGGAGATGACCCAGGGTCTGGCCGGGCTCCTGGACGACTGTTACCTGGTCCTGCGAGTTCT